>Ga0182024_10022434_pt1 | contig 11379 bp, 3 predicted proteins | sample P32metaG_FD_120480 | JGI IMG/M metagenome (GOLD analysis project Ga0182024, IMG submission 120480) | Permafrost microbial communities from Stordalen Mire, Sweden - P3-2 metaG (Illumina Assembly) | ecosystem: Environmental > Terrestrial > Soil > Wetlands > Permafrost | place: Sweden: Stordalen... | reverse complement strand
TATTTCTCTATTGCGGCCTGGAACCGACCAATGGCCTTGTCGAATGCGTCTCGATCACTATAAAGTATCACACGGCCGAAATTGTTGATCTGAAAAGTATACTCGTCCTCGATTCGCTTTCTCTCTTTCTTGAGCCACTGATCATCGACCCGAGTCGTCTCGGATTTTCCGTCGAAATCGAGTTTGATTTCGAGTTTGCCAATACCGTCGAACGGCGCACGAATGCGGCTGGTGATACGATTCTTCAGGTCATCATCGGCAACGTCGACGAGTTCCGGAGGTAACGGTATCTGCCGGGACGTGAGCTGATAATTCGACACCGAGAATTCGACGTACTGCACTCTCGACGTGAAGATGTTCATCTTGCGAGTGATGTCGAACGGCTTGGGCGGGTTTGCTTTCAGGTTGGACTGCATCTCATCCACCTTGACAGGCAAAAGTGCCTTGTCCCCCACCTCAGGCCTCGGTGCGTTTTCGCCGGTGTCCGCACCAGCAGCCGATGCGATGCGATCGCTTGCGCCGCCGGTGAGGACGATGGCATTGGGCTTCTCCACCGTCATCGAACCTGCCTCGATGTTCTTCGAAATCGGCGAATAGACCATTGTCGTCGCATCGGAAATCACGACACCGATCCGGACGCCAGGCTGTTCACGAAGGTCGAACAGGTTCCTGGCGCTGGCAGCGCGAATTGCATTCAGCGCCTGCTCATCGCCGAAGCCAAGGCGATACACCTCGGGATCAGCGTCAAGAATCACGGTCACGCTGAGCGGTCCAAGATCATCCAACCGGCGAGAGAGCGCGTCGGCAACAGACTTGGTCAACGCGGGGGCAATGACGACGAGACGTGTCCTGGCGCTGGAGATCAACTCGACGAGAGCCTCGTCCGAGGCGACCGCGAAAATTCGGTTAGGGTCCGTCATAACGGCTTCTCCCGCAGCCTGTCGCGTCCCAGAAGCCGATCAAATGGCTGAAACACCAGACCGCGCCGCGAGCATTCTCTACAAAGGGCTCGCTCGTTCGTCCTGAATGCATGACGTGATTCAGTGGAAACCATGATCTCGCCTCTTCACAAATCACGTCGCAGGAGGCGCTCGGTGCCGGGTGAACCCCGGAGCGTTAACCGTAGCCATGGATCAACAGCCAAATCGTCGGGGGGCCGCGTTGTCGTCGTTATGATGTATTGAAACTGCGGCGGATGCCCCAGCCCTTCGATTTCGGTCACAAGTCTGAACAGCCGATGGTAGATGCTGAGCCCCAGGTCGGCTTCACGCGGACTGTCGTGTATCAGAAACGCCGGAACACGCGTGGCTCCCTCGATGCTCAGGCACAAGACAGCCAAATCGAAGGCCAACACTTTTAGCGAGTCGATCGCCGCTGTTGTTCGATCCCCACCCATGTTGACGTTCGGCTCAAGTCCATTGCCGCTCAACGTGACGCGCCCTTTGGCATCCGGCCCCACCAGACGACGGACAATCGGATCGAATTTGTCGCTCAGCCGACCAAAAACGCGGACCTGCTTGTCGCGAAATGCCCCGAGCAACGCTCTCTCCGTTTCAAGCCGGGAAGCCATCTCTCGGGCTGATTTCAGCGCGCTCTCTTGGGTGCCGATCAACTCGGACAGCCGCTCGACGTCGTCAACAAGACGCCGTGCCGAATACCAGGCGCCCTCACGGGCATCGCGGGCCTTCTCGATGGCCGCGAGGTCCTCTGCCAACTGGTCGACACGCTGTTTGGCGAGTGCGAGCTGCTGGAGCGTGTGGGTCTTGGCAGACCGCAGACTTGCAAGCCTCCTGCTCTCCTCATCGAAGTTCCGCTTGCGCAATTCCCAACGCTGGCGGCAGGCTTCCAGGTCGGGAAGCTTATTGGACAGCCCGCATTTCTTGGCAATTGCGCGGTCGATTGGGACCTCACAAATCGGGCAGATGGGACTTTCTGCTTCGCTCTTCGAGAATGAAATTCCCGGCAGCTCTCCTTGAAGCTGGCTCAGCATTTTCTCCGATTCGGGGATTGTCGCCTCGATCCGGATGCGCCCTGCGTCAAGCCGCGCCCACTCGGCCTGAGCATTCTCATGTTCCCGGCGGGCAGCATCGACTCCCGATCTGGGTTGGCCCGCAGGCAAATTCGCGGCCGACGAGAAACGGTCTTGCGCTGCTTTGCGCATTTGCTCGATGGCCAGCGGGCCTTCTGCGAGGGATTCGGCGGTGACGCCCAAGGCTCCGGCGAGTCGGCTCTGAGTTCGTTCGATTTCCCAGCGCCGATGCCCGATCTCCTGTTCCAGCGCCCGGCGTTGGTCATCGAGACGCGCGACCTCGGCGCGCTTGGCATGCTCTTCGGGGGTGATGGCGACAATGAAGGCGCGCAGCGCATCGAGCTTTTCGGTCTGCGTCATTCCTCGCGCGGGGGAGTCCGAGTCCGATGCGGTTGAGCGCCACTCAAGCACGTCGTTGAACCGGCACTCCTGATCGCGCGTCAACCATGCCAGCGCGATCGGCCAGCTTCGCCGGTCAGATCGCTGCCCGGATATCAGCGATGACAGGCCGGTGGTGAGGATGCTGCTTTCAACCGCGTCCAGAAACGGCTCAAGACCGGTGGACGTCCCATCGCCAGACGCGATCTCGTCAAGGTTGCCGCCAGCTACGGCCATGTGGCGCCGACGCACCCCGAGCTGCCGGAGAATCGCCCAGCACACCCCATCGAGCATGACTTCCGCACCGACAATACCGTTCAGGAGGGCCACGCCAACGCGTTCCCGCTGATCCTCCGCCGCATAGCGATCTTCGCCAAGGCAGTATCGGAGGAGCCGGCAGAACAGCGTCTTGCCACTCCCGTGGCCAATGGCGTCCGTGGGGGACTCGGAAGACAGCGCGTCACCGCCGTCGGGCGACCAGATGATGTTCAACCCCGGACGGAAGCTGATATCCCGGATCTTCGCTCCGCCAGGTTCCTGCCAGATCACCAAACGTTTGACCCAGAGGAGAGGGCCGTTCTGCCCGACAGCGGGCTGGACGGTGAGAGATGGAGGTCCGAGAAGATCAGGCTGCCGCGGCATCAATCCACCCCCGGATTTCCACCGGCATCGCGGAGATCACGGCATCCGTGGAGATCTGCGGCAGCATGCGCATAAGCATGCCTGCGCGCCCATCCGGCCAGCCCGCAGTATCGATCGCATCGAGGCCGGGGCCTGGTGCCCATGTGCCCGTCGTGAGGTTCTCGACCAGCCTGCCGTTGCCGCGATGAGCAGTGACGGCGTTCCCCCAGCTCCGATCGACACGAGGGGCAAATGAAGCTGCATTGCCCGTCAGCGGAGCGGCCTCGGCCCCGATGAGGCGCTGCCATTCCGCCGCCTGATTGGCGTCCAGATGGGCCACGAGCAGTCTTGGCTCGAGTCCGAATATCGCCGCGAGTCGAACTTGGCGAGCCGGCATCGGCCCGTCCATGGCCTTTAAGATTGCAGCAAGCATCGCGCCGGCATCGCCCGCGCCAGCCGGCATCGCACGTGCCCAAGCGCCATCCCGGAGTACGCGAGGGGCGGTCGCTTCATTCCTGATTTCAACGGGCGTCTCGCCAATGTTGGTCGCTGCAAGCCGATCCCAGGCGTCAAGAACCAGCCGCCCCGTGCGATACTCGCCGAAGCGAGCTTCCTCCTTGGATTTGAGTACTCGGAACGTCTCCGATGGGTAGTCCGCGCCCTTGATGTCAGAAGGGTCAAGAACATAACGCATTTCGTCCCGAGTAAGTCCGTATTTGCGCCCGATAAATGCGTCAAGCTCGGCACGAAGTTGCGCCCGCCGGAGTTCGTCCCATCCGAACGGTGCGCCAAGGTAACTAAGATCCGCTGCCCAGGGGCGCATTACATGGCTTGTATACGTTAATTCAAGAACACGCGGCACGATAAATTCTATTTCTGGTTCGGTTAGCGACGCCGGATCTAAAATACTAAACTGCTTAATGTAATAATACATAAGTGAAGTGCCGCCGAGTTTTTGTCTCGCGATAAAATCAAAGACTATAGAATCAAAAATCGCCAGCAGTGCGCTTACTAAGCGTGGCCCTTTATCAGAGTACATCAGAAATATTTTATTGCTTGTAGCCACTTTGGGAAAGACGCTTGCAATGACCGTCCGTTCGTCGGTTGAGCGACATATCTCTCTCCAACCAATGAGCCAACGTGGCTGCTTGCGTTCGATAAGGCCCGCAACAAGCATGAGCGGATCATCCGGACCAATTGCAAGAAAGCCGACATCGTCAAGATTTAGTGGCGTCTCGCGTTGCATCTCCAAGCCGTTGGCCAAAGTTTTTGGCTCACGTAGAAAACGCTCAGGTACCGCTCCCAGCACTGCCTTCCAAGAACGATTTCGTCCAAGGATGCGGGTGAGATCGCCTTCTCTCGTCGGGCGCCCTTCGACATGACCGAAGAAGCCGGTTAGCCATTCGGCTAGTGCTTTTATGCATCGCTCCGGATTTGCCTCGCGGAATGCACGCTTAAGACTTGACGGAATGCGCGCCGCGCGCAGCTTAACTTCGTCCTCAGACACCCAGTACCGTGGCGATGGCTCGAAAAAGGGGTCGCGCTTCTCGATTATTGTGACATCTCGTGCGGCGTCATCTCCAACTGAACCACTGTCAAAGGTTGCCCATCGGTGATCGTAATGATGAATGAGCTTAGCTTCGTATAGCGGCACGCAGCGCTCGACGCTGCTGTTTGAATCTCGTACCCAGTCAACGCCATCTCGGTTCCAACCTTTGCCTTCAAGCTCGGGCGAGGTTGAGAAAAGTGGCGAGTCTCCGGACATATGAAACATCGCCTGAAAGGTGACACCCCATGGGTTCACGTCATCTCCAAGGTTGGTGGGGCGCTCCTCGATCAATACCGGTGAATTGGAGTAGAGTTTTGTTGTCAATTCGGCGTCGGCGCTCGTACGGAACACTGGCGCTGTCTTCGTGTTTGGATTGATCTGCGCAATTTGGTGCGGCGTTAGGGAGAAGAAGCGCTCTTTTTGATCGAGTTCGCTAAGCTGACGAATGAAGAAGACAAACTGCGCGGGACCAAGAGACCTTCCCCCAGGGCCAGTCATCGTGAGTATGCAGAATTTGAAACGAGCGTGACCGATCCTGTCAAAAAATCCTTGTCCGGTCTGGAAGTCATAAAGACTGATGAGGCGAGCGTTATCTATTAAAGACCCAAAAAATGCCGATGTAGAGCTGTCTGTGGCTACTCCAGTTGGAACGATCACCCCAGCACGGCCTTTAGGCTGTGCTAGATGTGAAAAATGCTCTGCAAACAAGGCATAGGTATTTACGTCGCCGGCTCCCGTAAGCGGGTAGCGGCCAGAGTTATGCGCGTACTCGCTCGCCGCCTCGGCTGCGTGCTTGGCGAATTGAAAGTCCGCTAGAAGGCGTGCTTCGGCAGTTTCGGGATCTGCTTTTGCCAGCCCCTTGATAAGTCTATCGCGTGCAGCCTTGTTTGGGGCGGTCGCTATCTCGGGTGATCGGGACGCAAAGAATTCCTGCTCCTGTAGCTTGATCCGTTCCCAAGGCGGATTGCCAATCACGGCGTCGAATCCGCCGCGCGAAAAGATGTGTGGGAATTCGATGGGCCAGTGGAAGGCGCTGACCTCGTGGGCAATCTTGTCGGCGATGCCAACCAGCGGGCCGTAAATTGTTTGGCCGCGTACCGCCGCCCAAACATGATCAGTCATAGGAATCGTCGGGCGAGCCAAATCAGCGGGGCCTGGGATACCGCCCGACTTTTCCGCGAAAAACGCGGTGATGTAGCAATCGCTGGCGATTTTCAGGTTCAGCCAATTATGTCCCGAATGGAGCCGTTCAAAGGAAGTTTGTTTTGCGCTAATCTGCTCCAGCGTATCTTCCGGCATATCCGCCAGCTTCCTCGCCGCATCGATGAGGTCTGCGGGCGGCCTCAGTGTCGCTAGGAAGCCCGTTACTCCTTTGCCGTCCCGCTGCTGCTTGTTGAATTTGGCATAGGCCTTTGCCGTTTCCTTATCGTCGCCGGTGAGGGGCTTATACGCCTCATCCGGCACTCCTCTCCGGAGCATCTCGTAGTCAAACACACCGATCAGACTGTCGCCGCAACGGATATGGCTGTCGAGAAAGGTGAGGGGCTTGCCGGGCTCCAGTGCTTCGATCCAGAGCGCTACCTTGCAGAGCTCAACCGCCATCGGGTTGCGGTCCACGCCATAGATGCAGTGGGAGACAACCTCGCGCAGCGCGTGCTGGAACTCATCCTGTGACGGGGCCCCTGGGCTTCTGTGTTTGGCAATCCGGGCGGCAGCGCGTCGGGCGGCGCCGAGCAGGAAGTGACCGGATCCGCAGGCAGGATCGATGATCGAGAGCTTCAAAATCTCAACGGCAGGATCACCGGTGTTCCGCGCCTCTGCCGCGTCGAGAACCGGCTCCAGAGTGGAATCCAGCAGCAGCTTCACCAGCGCATCGGGTGTGTAGTAGCTGCCGGAGGTCTTGCGCGCATTGCCGCGGGTTTCATCGCCTTCGGCGAACTCGAATATGCGCGTATCGGCGCTGGCGCGTGGCTCCAGTTCCAACAGGCTCTCGTAGACCGAACCCAGCTCTTCAGTTTCCATGTCGCGCCAGTTTACGCGCGTGAGCGGCTGGCCCTCTGGCCGCAGCCAGGCCAGCCGCCAGATCGCGGCCAGCAAGCGGCGGTTTTCGATCCGGGCGTTTTCGAGGTCTGGCAGAACCCCGTGGGCAAACAGGCCGCCAAGGGCGGGCAGGCCAAGCTGCTCCTGGCCACGCATCAGCGCCCGGAACGTGGCTTTCAGCCCCTCCCACGTATCCGCATGCCGGTCCCAGGCGGTCCGGCGCATCGACCGCTCGCGCAAGCGCCCCAGCGAGTAGCCTTCGGCGTAGATACGTCGCGCCTGATCGGACGTACCCGCAGGGTGCAGCAAGCCGCGATCTTCCGCCGCGAAGATGAAAATCAGGCGGTAGATGACGCGCAAGAGCTGCTCGAAATAGGCGTGCCCGCTGAGCGTGCCATCGGTCAGTGCTTGACGGAGGGCACCGTTGGCCGGGTTCTCGATGAATCCCTGGCCAAGTTCGAGCAGGGCCGCTTCGACTCCTTGGCGCAGCTTGTCGCGTGCGGCGACCCCATCGGTGCGCCCGCGTTCGCGCCAGCGTTCCAACGCACAGTCCGCAACAGCGGCATCCGCCTGACCGAACCGGCTTTGATGGATCAGCAACCAGAGCGCCGAGAAATCCGGAAACAAACCTTCGGAGAAGATCTTCGATAGGTTGGCTTCGATCCATGCCGGCCGCGTCAGGCTGATGTTGTCGCGCATCACGCGCAAGGTCACGCCGTCGCTGACCAGACCCCAGGCGGCATCCTCTCTAGCGTTCAGATACTCCTGCAACAGCAGGGTCGCGGATCGCCGGCGAGAGCTGTCGCCGAACTGCGTGAGGCTATCATCCACGCCGGATCGACGCGCGCCTTCAGCGGGGGCCGGCGCGATAACGACCGGCACGCGTCCAGCACGAGCGGCGTGCCGGACTGGAAATTCACGTTCGCCAATCCGCGTGATCGATTGCGGTTCGAGGGAGTCGAAGCCAAAGCATTGGCGCAGCAGATCGAGGACGAACCGCTCGGACGCCGTGACACTCTGGCCGCGGGAGGCCTCGAACCGCGACCACAACGCTTCACCAATGCGGTAGTAGCGCGCGATCTCGTCGCGCAGCTTCAAGCCGGCTGGAATCTCGTAGCCCTCGACCGTTTGATCGTTGGCCTCGAACGCCGCCAGCTGGGCAACGATGTCCGGCGTCAGCAACGCGCCGACAATTTCGAGCCCGGCGAAATCCAGCCTGGCGGCGCGACGCGATTGGCGGGACCGGGTAGGTCTATGAGCCATGGTCCGCCCTCACAACCGTGGCATCAGGACATACACGCCGATCACATCGACCGGCAAGACCGCCTCAACCTTCACGCCGGCTCGCGATCCCAGCGCCTTGCGGACCCGGCTGTGATCAGCCGCAAGGGCGCCAGCGCGTTCGGCGGCGTAGGCATTCAGGGCTGACTTCAGCGAACCAAGCCCAGCCACTGCCCTGGCCAATTGAGCATCGCGCACCCGTTCCGGCACCTTGCCGCTTTTCGCTTCCAGCAGGGCAAACGCCTCGTCTCCGGCGAAGACGCGGGCGCCAGAGCCCGCGTCGAACGCAATCGCCGCGGCCTCCTCCGCCATGGCGAACTGCGGTCCGAGCCGGCCACGCGAATCGATGCGGTGGCGAATGCGCAGCAGAAGCAACGTGACGACGGTCTCGACCGCCTCGCTTTCCCAAACACCGCAACGCGGCAGTGTTGCCGGGTTGTCCTGCTTGGTTTGGAGATCGAGAGCGTTCTCTAGGAAGGTCTCCGCCAGGATGCCGGGCAGCGGATGCGCGCGATGGATCGAAAGGAAACCTGCTCGCGGTCGCGCTTCGAAGGCGATCTTCAAGGGCTTCGGCGATGCCGTCTCGTCCAGCATCCCCTCCGCCTGGAACCGTTCCTTCAGGACGTCGGGCACGAGATACAAGGGGGCGGAAAAACCCCCGCGCGTCTGCGACACCAGTGGGGCGCCAAGCCTCATCATTGCGCGGGACACAAAGCGCTCGGTATCGGCGAAGTCACCGAGAGCGGCCTGCGTCACCGTCCATTCTGCCGCGACCTCTTCCGGCTTCAGGCTGTGCTGAGCGAAGACCGTGCGGGCTTTCTTCTCCTTCTCCGATGCATTCGACCAGGCAATCTCGATCTCTATCGCCTCGGGCGAGCGAGACATGTCGAGGTCGAGGGTCAACTGGCGGCGTTCCCGTGCTCGGAGTAGAACCGCCGACATCAGCGCCTTGGTGAGGCTTCCGCCTTCGTCCGGCATCGGTACCTGAACGCCGGTCTGCTTCTCGATCGCCCGCGCCTTGCGCAGGATCACATCCAGCACGGCGCCATCGACTGGATTGTTTTCGCCATAGATCAGAATGGTTCTGACGGTCTCGCGCTTCTGTCCGAACCGATCCACCCGCCCTTCGCGCTGCTGATGCCGGGTGGGGTTCCAGGACAGGTCATAATGGATGACGGAATCAAAGTAGGCTTGGAGGTTGACGCCTTCTGAAAGACAGTCGGTCGCGACGAGAATCCGCTTCTCGGATTCACCCAGCGCCTCGACCCTGGTCTCCCGATCTTCGGATGGAAGTGAGCCTGTAACGACTTCGACGGCGTAATCCTTGAAGGTGGATGCGAGGGCGGCGCCAATCGCCTCAGCCGTCGCGATAAACCGACAGAAGACAACAGGTGAATACCCGTCCTTCAATAGGCCCTGGAGCGCAGACTTCAGAACAGCGAACTTCGGATCGCGTGCCGAATTTGCCGCAAGCGCGTCAGCTTGTGCGATCAATCCAGCCAGCCGGGTGTCCTCGATCGCAGCACCGGGTTCCAGATCGTCCTCGGCCGACTCTTCTTCGTCGATGGCTCGTGCCGCAATGAGATCGGCTTCCGCTTCGTCAACATCGAGGATCGCTCGCGTTCTCAAAGCGCGTGCAGCGGCGGCCGGGCTGGAGCCGACGCAGCGCATCAGCGAGAGCGTTCCCCAGAACGCCAGTCTCTGCCGCAGCGCGCCCTCTTCGGACGCAATGACCTCCGCGCAATAGTCGAGGATGGTGCCGTAAAAGCGTTCATAGTCGCCCGAGAGCCGGTACTTGATCTCCGAAACCTCTCGCTGCGGGAAAAGACCAGGCTCGCGCCAGGCATCGATGTCACGGCGGCGACGCTGAATGTAGTAGCCGGCCAGGCGCTCCCGCAGGGCGCGGTATTGTTCGCCCGTTGCATCCCGTAATCTCGAGAAGTCCCTGTCGAGCAAGCCCAGAAGATTGTTAAATGCATCATCGTCGCCAGAGTGCGGCGTGGCTGTCAGGAGCAGGAGATGCCGCGTCTTATCGTCCGCTAGTTTACGAAGTAGATCGAAACGCCGATGGCGTGCCTTTCCACCCGAGACAGCGGCGTGTGCTTCATCGACGACAACCATCTCAGGGCATGCGCGCAGGAAGTCGTCGAGCCGCCGTTCACTTTTTATGAAATCCAGACTGACGACAGTGAAAGGGTAGGCCTCGAAGACACTAATCGTATTGGGAAGGTCGCGCTCCAGCCGTCCGGCAGCCGACGCCGTGACCGGGGTTGCGGTGATCGAAAATTTGGTTTCGAGCTCCGTCGTCCACTGGTCCACTAAATGCGGTGGACAAAGGATTGAGAACCGGTCGATCTCGCCGCGATCGATGTACTCGCGGAGGACAAGGCCGGCTTCGATGGTCTTCCCAATACCGACGTCGTCGGCGATCAGGAGGCGCGCGGTTTCTTGGCGCAGCGCCATCATGAGCGGCGCAAGTTGGTAGGCGCGCGGCTCGAAGTTGATCCTGCCCGCTCCGCGGAAGGGGCCTGCGCCCCGCCGCAGCGACAGTCGAAGAGAATCCCGAAGTAACTGGGCAGCTTCGCGGCCTCCCGGACGATCTCCAGTCGGGGGATCGAAAACCGCGTAGGTGACTGGGCCTGTTTCAAGCTCGGGAATAAGGGTTTCGGCCTCCTGTTCGGAGCCGGTGAGCGGTCGCAGCCGAAGAGCATCACCTACGGCGAGGACGATCCATTCCCGGCCTCGCGCGTGAACCAACTCGCCCAGAGAGAAGTTTGCGGTCGCGCTCACAGAGGCTTTCCTCCGAGCAGGACAGCCAAATTGGCGAGCGCCTGGCCACGCGCGTTTGCCGCCGAAGGCAGCAGGACCAACTCAATCCCACGTGCAGCCAAGGTGTCGCTCAGCTCGGGGGGAAACGCACCTTCGTCGGCAGCGGCGATGCGGGCTGACCTCCAGATTAGATCGATACTATGGCCATCAATGACGAGCGGCGCGGCGTCCGGCGGCGGACAGCCGCCCAGGTCCGGATGCGGTTCCCCTGCGCGGTCAGCACCGCGCGTGCCCGCGAATGCGAGCCTGATGAGGAAGGCGAGCGCAGGATCCTGCCGCCGATCGATCAGCTCGTGGTCCGGCTGGTTGAAGTAGGACAGAAGGCACCGGTAGCAGCCAGCGACGCAACGCGCATCCGACAGGTTCAATAGAGCAGACGGACCGCTGATTGCCGCCGCGTCGAGGCTGGCAAGATCATAGTGCATGACCTCCAGCGCCTTTCGTGCGACCGCCTGGAAGGCACCTGATTCGGAAACAAGCCGAGACAAAGCGCCCGCGCCGCCTTCCGCCGCCTCGTAGAAAAGGAGCCCGCGCCGATCCTTGCGAGCGGGTGTAGGCTCTACAAGAATTTCACCTTCTTCGAGCTGGTACACACCCTCAACGCCGCGCGCGAGCGCGTGCTGAATTGTGGCCACCACTGAGACGGCAGTAT
>Ga0182024_10022433_pt1 | contig 11379 bp, 7 predicted proteins | sample P32metaG_FD_120480 | JGI IMG/M metagenome (GOLD analysis project Ga0182024, IMG submission 120480) | Permafrost microbial communities from Stordalen Mire, Sweden - P3-2 metaG (Illumina Assembly) | ecosystem: Environmental > Terrestrial > Soil > Wetlands > Permafrost | place: Sweden: Stordalen... | reverse complement strand
CTGTTGTACTCGGAGTTGATACAGCCACCAGAGAGATGCCAGAAACGCAGCCACGCACAACAAGCGGAACAAAATGGTCTGGTAGAAAGCCGGCAGTATTGTAAAAGCCATGTTTGCTGGTGCGCCGGACCAGACGCCGTTCGTATCTGTCGCCTCAACGCTGAAATGATAGGGACCGGGAGGAAGGTTGCGATAGGTGACGGGGGTGGCCGCCGCCGCTTCGTGCCAGTCCCTGTCTGTTTCCTGCAGTTTGTAGCGGAATCGGATGGCCTCAGGATCGGAGAGGCTCACTGCGGTATAGCTGATCTGCACACTCGACGTATGGGCTGGTAAAGAGAGATGAGTGTCTGGCGCGTAGAATTTGTCGTCGGCAGAAACCGACTGGATGGCAATCGGAGGCGGCACTGCTCGTTTTTCAGAGTAAGCTGCTGGATCGAGCCACACCACACCGTTGTGCAACGCGAACCACAGTCGACCATCGGTGCCCTCGATGGCGGTCGGGAGCGGGCGCAGCTGGGATGCAATGCCTGAGAGGCCCTCGCGTCGACCGAAGTGCTCGCCCTTGACCCGATACGCAGAGTTTTTTAGTGCTTCGGAAATCTCCGTTTTACGGATATGGAAGATCCCTGACACCGCATTGAGCCATAAATCTCCATTGGCCGTCTCCACGATTCCAGTGATTCCGCGCAGCCATTGATCATCGACAGCGGCAATTTTGTGGAAACGTCCCTGGTCAAACTGCTCCAGCCCAAATTCACCCCCGATCCAAATCTGTGATCCTCGTCCATAGATGGCCAGGATATTGCCTACTTGAAGGCCATCGCTCGGGCCGAATTGACGGACTTGATCGCCATCCAAAACCGCCAGTTGGCTCTTCACAGAACCAAACCACACGCGACCGAGGCTATCGGTGAATGCAGCAATCACCCCTGTCTTTGGGAGATCGTTTCGGCCACCGTAAGGTGTCCAATTGCCGTCGGCCAATCGGTATAGAGCGTGAGGGCCTAAGGAAATCCATATCCCTCCTCGTCGATCTCCTGTTATCAGTTGCATGAAGCCATAGTGGTCGGCCAATTCCGGGGGAAGATCCACGCGAACCAAATCGTCTCCGACGAGATGCCAAAGACAACGTTCGCCGGAAAACCAGAACGTCTTATCGGGTGCGCGGTAAGCGAGTCCCGTTGTTACCTGTAGGGGATGAAGCTCAGCTTTGCCGCCCACTATGTGAACAAGGTTTCCTTTGATGCCAACAGCCGTGCCGAAACTAATCCATACCGCCCCATGGTCATCGACAACCACGGAGAAGGCCGTATTTCCCGATGTTTCTTTTGAAAATTCCTGTCTGATCAATGGAGTGTAGAAAAATTGATGTAGTCCCCCGATGTCTCCAAACCAGATATTTCCTTCACGATCCACGAACTGGGCATTCTGAAAAGGGTTTACGTCATAAGTTTCAGAAGTAGCTGGAGACGCTTTGTTCTGGGCATTACGTAGGCTGTCTTTTGGAAGGCGCATCACGACGGGCTTATCCCAGGGCGAGAGCCAGACACTGTTGTTTCGATCAACAAATTGAAGGGTTTTTGTAACGACCGGGTAAGCAGGTAGCCTCTCATCAGGCCCTCCGCCGGAGCCGGAGACACGGGGGTCTGCTGGCGTGGTCAGGAGGGTTCGACCCGGCTGCCAGGTGAACCCGTTGACCGGCAGATTGGTGCCAGCCGTTTTGAAGTGTTTGGTCCCCGGTGTGAGGTAGATGAGGTCTTTCGGAGCGCCAAAGCTGCCCGCCAAAGCCCAAAGTATCCCCTCTGCATCAAATCCAGCCTGTGTAACACGGCCAGCCGGAACGTTCCAGTCGATTCCGATATGCTGCCACCCCGAATGATCGAATCTCCATAGACCACTGGTTGTGGTCGCCCATACAACTCCATTCCGGTCCTGGGCAAAACCGTCAACACTTCCAGTCCCGCTCGCATAATTGATCACACGCCCCTTATCGAGGAAACTGAAGCCTCCTAACCCGTACCCGATCCAGAGGCCACCCGACGGCGGCCCGAACAGGGAATATACGTTGGTCGCGAGAAGCCGATCGCCAAACGGCGAGTTGAACGATTCGAATCGCGTTCCATCGAAGCGAAATAATCCGTCTTCGCCGCCCAACCATAGAAATCCGTCATTGGTCTGTGCTAAACACTCGATCTCTGCGGGCGCTCCGTCTTTGAAGGTCCAGGAGTCGTGACCTATCTGCACGTTCACCGATGCCGATGTCTGCCCGAGCGACAAGGGGCACCGAAAGCAGGGGACGATCATTAATACGACAAGCCAGCATAGTTGCGAGGCTGTGACGCGGCTTGAGCGTGCTGAGCCGTCGCAATTTCCGACAGGAACGAAGGGTCGCGTTCGTTGATGCGTTTTCGACACAGTGTCCACAGTTTACTGGGAACCTAGCTGGCGCGGGAGAAAAAGGCCTACGCCACGCTTCCAAGGTAGCGGGGATCGGTCCTCAATCACAAAATCCAGAACGCTACGTCGCGATGTGGATCTGCGAATGCCGAATCACGCGGTTCCCACGGGAGGGTTTGCTTTCGCGGTAGCCGCTGGCAAGGTGAAGTGGAACGTTGCTCCGCGCCCGCTGTCGCCGTTGGCCCAAATCCGGCCGCCTTGCGACTCGACGATCGACTTGCAGATTGCCAGGCCCATGCCACTACCTTGCGGCTTCGTCGTAAAGAATGCGTCGAATATCTGGTCGGCCTTACCCACGGGCGGCCCTAGCCCCGTGTCTTTTACAGCGATCTCGATCTGGCCGTCCTCACGCAATTGAGACTTCACCGTAAGCACCCCGCCTGTATCCTTCATCGCCTCGATGCCATTCAGCATCAGGTTCATTAGCACCTGCTGAAGTTGCACCCGATCCGTCACGGTCATTGGAAGATCGTCTTTCAGATCGGTGCGGATCGATACTCCATGCCCTCTAGCCTCACCTCTCATCATCCCGGCCATTTCGCTGACGACCTCATTTATCGCGACTAACTCCTGTTTCGGAGGTGCCTTCTTGTACAATGATCGCAGACGGTTGATGATTTCCGACGCAAGGTCACCGGCTTCGATGATTTTCTCTGTTCCTTCGCGAACTCTCGTCAGCTCAGGCGGGTTGTGCCGAAGCCACCGCAAAGACGCCTTGGCATTAACGGTTGAGGCCATGATGGGCTGTGCGAGTTCGTGCGAGATCGATGCAACCAGTTCTCCCATTGCGTTGACCCGGCTAATATGGGTAAGGTCGGCCTGGAGCTGTTCGGCACGTTTGCGGTCTTCAATGTCCGTTGCCGCGCCACACCATTTCACAATCTTTCCGCGCTTGTCCCGCACAGGTACGGCGCGTATCAGGAACCAGCGATAGACTCCGTCCGATCCGCGGCGCAGCCGCGCTTCATAATCCAGCGGTTGGCCAGTCATCTGGGACGCGCGCCACCGCTCGGTGATGCGGTTGAGATCATCAGCGTGAATTGTCTTCTCCCATGCTGACATTGACGCTTCCTCCGGACTCAATCCTGTGTATTCGAGCCAACCCCTATTCATAAATGTGCGGCTGCCTTTGGGGTCGGCAACGAAAGCCAGGGCCGGCATGGTTTCTACCGCGTCGCGGAATTTCGTTTCTTGCGCCTGCAACTGGTGAACACGCGTTTGATACCAGGCCCAGAGCAGCGCAATAAAGGCGGCGATGCACGATAATCGGAACCAGTAGGTTTGATAGTAGGCCGGAGCGACGATCAAAGTAATCGCGGTTTCTGGCCCGTTCCATAGCCCCTCGCTGTTGCTGGCAACTAGCCGGAATCGATAGGAGCCGGGCCCAAGGTTCGTGTAAACGGCTTCTCGCGCCGCAACCGGCTGGCTCCAGCTACTGTCGAAGTTTTCGAGAGCATATCGAAAGCGAATCCGCTCTGGCGCCACGAGACTCAGCCCCGTGTACTCAAATGTGATTCGCCTGGGAGATGCAGGAATCTGAACGAAGGCAGCGAGGTTTGCGGTGGTGTTATCGGCAGTGATCGCCTCGATGTGAGGCAGCGCGGGAACTGAATCGTCATTGATCTGCGATGGATTTACAGCCGACAGGCCTCTGCTGAGTGAGAACCAGATCCTGCCCTCTGAATCCGAGACCACCGATCGGCTCCGCTTCACTCCATCAGTGCTCTCGAGACCATCGGCCTGGTCATACTCGTGAATATCGACTGCCTTTACAATACCGCTAACCAATTTGTCGCGCGGAACGCGCAAAACATGATGTGAGGTCGCAATCCAAAACCTTCCGATCTTGTCGTCAGCCATTCCGAGGATTTGTTCGCTCAAAACGTCGGGCGACTCACTAGGAACTTGGAAATGACTAGAGGCAAAGGAGGCAAGACCAGCAGACGTTCCACTCCAGAGAGTTCCGGATGAATCCTCGAAAAGGCAGTTCACCTCTGGGGAAGGCAAACCCTCCAAGGTTCTATAGGTTCTCCATTGGCCGTTTGAAAAAGTACTCAGCCCGGCAGGTGTGGCAAACCACATTGCACCATCGCGGGTTTCAAGGATGGACGAGACGGTATTCGAAGCGAGGCCGTCGGCGGTCGTGTAAGTGGTGAAGTGCCCATCCTTGAATTTGCTCACGCCGCCGTTTAGCGTGCCGGCCCAAACAGAGCCATCGCGGCTCTCATAAACAGCATAGACACTGTTTTGGGCCAGTCCGCTTGCCGCTGTATAACTCTGGCTCGAAATCACACCGTCGCGAATTCGTAGACGGGTCAGTCCCCCGCGTTGACGTCCGACCCACACCGCATTTGCCCGTCCACTGATGGAATAGACGACCTCAATCGGTGGTATCGATGAAACGGGTTGAACGCGGCCGTTCTGGAGAACATACAGCCCACCTTGAGCGGGAGCGAACCAGGTGCGGCCCTCCGGGTCGACATATACAGGGCCATTGTGTTCGAAACGACGATCACTGACAGATGAATAAGTTACGAACGCACTGTCCCGAATGCGCCCTAGCCCTCGCGCACCTCCGATCCAGAGATTCCCTTCGCGGTCCTCAAATAGAGCGGTAATCCCACCGTCTCCGCGAAACTCATTCTCTTCGGAGAAGGAAGTGCCTTTGGCATTGATACGCAGCAGCCCGCGTGCCGTGCCCACCCATATGTTTGAATCACGATCGCGCAGCATACTCAAGACTTGGACACTGCTGAGCGATGACGGCAATTCAGCACGACGAAAGCCGTTGGCGTTCCCGTGATACAAGCCTGTGTCGGTGCCGACCCAAAGCTCTTCATTACTGATCGGTAGCAGACAATTGATCTTTCGGTCGGGCAATCCTGCGTCGATCTTGCCAGCTCGGCCATCTGCAAGAAGAAAGAGACCAGCGCCAAGCGTGCCCATCCAAATCTTGCCCCCGGCCGTTTCTGCCATAGAAATTACCGGTGAGGAGCCCGGTAGGACAGTGGGCTTTGCTAGTCTCTGAATCTTGTCTCCCTTGAAGCGGAAAGTGCCCTTGGCGATGTCCGAAAGGAGTACTCCCCCGTTGCTGTCTTTTGTGACTGCAGTGATCTGAGAGGTGAGTGCTTCTGCACCGTATGTGACGTTCTCAAACTTGCCGTCTAGTTGACGCAGCACATCGGTGCCCTGGGGACGCAGCCACAGCTTCCCGGCAGCATCCACAAGCAGTTGCAATATGGGAACCTTCGAAGCAGCAGTGTCGGACGTAAATGAGACAAACTTGAAATTGAAACCGTCGAAACGTATCAGACCCTTGTCGGTCCCAATCCAGAGGAATCCATCCGCAGTCTGCCCGATCGCGTTGACAGCCCCACCGGGAAATCCGCTCGCCTTGATCCAGTCCTCGCGGACGTACTGCGATGGCAAGCGGTTGGGGTCGAGTCCTAGTGCTTCATGGACGAGGCACAGTAGCACTATTCCGAAAAAAATCCATCGATTTGGCTTCAACCAGACAATCACGGAAGGTACTCGAATTTGTCAACTATGATCTCATTTTCGTTTTTGAGTGGGATCTGGCCCTGATTAAATACATATAAAGAGATACGCACCGATTCGCCACCTGGGGAAGGGACCCCCGAGGTAAACACATGCTGATTAATGAGGCGAGCGCTTTTCGAATTGGCCGAACCCGCTGTAGTCGAAAACGTCACTTGCCCAGGTTCCCAGCGGAACGAGTGTGTAACGATACCGCTCGGCGCACGAAAGCGAACAATGTTAGCTGGAACGTAATAGGGCTGGACGACATAGTGCGCATTGTCATTATCGATGTATCCCCAACGAGAAAGCTCAACGTCCAACTCGCGGCGGTTCTGCTCCGAGCCGACACCGTCCCAGGTGACAAAAGTTAAGACAGCGGAGGGCTCGAGATGAGAAGCATCGCGCACCTCGAAACGGTACGTTCCGTATCCCAGGCTGCGCGTAAGCTTCACCTCCGCCGCATTCCACTTTCCCGGGCTTCCCGAGACGCGAAGATGCAGTCCACCTTTTTTGTCCGTCCAAACGTTCGTCGGATCGAAAGAGTTTCTTGATCCAGCACGGAAAATTGGCCCGGTGCTTGTCGTCCACTCGTAACCGCTGAAGTTCAGTATCTTCGGCGACTGGAGTACCGGCGCGGGACCTTCCCCGTTAACGGCTACCAGCGCCGCCACACCGTTGCCGACGATTGGTAACAATTCGGTCTGATCAGGCGGATTGTAGGTTGGATCAACCAACAGAGCAGCATATTGTGTTCCTAGTTGGATTGAAGCTTTCCACCGTCCGTCGGGATCGATATTCGTAAACGCCTGACCCGATCGCCGATACACGCCCCATCGTCCATCTGTCTTTGTGTACAACACGATTCGCTGCCCGGGTCGAACCCCTGTGGCACGACCTTCGATTATGTCTGTCTTGTAGTCACGACTCTTGAATATGTGAATGTTGTAGGGGCTCAACTGAAATGCGGCGGGGACCTTACTGAAAGCAACCGCTGGAGCCGACTTTTTTGGTGAAGACTGGCATCCGGCCAGCACGAAGCACACTAGCAGCACTGACAGTCTTGCGGCGTGTGTGACTATGTGCGGGCGTGACATCATCGACCTCCGTTATGACTTGAGGTAGGGCAGCCGTGGCTGCACGCACCTCGGGCCGGCGTGCGCATAAATGACAATCTGCCGCTTTGGCTGAGCGTTTCTTATCCGTCAGCAGATCTTGTCGACTCTTTCTCGTCTACCTTGCGCCGCCGGCGGAATATGGGTGAACTCGATCGAAGGTCCGGAATTGGCTTCGTGCCCCTGGCAACCGTTCAGCGCAATGCGGAGAACCAGCAACAGCGATCGCCGCAAGAAAACTGGGACCAACATTCGCGATTGCACGTGACCCCCATTTGACTGCTGGATGCACGAGGTGAGAGGCACCCAGCAGAGTACTTGGAGCGAGCATACTCGTTGCCTGCCCGATCTCGCACTACGATGAATATGTAATAGCGGTTGTTTTTCACCTACATATAATATGGCGGATAGAAGACCCGGTCGAGTCACTCTATGTTCTCCGCAATGGTCGTCGCCCTGAACAATCTTCCCGAGACCCAGCGCTCGTTCCACACCTGCGTTGATTCTCTGCTCGCAGGCGAACCTTATATGGATTTGACGAACGTGACAGCGAGACTTCAGGGAGCACACCTTGACCATTCACCAGCCGAAGCAGGTTTGAACGGTGGACCGGATGCCGCGGTGACGCCGCGCGCATCGATAGCCGGGCCCATTTAAGTTATGGAATAACATCATCATGGACAGCACTCTCACCAGCGTACTGGCAGTTCTCGGCGGCTCAGTTGTCGGTGCATCGACACCTATTCTGAGCAATTTCGTACTGCAACGAAGTCTGACTCGACGCGAGCTGACGAATCGCGAGATAGCGCAAAGAGAAGAGCTCTACGCTGAATTCATTCGACAAGGGACAGCATGCTATGCAAAGGCGCTTTCTCAGAGCCTTGAGAAGATGGATGACTTAGTTGCCATGTATGCACTCGTAGACCGAATCAGACTCTTTGCGTCAGAAAGCGTCCTCGAAGCAGCCGAGGATTTCGTCAGGACGCTCATCTCGAAATATGGAGAGCATAAAAAAAGCATCGAGGAGATGGAGACGGCTGCCCTGGAAAAACACGTGAATCCGTTGAGCGCCTTCGCGCTGAAGTGTCGATTGGAGTTACGAGAAATATACGGACGTGCAGCGTGGGGAAAGCCCTGACCGCTTGAGGCCAACAGCCCCCGCAACTCAGCGACTGCGCCACTCATCCCTACCAGAAACATGTAATGTACGATGGCTCTCTCGTGTTGTTAGTATCACGACGTTGGAAGCCATTTATCGCTCAAAGAGAATAGTCCCTCTTTCGCGCTCAATCCGATCTATATCGCCTTGACCATGCGCGTTCTCATAGCAGGTCGGCGAGTTCAGCCAAGCATTCAATGGGAGAAGGCCTGTGCGATGGCTCAGTAGATTATTCGAGTTTGTCGGAAAGGTGGGGCTCTTCAGCCTGCGGGTCTTCGTTGATTTGCTGAGGCCTCCGTTCGAGTTTACTCAGCTCTCTCGTCAACTCGCAGAAGTGGGGAACAGATCGCTCGCCCTCATAACTGTTTCGGGCTTCGCTCTGGGAGCCGTCATGACTCTCCACACAAGAAGCACCCTAGTGATGTTCGGCGCCACGGCGATGATACCCGCAGTCCAGTCAGTGGGCTTCTTCGTCGAAATTGGCCCTCTGGTCGCAGGGTTGCTGCTCGCGGGGCGAGTTGGCTCAGGAATCGGCGCGGTCCTCGCGAACATGAGGGCCTCCGAGCAGATCGACGCTATCGAGTCCTTGTCGATTGACTCCTTCAAGTTTCTCGTGGTGCCGCGCGTTCTTGCCTGTGTGATTGCGCTTCCTTTCCTGACACTCTGCATGGACTTCGCTGGACTCCTTGGCGGATTTCTATCGGAGGAGCTTTCCTCTCACATTGCACCGGCTCTATACCTCAACCGTGCCTTTGACTACCTCCAGTGGGCGAACTTTATTGCGCCCACGCTCAAGACCGCCGTCTTCGGTTTCATCATCGGCTGTGTTTCTTGCTATTTTGGCTATACGACCGACAAGGGGGCTAAGGGCGTCGGTGAGGCTGCCACGAACAGTGTTGTTGTGTCGTCATTGCTGATCATTGTTGCGGACGTATTGCTGATCAAGTGCATCTTCTTCCTCTTTCCGGACACGGCCATATGAGTGAGACCCCTAGCATCGCAGTGGAATTCAACCAAGTGATGAAATCGTTCGGCGCAAAACGTGTGCTGAACGATGTGTCTTTCCATATCGAACAGGGCCGAGCTCTGTGTTTGCTCGGACGCAGCGGTACGGGCAAGAGTGTCACCCTCAAGCTGATTATGGCTCTCATGCACCCCGACTCAGGAGAAGTCTGGGTCGATCAGGAAAATGTCGTCGGACTGGGAGAACGTGGATTGTCTCACGTTCGGAAGAAGCTAGGGTATCTCTTCCAGGACGCAGCGCTCTTCGATTCACTCACTCTTTACGAGAATCTGGCCCTCCCTCTAAGCCGACTGACCAAGAAATCCAAGGACGAGATCGATGATGTGATTCGGCGCGTTCTCACTGATGTCGGCCTCGGAGCCGATGGCTCAAAGTATCCGTCTGCGCTCTCTGGGGGGATGAGAAAAAGAGCCGGCCTAGCCAGAGCTCTGGTCCTTGAACCGAAGATTCTACTGGCTGATGAACCGAGTAGCGGGCTGGATCGCATCACAGCCGCTGAGATCGATGAACTTCTCTTACGCCAAAAGGCCGAGCACGGGACTGCATTGATCATCGTGACTCACGATGTGCATGGGGCACGCAGGGTCGCCGACCAAATCGCCGTGCTCGACAAAGGAAATGTCGTCGCATTTGGGTCAGTCGATGAAGTAAGTCAGAGCGACAATGAAGTCGCTCGCAGACTCATTACGGAGTGAATCCATGCCTAAACGATTTCTCGCTGTAGGAATTTTCATCATCACTGGGCTAACCTTGTTTGCTCTCGGCATCTTCCTCGTAGGAAACCGTCACGAGGCATTCTCACGCCACGTGTTTCTTTATACAGAGTTCGCCGAACTCGACGGCATCGCCAAGGGTTCCAAGGTGCAAGTCGCCGGTATGGATGCAGGCCAGGTGGCCAGGATCGACGTACCCAATTCACCGAACGCCCACTTTCGCGTACAGATGAGAATCGACGAACGGTTTAACGGCCTGGTTCGAACTGACTCTGTCGTGACGATCGATACAGAAGGCGTCGTGGGAGATACCTTTTTAACTATTCATCCCGGATCACCGAGTGCTGCAACTGCGCAGACGAATTCGATTCTTCAAGGCAAGCCAGCCCTCAGCATATCCGATCTTATGACTCACGGCCTGGGTGTGATGGACGATGCGGACGCCTCGATGAAACAGCTGAACGCCAAGCTCAACACGTCTTTGGATGGCGTTAATATCGCAGTCAATAACGCAAACGACCTCCTCGTGGGGCTGAGGGACGGAAGAGGGGCAGCGGGAATGCTTCTCCGCGATGAAAAAATGGCTGCACAGATCCGGGAGACAATGACGAACGTTCAGTCTACGAGTTCTACTCTGAATCAGACGGCTACTCGAGTCAATGGAATTGTAGGAGACATTCAGGGACGGCAATTCCCGCAGAAAATCGACGAGACTATGACCCAGGTACGTGCGGCGTCGAGTGAAGCCAATAGCACTATTCAAGAAGTTCACCAGAGTCTTAATCAGGCACTGGGACCGGACATCAATGGTGTAACAGCCGCGCAGAACATCAGCGAAACCTTGACGAACGTCAATGCGGCAACTGGGAATATGGCTGAGGATACTGAAGCCGTTAAACACAACTTCTTCTTCAAGGGTTTCTTCAGTCGCCGCGGCTATTACAGCCTCTCCAGCTTCTCGCCTGACGAATATCGGCGCAACAAGCTTTTCACCAATGTGAAGGGGCGCCGCTCGTGGCTCACTGCCGAAACGATTTATCAGCCTGGAGCGCATGGGACCGAGGAACTCTCTCCGGCAGGCAGGAGTGCGATTGACGCGGCGATTGCGAGCTACGGCGATGCCGTCTTTCAGCATCCTGTCGTAATTGAAGGATATTTGGATGCAGGCGATCCGGCCGATCAACTTGCACGTTCTTACAATCGCGCTTTTCTGGTACGAACCTATCTTGTGGCTCGCTTCCCCTTTGTCGCTAAGAACATTGGCGTGATGTCCCTGAGTTCAACGCCGCCGCCCGGTCTAAACCACGATCACTGGTCTGGCGTATGCATATCAGTCGTAGAAAAGAAGTGAAGCCCATCGCGATTGAGTGCGAG
>Ga0182024_10022432_pt1 | contig 11379 bp, 12 predicted proteins | sample P32metaG_FD_120480 | JGI IMG/M metagenome (GOLD analysis project Ga0182024, IMG submission 120480) | Permafrost microbial communities from Stordalen Mire, Sweden - P3-2 metaG (Illumina Assembly) | ecosystem: Environmental > Terrestrial > Soil > Wetlands > Permafrost | place: Sweden: Stordalen... | reverse complement strand
TCGGCCCGGGTGGTGATGATGGTCGCCGTCCACAGCCAGGAATCGGGATCATCGTCGGGCCGGTCCTTGTCGCGCCACAGCTCGTAGAGGCCGGCGAAGGCCAGCACGCCGCCGTCTTCGCGGCGGATGTAGTACGGCTGCTTGGGCGCGCTCTTCGCGTCCCCGGACTTCTCCCACTCGTAGAAGCCGTCCGCGGGGAGCAGGCACCGGTGGCGGGCGAAGGCCCGGCGGAAGGCCGGCTTGGTGGCCACGGTCTCCGCCCGGGCGTTGATCAGGCGGCTGCCGATCGAGATGTCCTTGGCCCAGAACGGCACCAGCCCCCAGCGGACCACCCGCAGTTCCCGGACGCCCCCGTGCTCGACTACCCCTTGGTCGGCGGCACCGGGCTCGCCGGCACGGGGCTCGATGGCACCGTGCTCGGTGGCACCGGGCCCGGCGGCATCGTGCTCGCTGGCATCGTGCTCGCTGGCGCCCGACTCGTGACCCTCGGCGCGGCCGGCCGCGGACCCGTCCTGCCCGGCCGCCTGCTCATCGGCGCCGTCTCTCGCGGCCCGGGTGACCACGGCGTACACGGGCTTGGTGGGGGCCACGTTGTAGTCAGGCCGCAGCGGCTCGGTCACCCGGTCCCGCTGCACGCCAAACTCCTCCAGGAGTTCCTGGCGTTTCCGCGCCGACGCGAAGCGGCCGCACATGTCGTCACCTGATCACTAAGTAGCGGGGGCTGCTGGGGCAGCACCGGGGGAAGCACAGAATGTGGCACTTAATAACCACAAATCTTGATTACCAAACCTCGGCCGCTGTTCCGGGCCGGGCGGGCCTGTCCCGGGCAGTCCGCGGTCCGGCCTGACCAGGCGATCGTGTCATCGGGGTCCGACAGAACGTCCCAGAAGACACAGCGCTCGCTGGTTCTTCCCGGATTCCCTCGGTTCACTCCAGGCCATGCGCTCAGCACACGCATTACGCTCACAGCATGGACACCGCACGGCAGGATTCCGGGGGCCAGGCACCCTCGTGGGCGGCCCCGCAGGCCGCCGGCCCGGTCCGGGCCCGGCTGCGGGTACCCGGGTCGAAGTCCATGACCAACCGGGCCCTCGTGCTGGCCGCCCTGGCCACCGGGCCGGCCAGCATCCTCAACCCGCTGGAGGCCCGGGACACCCTGCTGATGGCCGGGGCTCTCCGCGCGCTCGGGGCCACGGTGGACACGGGGACCTCCGGTGACGGCGGGAGCGACGGGGCGACAGCCTGGCGGGTGTCCCCCGGCTGGGCCGCCAGCGACGCCCGGGTCGATGTGGGGAACGCGGGCACCGTGATGCGGTTCGTCCCCCCGGTGGCCGCACTGGCCAGCGTGGCCACCGAATTCCACGGCGACCCGCGGGCCTCCCAGCGGCCGGTGGGGGCGATCATCAGCGCCCTGCGCGAGCTCGGCGCGGTCATCGACGACGGGGGACGCGGCGCCATCCCGTTCACCGTGCGGGGCACCGGGTCACTGGCCGGCGGCGAGGTCACCGTGGACGCGTCGGCCTCCTCCCAGCTGGTGTCCGGGCTGCTCCTCGCCGCGCCGCGGTACGACAAGGGACTCGAGGTCCGGCACCGGGGCGGCCGCGCCCCCTCGGCCCCGCACATCGCGATGACGGTCCAGATGCTCCGCGACGCCGGGGCCACAGTCGAGACCGCCGCCCGGGAATCGCCCGCCGACGCCCTGCCCGACACCTGGTTCGTGCACCCCGGCCCGCTCGGCACCCACCCGATCACCGTCCAGCCCGACGTGGTGAACTCCATGCCGTTCCTGGCCGCGGCCCTGGTCACCGGGGGGACCGTGACCATCCTGGGCTGGCCCGCGGTGACCTCCCAGCCCGCCGGGCACATCCTGCGGGTGCTGCGGGACATGGGCGCGGAGTGCGCGATGGGCCCGGACGGGCTGACCGTCACCGGGCCCCCCGCGCTGCGCGGGATCACCGCCGACCTGACCGACTGCAGCGAGATCTCGATGGTTCTGGGCGCGCTCGCAGCCCTGGCCGGCTCCCCGTCGGTGCTGACCGGGATCGGCCATCAGCGGCACCAGGAGACCGACCGGCTCGCCGCCCTGGCCACGGAGATCAACGCGCTGGGCGGCGACGTGACCGAGCGCGACGACGGCCTGGAGATCCGGCCGCGGCCATTGCGGGCCAGCCGCCCGTTCGCCACCTACGACGATCACCGCCTGGTCATGGCCGCGGCGGTACTCGGCCTCGTGCTGCCCGGCCTGCAGGTCGAGAACGTGGCCACCGTGGGCAAGACGTTCCCCGGCTTCACCTCCGCGTGGGCGGCGATGCTGGAGAGCGCTCCCTGAACCGGCAGCCGTCCTACTCCCACCTGGACGAGGATGACGTCCGGGTCCGGCCCGCGAAGAGCACCCGGCCACGGACCCGGCGCCGGCCCGCGCACGAGGACGCGGCCGAGGCGTTCGTGGCGGCGGTGGACCGTGGCCGGTACGGGACCCTGGTCGGCGATCGCCCGGTGACCGCGATGCGGGCCCGCGAGCTAGGGCGCCGCAGCGTGGTGGTGGGCGACCGGGTCGCGCTGGCCGGGGACATCTCCGGCGAGCCGGGCACCCTCGCCCGCGTGGTCCGGGTCGAGCCGCGCACGTCCGTCCTGCGCCGTTCCGCTGACGACACCGACCCGGTGGAACGGGTCATCGTGGCCAACGCGAACCAGCTCGTGATCGTCACCGCGCTCGCCGACCCGCCGCCCCGGCCCCGGCTGATCGACCGTTTCCTGGTCGCCGCCTACGACGCGGGCCTGTCCCCGCTGCTGGTCCTGACCAAGGCCGACCTCGCGCCGGCCACCGACCTCCTCGACGCCTACGGCCCGCTCGGGGTCGCGCACGTGGTGCTCGGCCAGCCGCTGACCGATGCCCGGCTCGACCCCCTCCGCGACGCGCTGGCCGGCCGGGTCAGCGTGCTGGTAGGACATTCCGGGGTGGGCAAGTCCACCCTGGTCAACGCCCTGATCCCGGGAGCGGACCGGGCGGTGGGCACGGTCAGCCCGGTGACCGGGCGGGGCCGTCACACGTCCTCGTCGGCGGTGGCGCTGCCGCTGCCCGGTGGCGGCTGGCTGATCGACACGCCGGGGCTGCGCGGCTTCGGGCTGGCCCACGTGGCCCCCGAACGGGTGGTGCGCGCCTTCCCGGACCTGGCCCCGGGGACCGCGGCCTGCCCACCCGGCTGCACCCACCTGGAGCCCGACTGCGCCCTCGACGCCTGGGTCCGCGACCAGGGCGGTGACAGCCGCCTGGTCACCCGGCTCGACTCGCTGCGCCGCCTGCTCCGCAGCCGCGAAGGCGACGACCCGGCCGGCACCCCGGAGCCCCAGACCCAGGACCCTTACTGACCAGCAGCCCCGCCTGCGCGGCCAGCCCCGGCCCCGCGAGTCCCGCCAGGCTCCAAAACCGGCTCCGGCGGCCCCCACCGGCCCGGAGACCTCCAACCCCACCGGCCCTAATGTTCCCCGTCAGCCCCTCACCCCCGCCAGTCCCCGGGCACGGCTGCCGAGCCGGGGGCGCCCCCCCGCCAGCCAGCCCCCACCCGCCCTGTAGACCCCGCAAACCCATCCCAGCCGTCCCGGGCCGCCCTGGACCGGCCGGCCCAGTGATGATCATGGGGTTGCTGTTGCCCTAGCCACAGCAAGCCCATGATCACGACGGCAGGCCCTGACTCGCAAGCCACACTGACAACATCAGCCACACAGATCGCAGGGGTCGCCCGAATCGGCCCGGAGTGAGTTTGTGATCAACCGATTGGTGCTGCCAGGCGAGCACCAAACAGTTGATCACGAAGGATCCGGCGGGCAGCGGGGCCGGGGCGGCGCCGCAGTAACCGTGCCGGAGGTCAGGACGCCCACGCTGAGCTACCTGAATGGCGCGATGGTTACCAGGCGTAGGCTTCGGGGGCCGCGCCGCCCGGGCCAGGGAAGATCTCGTCCAGCCGGCCGAGAGCCTTCTCGTCCAGCGTGACCTCCAGGGCCCGCAACGCCCCGGTCAGCTGGTCCAGCGTCCGCGGCCCGACGATCGGGGCGGTCACCGCGGGCTGGTGCAGCAGCCAGGCCAGCGCGACCACGGCCGGGTCCTCGCCGAGCTCGGCGCAGAACGCCTCGTAGGCCTCAATCTGGGGCCGGATCTGCTGGAGGGCCTCGGCCGCCCGCTCGCCGGAGCTCCGCCTGCCCGAGGGACCCGCGCCCTGACCACCGGTGCCCGCGCCAGCAGCACCCGCGCCACCAGTACCGCCCGCACCCGCGCCCTGCCGCCTGAGCACCCCGCTCAGCAGCCCGCCCTGCAGCGGGCTCCACGGGATGACCCCGATGCCGTATCCCTGGCAGGCGGGGAGCACCTCCAGCTCGACCGTGCGCGCCGCGAGGTTGTACAGGGACTGCTCACTGACCAGGCCGAAGGCCGGGCGGCGCGCAGCCGCCTCCTGGGCCTGGGCGATGTGCCAGCCTGCGAAGTTCGACGACCCCACATAAATAATCTTGCCCTGGGTGCGCAGGACGTCCATGGCCTCCCAGATCTCATCCCACGGCGTAGCGCGGTCCACGTGGTGCATCTGGTACAGGTCGATGTGGTCGGTCTGCAGCCGCCGCAGCGATTCGTCACAGGCCCGGCGGATGTTCAGCGCGGACAGGAAACGGTCGTTAGGCCACTCGCCCTTGCCGCCGTACAGCTTGGTGGCCAGTACCGTGCGGTCCCGGCGGCCGCCACCCGCCGCCATCCACCGGCCGACGACCGACTCGGTGACACCCTCGGCCCGCGGCTGGCCGTAGGTGTTGGACGTGTCGAAGAAGTTGACGCCGTGCTCATGGGCGGCGTCCATGATGGCGTGGGCGTCGGCCTCGCTGGTGATCGCGCCGAAGTTCATGGTGCCGAGGCAGAGCCTGCTCACGGACACGCCGCTGCGGCCCAGATGCGTATAGTCCATGGCGTCACGCTACGGCAGGTCCCGCGGCCGCGGATGGCCGCGGCGGCCGTGATCCGATACCGTTTCGCGGCATGGCGGGATACGACGACGACCTACGTTTCGCCCACGTGCTCGCCGACGCGGCCGACGACATCACCACGCGCCGCTTCCGGGCCCTTGACCTGCGCGTCGAGGCCAAGCCTGACCTGACCCCGGTCACGGACGCGGACAAGGCGGCCGAGGAATCGCTGCGCAACGTGCTGCGCCGGTCCCGACCGCGGGATGCCGTGCTCGGCGAGGAGTTCGGCCGGGACGGCGCCGGGCCCCGGTGCTGGGTGATCGACCCGATCGACGGCACGAAGAACTACGTCCGCGGTGTCCCGGTCTGGGCCACGCTGATCGGCCTGATGGACGGGGACCAGGTGGTGATGGGCGTGGTCTCCGCCCCGGCCCTCGGCCGGCGCTGGTGGGCCGCCAGCGACAACGGGGCCTGGACGGGCAAGAGCCTGACCAAGGCGACCCGGTGCCGGGTGTCGGACGTGGCACAACTGGAGGATGCCTCGTTCTCGTACTCCAGCCTGACCGGCTGGGAGGAAAAGGGCGTGCTGCCGGGATTCCTCGGCCTGGCCCGCTCGGTGTGGCGGACCCGCGCGTACGGCGATTTCTGGTCCCACGTCCTGGTCGCCGAGGGGGCGGTGGACATCTCGGCCGAGCCCGACGTGTCCTTGTGGGATGTCGCGGCGCTGCAGATCATCGTGGAAGAGGCGGGTGGCGTCTTCACCGACCTGGACGGGGTCGCCAGGCCAGACACCGGCAGCGTGGTCTGCACCAACGCGCGGCTGCACCAGGAGGTGCTCGACCGCCTGGCTAGCCCCGGTACCTGACCCGATGTGCACATTTGCGTAGCCGGATGGGCCTGGCCTAAGGGCTTGCCCTTGCGCGGGCATGCGCGGATGCTGGAGAGGTTAGCTCGTCACAAACGCACAAGCGCATCCGCAACGAGGCGGCACACCCGGCCGGGACGGCCCGGCGGGTCGTGGTGTCTCGGACACAGCCCGGGGAGTGATCGATCGTGAAGGTACGAGACGGCATGACCAGGCTGGTGCTGACCCTCGGGCCCGCGCACACCCTCCGCGAGGCAGCGCGCCTCATGTCCGCACGCCGGGTGGGCGCGGCCGTGGTGACCGACGACCAGCACGCGGGGGTCGGCATCCTGACCGAACGCGACATCCTGGACTCAGTCGGCGCGGGGCAGGACCCCGACGGTGAGCTCGTCGCGGAGCACCGCACCACCGACGTGGTGTTCGCTTCGCCCGACTGGACCTTGCAGCAGGCCGCGGAAACCATGGTCCGGTCCGGCTTCCGGCACCTCGTGGTGATCGAGGGCCAGGAAGTCATCGGCCTGCTGTCGATGCGCGACATCGTGCGGGTCTGGGCCGACGCACCCGCGCCGGTGGCACCGGCCCAGGCGACCGCCCGGGCCTGATCCCGTACTAAACCGGCCCGTACCTGCAAGTTCCCGTCACGGAGCCGGGCGGCAGGGGCAGGGCAGTATGTGGTCGGCCTGAGGCGACGTGAGACTGTAGCGGAATGCGGCTCCGTGGCGCAGTGACGCTCGTGACCGGCGGATCGTCGGGTATCGGCGCCGCTACGGCACGGTCGCTGGCCAGGGCGGGAGCCCGGCTGCTGATCGCCGGGCGGGACCCGGCCCGGCTGGACGCGGTGGCCCGGGACACGGGGGCCCTGGCCCTGAAGGCGGATCTCGCCGAGCCCCAGGGCCCGGCCGAGCTCGCCGACGCGGCCCTCCAGGTCGCGGCGGCGGACGCCCACGCCTCCGGCATCGACATCCTGATCAACAACGCGGGCGTCGGCTGGTGTGGCCCGGTCAGCGAGATGACCGGGGACAAGATCGACGAGATCCTGGCCGTGAACCTGGCCGCGCCGATCGAGCTGACCCGGCGGCTGCTGCCCCGGATGACCGCACGGGGCAGCGGCCGGATCGTGTTCGTGTCGTCGATCGTGGGCGCGACCTCGGTCCGGGACGAGGCGGTGTACTCGGCGGCCAAGGCGGGCCTGGGCAATTTCGCCGAGAGCCTCGCCCACGAGCTGCAAGGCTCTGGGGTGGGCGTCTGCGTGATCATGCCCGGCGTGATCAACACCCCGTTCTTCGACCGCCGGGGCCGCCCCTACAGCCGCAGGAAGCCGGAGCCGCTGCCCGCCGAGCGGGCTGCCGAGGCGATCAGGTCCGCCCTCGAGCATGACCGTCAGCTGGTCTACGTGCCCCGCTGGATGAGCTTCCCGGCCCGGCTGCACGGCGCCGCGCCGCGGACGTTCGCGGTGCTGGCGCACTGGTTCGGGGATCACGGCTGAGCTGGGCCGCCCGGCTGGCCGCGGGCCCGCCTCCAGGTTTCATTCGCCGCAACGAAAACCGCTGCCCGCCAGCGCCCACCCAGGATCAGGACTCCCGGGTCCGGTCCGCCGGCATGGCTATTCCCGGGCAGGAATCCCAGGTCCTGCCCGGACGGGTGTGAGGGCCCCGTGCGCCTCCCCAGCCCGGCACACGGAGCCCTCCGCCCCCCGAGTTGGCCCGGTTCCGGGGGCTGCCCGGCCCGTAGCCATCACGAAACATTTCATCAGCCGAGGGCTATAAAGGACAGGGCCGAAAGTCCTATTTTTGGACGTGAACGTCTGCTATGATCCGCGCCGCCGCCACCGGGACCGCTGAGAACCTGGCGTTCCGGGGCTGTTCGGGGGCGGGGCAGCCTGCGGGCTGGAGTGGTCATGACCAGCGCGAAACACCAGCGTCATATGCGTGGATGCCCGAAAGGGCGGGGTCAGTCGCCCGGGCCGGCTGCGTCGCGGGGGCTGGCCGCGCCGGCCGAGTCGGGGGCGTGACCGGGGCCGGCCAGCTGACTGGGGCTGGGCGCCCCGGCTGGATCGGCCGCGTGACCGGGGCCGGCCAGCTGACTGGGGCCGGGCGCGCCGGCGGGATCAGCCGCGTCATCAGGCGGGACATCGGCCGGGCCGCCCACGGAGCCCCCGAGGTGGCGAGCGTGCCCGGCGAGCGCGGCGATGGAGGACACGATGCCGGTGTCACGGTCGCCCACGAGTTCCCAGGACCGGGCGACGCCGATGAGCAGCGAGGCGGCCAGGACGTTGCCGATTATGTCGATCGGCGCGTCGGTGTGCGGGGCGACGATGGAGTCGATACCGGCTCCGATCTCGAAGCCGAAGACTCCCAGCAACAGAACGATCAGCCCGAACTGGCTCCCGATCCGGCGCCGCGCGGCTGGGTCGGACAGGATGGACCGCACCCCGGCCAGGGTGAACAGCAGGCCGCCGACGCCGACCACGACCGCCGGGTACCCGATCTCGTTGTGCGGCACCAGCCCGAAGAGAGAGACCGACAGGGCGTTGGTGAACGCCAGGAGCGCAGCCCCCGCCCGGACCTGCCGGATGACGTCCGGCTGCTGCCCGACGCGTGGCCGCGGGGCCACCGAGAGGGCCACGAACAGCAGGCCGGTCAGCGCGCCCGCCGCCCCGGCGATGGCCACGAACAGGTCCCGGTATGCCCCAGTCACCACGACCCGCCAGCCTACTGGCTGACACGCGGCCGGCCGGAATCAGACGCCCGGGTCGCTGCGGAGCACGCTGAACCAGACCCCGTCCCGCCACGCGCCGTCCCGCCAGCCGATCCCCCGCACTACCCCCTCCCGGGTGAACCCGGCCTTCTCCAGGGCCCGCTGCTCGGCGAGGTTGCCGGTCTCGGTGGCCGCCTCGATCCGGTACACCGGGGTGTGCGCGAACAGGTAGCGCACCAGGAGCCGGTGCGCCTCGGTGCCGTATCCGTGGCCCCGGGCTTCGGGCAGGAGCGCAATGCCGATTTCCCAGTGGTGGGCGGCCGGGGTGACGTTCTTGCGGCGCCAGTTCATGAACCCCAGCCGCTCCCGGCCCCGCACCACCATGAGGATCCCGCCGTCGTCGCCGAGCAGGCCGTTCTCGGCCCACCGCCGGCGCCATCGGGAGCGGTCGACCCAGCCGTACCAGCCGAACTCGCCCGGCTTGGCCTGGTCACCCCCGGTCAGGTCCTCCAGGATCACCAGATCGTCCTCGTCCGCGGGCCTCAACGCGATCCGACCGTCCATAGCGAGCATCCTGCCGCAAGGACTGGCCCGGGGCAGCGGTGCCGGGCATCGCGGAATCTGCACGGCAGCCGGGCCGGGGAGCAGCCGGGCTGAGGAGCAGCCGGGCTGAGGAGCAGCCGGGCTGAGGAGCAGCCGGGCTGAGGAGCAGCATCGGGCCTGGCTGTCGGCACGCGTCGCCTCGGGCGGACGGCTCATCCTGTGCAGGCTGGCCGTCGCGGATAGTGCATCGTCCCCGGCTGGCGCGCCGTCCTCCCCCGCCGGGTCCGGGTGCTGGCGGCCGACGGTGAACCGGGCCGCGCCCGCCATCGCGACCAGTTCCGCGACCGCCCAGGCGGCCTGGGGCGGCGGCGTGCCCGGCGCGAGGATCCCGCTGGTGGGGGCCGGAGGCAAGGGGGCGGCTCTGGCTGCGAGAGGCCGGTCAGGGGCGGGCTCAGGCCTCCGGGGTGAATGCGGCGGCCAGCTTGCTGACGGCGGCTTCCCAGCCCGGGCCGACGTTCTCCGCCACCCCGGGCATGGCCGCGGCCAGCTCGCCCAGCTGTTCGTGGACCAGGGTGAGCAGGGTGCCGCCCGAGGGGTCCGGGGAGAACGTGACGGTCAGCCGGGAGTCGAAGACCGGGCCGCCGGTGCGTTCCGGGCCGACGAAGCCCCAGCGGAACACCAGGCGCTCGTCCGGGACGAGCTCAAGAAACTCGGCCTCGAACCCGCCGACGTCACGGCCGGAGTCCTCCTGCCAGATCCGGTAACAGCCGCCGGGCCACTCCTCGACCTCGGCCCGGGCCATGGTCATGCTGCCCGGCGCCATCCAGCGCTGCAGCAATTCCGGGTCCAGCCACGCCCGGTAGACCAGCCGGGGAGGAGCCGGGATGGTGCGTTCCACCCGGACCACGGCGTGCGACGCAGTGCTAGCTGACATTTACTCGGTCCAATCGTTAGGGAAATTGGGGGGTTCCGGGTTGGTGCCGCCCTCGCGGAAGAGGTCGTCCAGGGCGCCGAGCCGCCGGCTCCAGAACGGCTCGTACCAGCGCAGCCAGGCGTCGGCCTGGGCGAGCGGCGCGGCCCGCAGCTGGCAGAGGTGGCGGCGGCCATCCACCGTGCGGTGCAGCAGGCCGGCCCTCTCCAGCACCCGCACATGCTTGGACGCGGCCGCCAGCGACATGGCCAGCGGCCCGGCCAGCTCCCCCACGGTCAGCGCGCCCCCGGCCAGCCGGCGGAGCATGGCCCGCCTCGCGTCGTGCGCGAGCGCGTGGAACACCGCGTCCATCACGGGTGTCCCGGCCGGCGGATCCTCAACCATATGGTTAAGCTTAGGCGGGCTGCCGGACGATAGTCAACCTGATGGTTAAACTTTTCGCCCGGAGGGCCAGGCGCCCGGGCCGGGGCGCCGCACGGCGGGCTGGCCAGGCAGGCCAGAATCTGGCCATGGGTGTTGCACGCTCGGTTGGGTTGTTCATCGCCGCGGGCCTGGCGGAAATCGGCGGCGGGTATCTCGTCTGGCGCTGGCTCCGCGACGGGGCGCCGGTCTTCGTCGGGATCCTGGGCGCGGCCATCCTCGTGGTCTACGGGGTCATCCCGACCCTGCAGAAGAGCGACGACTTCGGCCGGATCTACGCGGCCTACGGGGGCGTGTTCGTGATCGCGTCGCTGCTGTGGGGCTGGGGCGTGGACAAGAAGGCGCCGGACCGTTTCGACTGGGTCGGCGCCGCGGTGGTCCTGGTCGGCGTGGCGATCATCTACTTCGCGCCGCGCCGCTGAGCCAGGGGCGGCGGCCCGGCCGGGGCTCACCCAGCGCTCCCCCGGGCGCGGCCCGATTTCCAGGCCGCGTAGGCGCCGGGGAGGCAGACCCCGCAGGGGCGGTAACCGGCCGCGACCGCGGCCGGCTCGTCGGCGAAGAACACCCGGTGGGCCACGTAGCCGCCGCGGGCGATCGCGCGCCGGGCTGACGGGCAGTCGAGCCGGCCGTAGATCCTGGCCTGGCGGTGGCCGCCGAACTGGCCGCGCACCGGGCTGGGGTAGGGGCGCCGGTCCGCGCCGAGCAGCGTGTACGTGCGGGGGGCCACCGGCGCCGCCCCGGCCATCAGGCCGCGTCGTGGAAGACGAGTCCCAGGGCGAGCCGCTCGCCGGAACGGATCACGGACACGCCGTGCCGGACCGGCGCCGCCGACCAGCCGCGCCGGGACTCCACCGGCCGGTCGCGGGTGGTGAAGACCAGGCCGTGCCCGTGCGGGATGAGGGTGGCGGTGCCGCGGGACTGGGCGCGCGGGCGCTGCTCGTAGAGCAGGAACTCCCCGCCGGTGTGATCGGTGCCG
>Ga0182024_10022431_pt1 | contig 11379 bp, 13 predicted proteins | sample P32metaG_FD_120480 | JGI IMG/M metagenome (GOLD analysis project Ga0182024, IMG submission 120480) | Permafrost microbial communities from Stordalen Mire, Sweden - P3-2 metaG (Illumina Assembly) | ecosystem: Environmental > Terrestrial > Soil > Wetlands > Permafrost | place: Sweden: Stordalen... | reverse complement strand
GCCAGTCGTCCGCGTTGCCTTTGACACAGAGAGAGACAGCGCCCTGGGCTGCCAAGCCCCCAGAGGGACAGCGCGAACCGTCGCGGGTGCTTACTGGTTCAGAGCTTTTCGGGTAGATGAGACAATGCCATTGAAACTAGACGAGAGACCTAGCAGAGAGATTGAAGCCCGCGAAGTGACCGAAGGCGAGGTCTGCAACGATGCAGAGATGGAGGTCACCATGGACGGGAAGAGATACTGCGTGGTCAAAGAGAGTATCCCAAATGACGAGGAATAACGCTCTGGACTCGGAAGCCTCACGAACAGATTCCGTTATGGTTCGTTCGGGGTAGGGCAACGGGTTCAGAGACAGCAGGGGGACTGAGGTTCCGAGGGGGCCCGTAGGCCGCGACCACCCCATCCCCCTCCGCTCTTTTTTTGGTGAATACTAACGCCAAGCAATGTGCTGTGTCCGAACTGCTTAACGAAGGGTGCTAGAACATCTACCGGGAAGATTCCTAGACTTGAGAAAGGGAAGTATTGTCGCGTCTGCGGGTTTAGGCTGATTGTCTACCAGAAGAACAGACGAGCCGCCGCAATAAGAGCATGGGTTGTCAGAAAACAGAAATATGGAAAATCAGGCACCAGAGCAACAGTTGATTCAGAACAGGATGAATTTCTAAGCTTTGAGAACCCGACAGACGTAGCTGTTTGATTTGAATTCTATGGTGCCTCTTTGTCTCCAAATATGTCGGCGAGACCGTGCGCGTGGAATTCGTCTTCGACTACGAGTCTATTTCTAAAGAGATGTAGAACTCTTGCACAACATTTCTTACCTGCGGTCTCCGTAGCCTCGAGCAAAGACTCATTATCCGCCACTAACCCCTCATAATATTGTTCAAGAGCTCCACCCTCAACGCCGAAACTGGCAGATATGTTGGACCCATCAGTGATGGTGATTATGGTGAATTTCGCTTGAATGTCAGGATTTCCCTCACGGTGAATGTAAAAGTGAGTCTCGACCTTTCTGCCGAAATCAGACGAGTTGGGACCCGAGCCTCCCATAACTACGCCGGAGGGCAACACAAATTGCTCAATGAATTTCCTGTGCGCCCCCACCATCGATTTTCGAATCTTATCCCGTTGCACTATTCGACTCGATGACATGAGTTCGGCCAACTTATCTGATTCATCTTTCATGGCGGCGTCGTTACTTCCGCTTGCCTGATCTTCTGTGACCATCCTAAGACTCACTTCGAGTTGCTCCAATGTTTGGAATCGTTGGTGAATAGGGATTTGGAACGCGGTTCGAAAGACTCTTGATAGTCTTGGCCATCGCTTATCATTTCTCACAGCACTTGGAATCTTGTCCGCGAGCGCTTCGTGGGGAGCAGAGCCTTTTGAGTCCTCTAATTGTCTTGGTGCTACTCCCGTAATCATGTAAAAGAGGACCCCCACGAGACTTGTTATGTCCGACCTCTCGTCCATTGCATGCATTCCTGGTGCCGCTTCAGGCAATCTTAGGAATCGCGACCCCATGTCTTCACCTTGGCTCGTTCCAAAGTCTACCGTTACTTCGGAATCTTGTTGTCTCGCGAGCCCGAAATCCACTAGGACTAAATCCGACAGCTTCCCATTCCTGAGGATTACGTTATCCGGTTTAACATCTCGGTGGACGATTCCGGCAGAGTGGCATTTCTGTAAGATTGAAGCGAGACAAACCGCCGCGGGAATTGCTTCGTCGAGCCCTAAGGGGCCCCCAGATACCACATCTTGGAGCCTAGGCCCTTCAATCCACTCCATGACGACATACAACCGAGTTTCTCTCTCTTTGTAATGGGCCGTGTTATCATCAAGGATCTTAGGAACACCTGACACGTTGAGAGTCTTCAGGGCAAATACTTCACGAGCTAATCTAGCCCTTCTCTCATCATTGTCTGATTCTAGCTCGAGCTCCTTTAGGGCACCGATTCCACCAGTCTCAAAATTCTTGACCTTTCGGACGAGGGATTGCCCTCCTCGGCGAGGTTTCTCCTCTAGCAAGTCCCATTTTCGAGTCCAAGGACCGTCGCCTGAATTAGCCAAACTGATGATGATGTAAACCCGTTCTTCTTAAACACAAATGGAAATGGAAATTATACGTGTCGACCTTGGCGATTCGTGGAACTTGTTGGAATCTTGTCTTACCATAGAATCCAGACAAGATACTATAGTCTGTCTCGATCTTTTTTGCGGTTATCTCTCTTAATCCGAGTCTAAAACGGCATGATTCACGGTTTTTACCTTCTAGACATTGTTACGGTCATTGATTGATGGACGGCTAACCAATCCATTTTCCGAGACCCCTCTAGTTCGATTTGAGACTTGAGCTGTTCCTTATATCAAAGAAGGCAGGACTTCATTGATGAAATGGAGGCACTTGAAGCAAAGCGGAAGGAACTAGCCGCTCGGATACCGACGACCTTCCTTTACGTAGGCTATCCCCTCTCTTTGACTTACGCAGTATTCTTTTGGCTCGGCATGAATTTATCATCGCCAGGTTGCTTAATTCTTGCATGTCAATACAGCGCGAGCCTAATTCCAATCGTTAATGCTTTGGGCGTCGTCCTCTTCCTTCCGCTCGTCGCTTACATCATCTTATTGGGCCAAATAGGTGCTGCCCCTAACCCAACAATCGCGGTCTTCCTTGTCTTCGCATCCATAATCTACTTCCTATTCCTTTGCTATGGAATCGCAATAGGGATAGACAAGATTCGGGGCAAGTCGACCAGAGGGATGCTATCGGATAAGCAAACTATGGTCTTACTCGGCAACTTTGGGGCCTTATCAGTCATCACGTTCGATTATCTCCTGACTGGTCTCACGTTTCTGGCATATCCCCTTGTCCAACTAAGCATAGATTATCTGAACTTCGTGGAAGTTGCTTCGTTGCTCGTCTTGGTCATAACCCTCTATTCAATTAAGGAGGTAGGATTGACAAGTAACAAGGAAGCATACAAAGCATTACTCGGTGTAGCACTAGCTACTCTTGTAGTCTTAATCATCGGAGCCTTCTTCTCGTTCACTTCCAACGTCAGATTTGTGTCCCAGCCTGAGACAACTGTTGATCTGGCTTCGACTGAAGCCTTCGAAGTGGGCGGCATGGGAGGTGGTCTCACTGGCCTATTGTTCACCTTCGTTCTCGCTGTCAGTGGTCTGAGGAAGAATACTGAAGATTCCCATCAACCGGGCGGAAACAACGATGAACAAAACATCCCTGCGACCTCGGCGACGATGGCGGTCAACCCGCGGCAAGCGACTTCCCCAACACCTAGTTCTAAGACCTCGAAACCCTCTCTTAGGCGTCGACAACCTGCGAGAGTTCTGATTGGAATCCTGAGCATTTCTCTGCTGGTCGTCGGAATTGCAACCGTTCCGAGTGATTCTGAGTTGGGTTATACCTTCGTGGCATGGGGAGGAGGAACATTCCTCACATACCTGGTGGTGGACGTTCTCTTACTACGAGAGGACAGGGGCAACTGGAAGGTCGTCAAGGACAAGGCAGTATCCGTAATCAACTCAGAACTGGAAGGCATCCGCATTGACACGCTATTATTTTCTGGCTCAGAAGATTTAGTTATCACCATACCAGATGGTCTCAGTGAAGAACAGGAAACACGTTTCTTCGCTGAGGAACATCTCAATGAAGCACGTAGGCTTTCAAACAACCTAGAAGCCCTGAAGGGAAGGGGGCTTCCGAATATACTTAATGTGAAAGGGCTCTTTGACAGTAGGGCTGACAAGCTTGCCTCATTCCAGAATCGCTACTGGTCTCGCCTTCTGGAACCTGACTTGATGGCATACCTTGTGGACTTGGAGGCGAGGCTCCGCCGCGTTGACACGAGCCTTGAAGTCCTCCGCAAGTATCAAGGGTTTCCTGAGCCCACGGATGAACTCAGGGGAATAAGGGAGTGGGAGATTTCGAGCAGTTGGGAAACTCTGTATCGGGATATGCAAAGTCTTCTTTCCTGTGTGCTGAACGGAGTTGACCGCGGAATCATTCCAAAGGGTTGAGATACGGAGCTTGTCGTGCTTCTGCAAGGATTCAATTTACTCCCCAACAACAACCTCAAGCTTTCAGGCCTTGGGCTGTAGTCTACCAGTCGAGAAGTCCCTTTTGTCTCCTTCTGCGCTTCTTCGGCTTCTCAACTTTTAGTGCCTTGACCGCCGCAATATCTCTCAGGGTAGCCTTCTTCGAGAGCGCATTCACATACTTCACCTTCGATGGCGCAGTCCTGTAAGTTGAGATCAGGTCTTCCACGACCGTTCCCCTTACCTTCACTCCCTTCCTGACCGCAAGCGTCCTTAGCTGAACCACACTCATACCCCTCAACGCCTTCCGAGTCTTGTCCTCGGCAGCGATGAATCCGGTCGCCCTTCTCGTCTGCCTCAATGATGACGTGCCCTGTGAACTATTGCACGAATAATGCGCCACGAACGTGTTGGCGACCGTTAGGTTCCCTCCCTTCACTCGTGCCTTGTTATGGGCTAGCGTCCAATCTTGCGAGTCGACTTTCTGAAGGCACAGCTGACAGATTCCCTTGTCCCTTGCCCATACCTTCCTCTTGATGATTGCCCGGTTCTCTCTTCGTCTCTGTGGCTCATCGCCCCAGAATGACATTGACCTGCTCTGTCCTAGAATTCAGATTTAAGGTTGAACCTCCGAACCCACGGCGAACAGGAGGGCTCAATTCTCTTTCGGGCCCTTAAGCCTCATTTAAAGACCTCATCGGTGATTATCTCTGGGATTTTCCGGCACGGTTTTAGGTCGGGCCAAAGCTTCTTGCACTGCCGACTTGCCGAGAGAATAAGCAGAGACCAAGGAGAGCAGAAATCCTCCGATGAATACTACAATACCGAGAGCCCAACCCAATCCGCTTGGGTCCACCCATGGCTGATATGTTCCATTTGGCAACACATATCCTTGAAAGTATGAGGCGATCTCGACCACTCCCCCTGTGGTTAGCAGTAGTCCGACAGCAAGGCCGATAGCGGCCCTCGTGCTAGTCATTGTTTGATAACTCCTGCCATCTGGAGCACCAATAATCCATAGGTTATCCATTTGGGTAATAAGCCTTTCATGGATTATGTATGAGCCAGAATCTTGTCCAGCCCGAAGCGTTATGTGAACATCAAGGTTCCTGAAGAGCTTGCGGACGAGATAGACAAGATTCTCAAGGAACGGAAGTTAGGTTATCGAAGCAGGGCCGAGTTCATCATAGAAGCCTCCAGACAACGGCTAATGGATGTCAAGAAGAATAGCGATTAGGCTTGTTCGCGTCGGCGGACTGTCAAGCAACTATGATCGAGTCAGATTAGCCCGCGTCATGATACGAGGTTCCGCGAATGGCTACTAGTCAGTTTTCAAGACGGTTCGAAGTTGTGCTTACAACAAGGAGCTCATATGTGCCTCGGGGCTCTCGCAGATGTTCTCGAAGAGAAGGGACTTGTCCGTCACAACGAGTGGGAGAAAAGGATAAAGGAGCGCCTTTCGCCAAAGTGAGGAGATTAGGAGGAATAGCGGGACAGAGTCGCGCTTACCGGGGTGTTCCCCGCACCGAAGCCAAGGATGGTCTTCGGGTCGCACTAAGCGCGGTGGCCCCCTGCCCGCTACTCTTTCTCCTCCTTCTTTCTGGACGGTTTGGACTGGTCCTCGAACTGCTCTCCCAAGGCGTCAAGGATGTGTTTGGCAACGCTTAGCGTTACTCTGTTTGTTATGTTGACTGAACCTATTGTCGTCCGTAGTTCCCCGTAGCCGCCCTCCTTCGAACCTATCTCGGCCGTCGGCGTGTCTACCAATCTATTGTCACCCGCCCTGCCTGCGCTTGGTCCGCGTTCCTCTGGTTGGAGAATCGGACTGGGCTTGTCCGACTCAGGTGAAGTAAGGATAGGAAAGCACTCCGAAATGAGCTTTTTTAGGTTAGCGACGTGCTTTTCTGCCTCCGTTCTGTTAGCGCCAGTCAATTCGACCAATTGCGCTGGAAAGGCGTCATCTTCGGGGATTTCCCCTTTCCAGTCGGCGAAGGCTTTGTCGATTATCGGGATTTTCTTGATAGCTTCCCTTCGAGCCTGAGATGCCTCGACTTGATAATCGGCAAAGGCCCGCTTTCCAAGTCCCGTAGCCTTCAATCCGCGGTTCACTTTGTCTCTTTCGAGAAGACCGAATACCACCATCTCGTCGAACCGTTTGTAGACATAGCCTGGGATCGCTGAGGCGCTTGCAAAATTGTATCCTAGAATCTTGGTTGCTTCAATGTTCGGAATCAGACCACCGAAGCGTTTGACTGCGGCTTGCGTAACATCCAAAGCATCCTTGAAGGTAGCTCGTGTCGGATACTCGTATCCTTCTAGAGTTTCCATACCGCCGACTATTACACCAGGCCATTACTTAAGCATGTCGGGCTATTGTCGGGAATCCCGATTTGGGTCGCCTGGGGCTTAGGCTGACTCTTGTGAGCGTGGCGAAAGGCTCAGAGTGAGCCTCATCCAAAAGACGCAACAGAATCATGCCGGGTGAGGTTTATCTATCTGAAGGACTATGTAATTCTGCGTGGCTCTTGTCAGATGAGGCGAAGGAAAAGCCGAACAGATGAATAGAACAAGAACGCGATGGTTGAGAGAGGTATTCTTATCTCCATTATCGTTGCTCGGTCTATTCTTACTTTTCTTCGGGGTCTACTTTACAGTCGTGTATGCACCCATGAATAATCCACCCCAAGACCAGAGTGTTCTACTTTGGTATCCGATTGGAGTAGCGTCGCTAATTGCTTCAGTCGCATTAGTTGCCGGAGCTACATTGGAAGTCAGGGTGAAATGGCAGAGTGAAGACGTTCGGGAAAGCCTTAGACTCGTCAGAGAATTGAATGAGAAACTCTACGGCAATCGCAAGGAAGAAGATGACGCCAGTCAAAACGGAGCAGGCAAGTGAACCGTGCCTATATACGACGGGCTGCTTTTGTAAAAGCCATGAGGAAGCGGGCGATGTCCAATGTTGTGGGTGGGGTTCTGTTGATAATCGGAATCCTAATTGGTGCAGGAGGATACTATCTCGTGACAAGTGGATTTGCCATTAGTCATCCTTCTACATCTCGATCAACCACGCCAATTATCCAATCCAGCACAGTGACAACGTCAGAGGCCACTTGCCTAGCCTCGAAACCCTTGACACTATCCTCAGAGGCTGTGACCACCGATTCCATTAGTGGCGAAACACTTGCCGGATTATCAACGGTCTGGAGCAACTGCAGCATCCAATACATCATGTTCAACCTCTCTGGCTCGCTGATTGTGACAGTCTCGACCTATGGCACGATTAGTCATTTTTCGGCATACTTGGGAGCGTGTGTTGGCAGCTGTGGAACTGTTGACGGGGGCGCCTCAACGACCGTCAGCTTGCCGTTCTATCCCCAACCGCAAAGCCCTAATTCCATAATCGAAAGCATCTCCGGCAATATTACTGCAACCGACCCTGCCACAGGACAGGCAATCTCATTACCGACTGCCTTCACAACCTAACAAGGTTCTTGCGCGCCAGCGAGTCAAGGGATTCCCGGCCGAAACGATGATAACGGGCAATGACAGTTAAAGCAATAGTCCATGCAGCCGGAGCATCTTTGGATAGGGTCATCCCGGTTGAAAAAGGTCGGCAGCTTGCACCTACAACCAGCGTCCCTTTGCGTGTCCATGCTACTCACCAGAAAAAAGAGGTGGGGTCAGGGGTTCGCCCCCCGACCTTGCTCTTGTTGCTTGGATTTCCTCGCTTTCTCCTTGGTCTCTGGCTCTGTCTTCGGCTCTGAAGGTGTCTCTGCCGGTGCTTGCTTGGGTTCCTTGGCTTGGCTCAGAATGTTCTTTCCGACATCTGAGATTCGGTAGGTGGCTGGCATCAGGTCTATGGCCTTCTGCCTTCGGAGCATGGCTATGATTCCCGCCGCCGCCATCCGGGAATCGAAGGCGGCCTGATTTGCGATGTCGTCACCGGAGAGGGAGCCCTTGGAGGCCAGGAGTTCGAGGACTGTCCTAGCCCTGTTTTCCGTCTCTTTCGAGGCTATTTTCTTTGCCCCTATCTATATGGAAAACTTTGCCTATAATCCTGAGACGGCTCGATCGCTTGGTTTCATCGGAACAAGACGCGCTGATAACAACACCCCGAACGCGGGCGGCGTGTGAACTTTCGAGCCAGAGTTTTCTCAAACCTTTATACGAAATATGCCGAGATAATGGATTGGAAAGGCTCTGGTATGGAGAAAGGTTGGAATAGGGGGATTGTTGGAGGATTGGACAGGGCCCGTAGCCTAGTCTTCGCAATCCGCGGAGGGGAAAGTAGTGACTTCCAATAGTCTGAAAAAGATTAGGGGAATCCACGCTACACCCAAATACGGATCAGGGCATCAAACCAAGCCCGGTGTGTTCGCCTGCGAAGCTGGAGGTCGCCGGTTCAAATCCGGCCGGGCCCGCCAAACTCACTTTTTGTGGAGTTCTCTCCAGTTGCCGTCGGGTCCTTCGCGTACGCGTGCCATCCCTTGTGCTCCGCAGCGCGGGGAGTAGCCATTTTGATAAGCTAGGCCTTCCGTCTTGTCCGCCAGAGATAGACTGGGATCAGGACGAGCAGGCAGATCTGCATCACCGACCCAGCGGCGAAGATGAAGAACGGGACGACCTGCCCTGTCGCTGCGAACGCATAGTGCTCGGGCTGGGGGAGGGAGACGGCGAGGACAAGAACCGCGAGTACCATTATGATGTAGTAGGACCACCTGTAGCTCTTCGCGACCGCCAGGCTGGTGGCGCCGTAGGCGAACACTCCTGCGAAGAGGCTGGCCTGGAGCCAGCCTGGGACGACGCCGCTCACCTCATAGAGCAAGAAGAGCCCGAGGAATACGGTCGCGTAGATCAAGCCGTCGACCGCTCGCTTCAGTGAACTCATGTGGCCCCGCGCCGGGCGCCGGGTCGCTGGATAAATATTCGACCCCGGAACGCGGGGACGAGAGAGGTCAATGGTCCGCGTCAGCGTTCGGGTTCTGGTCTCGGGAAGGGTTCAGGGGGTCTCCTTCCGCGCGATGATGCAGGAGGAGGCGCTCCACCAGCGGGTGGACGGGTGGGTCCGCAACAAGAGCGATGGTTCGGTCGAGGCTCTCCTCCAGGGTGAGGAGGCAGCCGTCCGCAATGTCATCGAGTGGGCGAGGCTCGGCCCTACACGCGCGACGGTCTCGTCGCTCAAGCAGGAGAGGCTGAACTCGCACCCGCACCAGGTCGGTTTCCGGATACTCGAGTGATTCTGCAAAGGGATAAATCAGTCACGGAGGACGACCGGGGCGTATGAAAAAGGTCGCCCTGATTCGGGGTGACGGAACCGGGCCGGAGCTCGTCGATGCGATGCTGCCCGTCCTTAAGGCGAGCGGGTCCAATGCGGAATTCATCAGCTGCGACGCTGGGGCGGACTGGTGGGAGAAGAACAACAAAGGTCCGAGCTTTATCCCGGACGCGACCTGGAAGGTCCTGGAAGAGGCGGACTGCTGTTTCAAGGGTCCGACCACGACTCTCCCCACCGCCGGGACACCGAGGTCCGTCGCGATAAGCATCAGGCAGAAGTTCAACCTCTACGCGAACGTCAGGCCCATCAAGACGTTCCCTAACCGCGTGGGTCCCCTGGGCGCAGTCGACTTCCTATGCGTCCGCGAAGGGACTGAGGGGCTCTACTCCGGGATCGAGTACAAGCTCAACGACGACGTTGCCATGGCGGTACGGGTGATCAGCCGTGACAAGTCGACCAAGGTCTCCAGATACGCATTCGAGGAGGCGAGGAGAAGGGGATGGAAGAAGCTGGCGGCGATAAACAAGGCGAACATACTGAAACTCACGGACGGCCTGTTCCTCGAGTCGGTGCACAAAGTCGGGCAGGACTACCCGGAAGTCGAGATAGAGGACCTCTTCATAGACAACTTCTCGCAGCAACTGATAAAGAACCCGCAGAGGTTCGACCAGACCGTCATCCTCGGCACCAACCTCTTCATGGACATAGTCTCCGAGGAGGCGGCAGGCCTCATCGGCAGCATTGCCATGATATACTCGGCCAACATCGGAGACCGCTACGCGATGTTCGAGCCCGCTCACGGCAGCGCGCCGAAGTACAGGGGGATGAACAAGGTCAACCCAGCTGCCACGATCCTCTCTGGCGCCTGGATGCTCCAATACATCGGCGAGGAGAAACAGGGCAAGGCCGTCATCGACGCGACGATGAAGGTGATAGCCGAGGGGAAGCAGGTCACGTACGACCTTGGAGGGACGGCCGGGACCAAGGAGATGGCGCAGGCGATCGTCGCGCACCTGTGATTTCGGAACGCTTATCTAACCAGAAATAGCCGGCATTCTCATGTCTCTTCTGGTCAAGATAGACGCCGAGATCGAGAAACAGAGCCTGCTCAAGCACCCGTTCTACCTAATGTGGTCCGAGGGCAAACTGACGCAGGAGAACCTCGCAGGCTATTCGATGGAATACTTTCAGCTAGTCAAGGTCGTCCCGAGGCTGGTGTCCAACGTCGCTAGGTTCGCAGCACCTGCGCGCGTGGGCCTGATCAGGGAGAACATGGACGAGGAGCTCACCCACGTCGAGCCCTGGATAAAGTTCGCAGGTTCGCTCGGCGTGACCAAGAGCAAACTGGAGGGGTACCGGGGCGCGCCCGCCACCCTCGAATCGGTGCAGGCTTTAGAACGGTTGACGGCTTCGTCCTTCGAGCAGGGTGCCGCGGCGATGTACGCTTACGAGAAACAGCTCCCCGAGATCAGCCGCTCCAAGATAGACGGTCTCAAGAAGCACTATGGGATGGAGGGCGGGGACGCAACTAGATACTTCGAACTCCACGAGGAGGCAGACGTCAGGCACGCCGCTGTCTGGAGGGCGTTCCTAGCGCGCTCAAAGTCTGAGGGTCAGGTCATGAAGGCGGTAACCGATTCTTTGAGAGCGCAGAACGCCCTTCTCGACTCGGTCATGGCCAACCACTGCTGAGAGAAGCCCGGGGCAGTCGTCCAAGGGCCAACCTTAAGACCCGACGACGTTCGAAGGTAGTCCGCTCTCTCAATGACCGATAGGATTTTCGTCGACAACGTCCGGCTCAGCTGCAGGGTGGGCATCACCCCGGAGGAGAGACGGCAACCACAGGAGGTCCTGGTCGATGTGAGCCTCTTCCTGAGTCTCGCGAGCGCGGGAAGGAGCGACGATGTGGGGGATGCCGTCAACTACAAGGAGGTCCTGCAACGCGTGTCGCTGTCAGTTTCGGGGAGAGAGTTCACCCTGCTCGAGGGCTTGGCAGAGGGTGTCGTCTCCGCCGTGCTGGGGGCGTTCCCCGTAGAAAGGGTCGTGGTGAAGGT
>Ga0182024_10022430_pt1 | contig 11380 bp, 10 predicted proteins | sample P32metaG_FD_120480 | JGI IMG/M metagenome (GOLD analysis project Ga0182024, IMG submission 120480) | Permafrost microbial communities from Stordalen Mire, Sweden - P3-2 metaG (Illumina Assembly) | ecosystem: Environmental > Terrestrial > Soil > Wetlands > Permafrost | place: Sweden: Stordalen... | reverse complement strand
CTTTCAATAGCTCTTTTTAAATCCTGTGGAGCATTGAGTACAGCGATATAATAGGTAGCTTGAGAAAGAGATAAACCAGTTACGTTTTTTAATAATGTTGCAGATAGCTCACTAGCATCATTTTGATTGTGATATTCCGCCATAATATCTCTTATATTCCCTATCCTTTCATCTAAAGTTAAATCTTCTCGAGCCGTGTTTTCTATCCATTGAATTAGTTTTAATTGAAAACCTCTAGGTTTTTCATTAAAAACTCGTGCATCAATTTCATTTTTACCCGCCAAGATTGACGCTAAACAACGTCGCTCCCCTGCTACAATCCTATAAACTTCACCGCGTTTATAAACAACTACGGGATTTATAACTCCACTGGACTCAATCGTATTAGCAAGTTCTTTTAATCTAGCTAATTCATCCAGCTTACGTTCGTAAGCAGGATCATTTTTCTCCATCCCATGCTGGATATCAGATAACGAAATAGCTAATTTACGAGGGTTTTCAGGATCCAATTCGATTCTGGATAAAGGCAAGACTACATTACGATAAATACCGGCGTTATTTTCAACAACATTAATAGTTTCACTCAATCCCCTGGTTAATGCTTGCGATACTCCAAATCGTTTCCTTTTACTCATTGTTAAATATCCTCTCAGAAATGTATTCACAAACTTCCATGGCTTCCTGTTTAGCAACATGACCGTCACCGAAATCAAAAATAGAATGCGGGTTCGCATCTTCGGAATCGATTTCAGCAAAGACAATTCGTTGGCTTAACTTAACTGGCAATATATATTTTCCAATAGCACTGTTATCTTGCAAACTTTTAAGGATATCTTTATGCAGCCTGGTTTGCTTAAACATATTGGGTAAAATTCCAATTAGTTTAAGAGGTCGAGATTTCTCACGAACTAATGATTCTTGCATCCACAATTGCAGCATTCCATAAATACCTTGCACCGGTTGTTCTTCCATAACTGAGGGAATAACAATATGCGTAGCTGCTTTGATTACGCTGACTGTTAACGGACCTTTAGAAGGCGCTGTATCAATGACAACTGATTTATAAGCTGCCTGAACGTCTGGGGATGTTAGAAAGTTAGTCAACTGCTTGTGGACTTTCTCTACAACTTCATTCTTTCTGACTGATTCTGCAGCAAGCAGCTTGTCAGCATGTCCGGGTGCTAAATCTAAATGTTCTATATAAGTAGGATAGGGCACAACTCCTTGTCCATAAAAAATTTCTGCAATACTACTGCGACCGTCCCAGTGATCATCTTCTGGATCTGTTTCGCTGTAATCAGGATGAATCGGCGGCATCAACCCTTCCGGGGCAGCAGGATCAATTTCCATTTTTAAATACTGATGTGAAAAGTTACACTGAGGATCAAAATCAATTGCGAGTGTTGGTGTCTTTTTTACCCGGCTTAAATATTCAGCCATAGTTCGACTACAAGTGGTTTTGCCGACGCCGCCTTTGTTATTCAAAAAAGCTATAATTTTCATGTCCTTGGCTCCTTATATTGTATTACCTTACAACTTAATATATCATCCAACTAGTGCTTTGATAAATAAGAATTGTAAGTAAAATTAAAAGTTTAAGTTGTGTTTTTTGTTTATATATAAGTTTATCTTTTGTTTAGGGTTCTATAAGTAATTGAATAATAAGTAAAAATATTAAGTAAGTGTGACATTTCTGGGATAGTTTGTGACGGATGTGGGATGGAATGTGACATTCTTGGGATGGAAGAGTGACGGTTATGGGACAAGACGTGACGGATTTGGGATTTGAAAAAAAAGCAGGAAAGCATGAATTAAAAAAACATGCGGCTACCATTCATTGTTCTAATTCCTTAAGTTTATTGCAAAGAAAAATTAGTAATGCTTTGCTCTACCACGCGTATAAAGAACTTTTACTCAAAGAAGAGCATGAAATTACCGTTAAACAATTGTGTAATTTAATTGCTTATAGCGGAAATAATCATTCTGTAATAAAAGAAGCACTGAAAGAATTGCTTTGCACAGTGATCGAATGGAACGTAGTTAATGATACAACAGGGAATGAAGATTGGTCCGCAAGTTCTATATTAGCAAGTGTGAGTCTCCAAGGCCCACTTTGTTTATATGCCTATTCTCCACGAATGAAACAACTTCTACATTCACCATCCATGTTTGCCAAGATAGATTTATTTATTCAGTCGCGATTTAAATCCAGTTATGGGTTAGCGCTGTATGAAAATTGTATTCGTTATAGAGGTTTGCCTCATACAAAATGGTTTGAATTACCGCTATTTAGAAAACTAATGGGTGTACCTAATGAAAAATACCCAATTTTTAGGGATTTTAAACGCCGGGTTTTAGATAAATCTATTGAAGAAGTTAACACTTATTCAGATTTGGTAGTAGAACCTGAGGTGTATCGTGAAGGGCGGCAGGTTATAAAGATTCGATTTATCTTAAAAGAACGCGCCAAAAAGACCCGGCTAGGAAATAAAATTGGAGCAACAGAGGAGTCCGCTGAACTAGCTACTCTACCTTTAAGCAATAAAGAGATTTTACTCAAACGGATGTTAGAGGAATATAATTTATCAGAAGACCAAGGATATCAAGTTTTAACAGATTACAGCGAAGATTTCATCTTGCAGAAAATGGAACTCATTCTTTCTTCTAAAAATTACCAGGAAGGTAAAGTACAAAATGTAGCTGCTTATTTTCTAAGTGCCTTGAAAAATGATTATCAGCCGCCTAAGCAAAATGTGTCTAAAGCTGTAAGTTCTAAAAAAGAAAATAGTGACTTTAAGAAACTCGAGAATTTATTTCTTAAAATCAAAAAAGATTATGCACAATATAGAGATGCAATAATTGATAAAATTATTAATGAATTAAATGTTGTAGATTATGCCTACTTTATTAGAGATTTTAAGGAATTTGCAGCTATCAGCATTGCTAACGTACTTAAGCTACAAAAGAAAAAATATAATCAAGAAACAATTTTGCAATCTCCACAAATTCAAATAGTAATGAGACAATTCTCACTTAAAGTATTGCCAGTAAATGAAAAGATTATCCCGTTTGAAAGCTATGTAGCGAGTCTCCCTGAAAAGACTCGAGAAACTGTACAACAATATTTAACTAAGAATGCCCAAAATATATCAGAATTGGATGTTGTAAGTGCTTGATATTTTAGGTATTACTGCTGAAAGCTATGCCAAGTTTTTTATATAAATGTCACCTATACTTAAATAAACGGCAGTTATTAAAGGTTTAGATATGAATAAAATTGAAAATGATGATCAATCTGGGGAATCGGGCGAATCCGGGAAATCTGGAGGCGGTGTCGCTGGTAAAATTAAATTTGATTGGGAAGTCTTACCAGTCACTAAAAAGTTGCCTCCTGGTGAAGTTAAACGCATATTAGCGGCCCTTAAACAATCCCATCTTGAAAAAGTAAGAAAGGAAAGAATAAAAAGAAAAGATAGAAAAGCACTGAAAGAAGGAAAACGTACTAATCAATATGGTGCCGCAAATGGTTATGGGTATGGCGGTGGGCCTGCGGGTAATAATAAGAAGCATCCTATTTTAGGTGATTCGGCACAATTTTCAGGGATGATAGATCATCAAGTAACACCTGTTCCAGATGAAAATACTGCCGATACTAATCCAGAACAGCGCAATGAGAACAAGAATGAATTAACCTTAGGTTTGCGCTTAGCTCCTACTAATACACCTAAACCGCGACCTAATTATTGATTTTAAACTATTATGACAACACTCGCTGATTCAATCATTGCTGAGGATTTTTCTGCAGTAGAATACCAACTGCGGCGGGGAGGCTTTGTCAATGATATTGACGAATATGGCTTTACACCGTTGATTGAAGCGGCAATTGCGAACAATATCGAAATTGGCCAGTTATTACTTCAATATCATGCTGATATTAATTTAAAGGACCAAACAGGAAATACGGCCTTACATTGGGTAGCAGAAAATAACAATTATAAGTTCACAGAATTGTTGTTAAAACATAAAGCCGATCCCAACGCTTACAACGCAAGTGGTCAATCTGTTTTAGTGATGCCGTTGTTACGTGCAAATCACGAATTAAAAAAACTATTACTGGAATATGGTTCAGATCTATCATTTGCTCAAGATTTTATTAATGTTAAGTTGTTAGGGCACTTGTTTGAATTAGTAGGTGTTGTTGATATTGTTTCACCCTCCAATAAATTAGTAGAAGTAGATTTTGAAGGTTTTTATCTTGAAGTAACACTCGCAATTATTGCTGACTCATTAAAGCAATTTAAAAATCATTTTGCAGCAAGGCGTTTGCGCCAATATATGCACGTGATTGACGCCATTATTGAGGTTTTATTCAGGGCAGCACGGTTAATCAAATTTCAACAGTATACAGTTGACATCAAAAACCATCTTGACGAAATCAATCAATTGTTAGAGCAAGAACCACTGATTATTCCAGTTGGTTATGAAGGCCACGCTATTACCTTTATTAAGCTAGGGGATATCTTAGTAAAATGTGATAGACGAGAAGATAGCAGGCTCTACGATAATATTGTTATTTACCAAATGCTGAATGCTAATAAATGCACTTTAAATTTCTTAAGAAAACTAATTTATAAAAAACAATCTAGCGAATTTATTAATGAATACCTACCAGAGTATTTAGGATTACAACCCATTACTGAATTAAAGGTACCTGCTCAAATAAGTGGCAATTGCTCCTGGGCAAATGTAGAAGCATGTATACCGGTACTATTCTTTTTATTTTTATCCAATACCAAAAATTTCCAAGAAAAAATACCTCACTACAAACGCTTGTCTTTAGATTTTTTTAACCAATGGCGAGAATGGAGTAAAGATCGTTCGTTGCAATTTTGCCTACAAAGCTTCGAACATTCAGATCCAATAAGAAAGGGTAGTAAAGCCGAAATTATGGCGGCAATCCTTTTACAAGGATTGGATAGCGAAAATCATAAGGATGAAAGTCGCATTGAAATAATTATGCAGGCTCTTTCTCCAACTTATGACTTTGTTTTAGAAAATTATATGATAGCTTATTGCTTTGAAGATCAAAGCGAAGAAGGTAAACGTTTCATGGCAATTTTGAAAAGTCATGGCTTTAAAATTAATGGATAGGTTTATTAAATTCAATATGTTATCCTATTTACCGATTCGCTAAAAAATGTTAGAAGGAGCTGACAAATGAAAAATTTAGATTTATACGGAAAGATAGCTTGGGTGTTAGTCATCATCGGTGCTATCAATTGGTTCTTAGTTGGGCTGTTCAATGTCAATATTGTTGCTGGCATCCTAGGCGTAGGATTTCTTAGTAGATTAGTTTATATCTTAGTTGGGGTAGGCGCTGGATATTTAATTTATTTAGAATATCTTGCTTGGAAAGGCGATTCATCTTCATCGATTAAAAAATAAGATTCAAGATTTTTGCAATGGGCATGTTCACATGCCCATTTTCGTTTATGCTTTTGCTACAGCTAAATCTAAGTATCTAACAACACTGTTGAATCTTCCATAGATAAAATACACAAACAACCCTAAAACAGTCCAGATAGCAAAGCTTATCCATGTTATAGCCGGAAGGCTAAGCATTAGGTATCCACACATAACGATTCCTAAAATCGGCACTACAGGGCTAAATGGTGTTTTAAAAGGACGTGGCATATCAGGTTTAGTTTTACGTAATACCAGCACACACGCACAAACCGCCACAAATGCCGCTAACGCTCCTATATTTACTAAGTTAGCAATTTGAGCGATAGGAAAGAATCCTGCAACTAACGCAATAATAACACCACCTGACCAAATCAATTGTTTAGGCGATCCACTCTTTGGACATACTTTCACAAATATTTGTGGTAACAACCCATCTCTTGCCATAGCTAAGTAAACACGCGTGAAACCATAATACATTGCCAGGATACCAGTTGTTAAACCTGCTACTGCTCCAATCGCAACAACCCCAGCAGCAAAATGGTGCCCAACATGTAAAAGAGCAGAGGTGGCTGGGGAACTTACGTTTAAATCAGGATAATACATCATCCCTGTTAAGAGCCCTGCGAATAAAACATAAATTATTGTACAAATGGCAAGGGAGGCAATAATACCAATTGGTAGATCACGTTGAGGGCGAATGGTTTCTTCCGCGGCAGTGGAAACTGCATCAAAGCCAATATAAGCAAAGAAAATTAAACCTGCTCCATTCACAATGCCTTGCAAGCCAAACGGCACAAATGGCTTCCATTTTTCAGCATCGAAATAAAAGAAACCAATCCCAATAAAAAGGGCTATAACTGCTAATTTAATAAAAACAATAATATTATTAAAACGGGAACTTTGTTTAGGCCCAATGGATAAAATTGATGCTAATGCAAAGACTACTAATAGTGCTGGTAAATTAACAATTCCACCGTTAAAGGGATCAGTTAATAAACTTTGAGGAATATGAATTCCCATAGCAACTAAGGCACTATTTGCGTATGCGGACCAACCAACAGAAATAGTAGCAGCATTGACACTGTACGCTAACAGCAAATCCCAGCCGATAATCCAGGCAATAAACTCTCCCACACCTGCAAATAAATAACCATAAGCACTTCCACTCCCACCAATACTGGCAGCAAGTTCAGCATAAGCAAGCGCACAAAAACCACATGCAATGCTCGCCAATATATAAGAAACGATGATTGAAGGACCGGCTTGCGTTGCTGCCGCGATTCCTGTTAAAACGAATATACCAGCACCAATAATGGCACCAATACCTAAAAGCGTTAGATCGAATGCGTTTAAACAACGACGCAAACCACTTGGCAATGATTCAAAATCGGCAGGTTTAATTCGAAATAAGCTCTTGAAAAAACTCATGATATCCTCGTTTTTTGTAATGGTTTACCGTCGTTATTATTGCAAAACTTTTGTTCGACTGGGGTAATAATATAATCTATTTACACCATATATAAAAGCCAAAAAAGCAAAGATGTCTAGTCCCTATTACAAGGGTTGGCTAACAGCTTTAGGTGGAACAGGAGTTGGAGAAGCAGGGTTGCCAGGCGATGGTGGACTTCCAGACATTCCAGGAGTCATTGGACTGCCTTCTGTGCCTTTTGAAGGAGGGCTTCCTGGTGTCCCCTGCGTGCCAGGGCTTCCTTCAATACCTTTGGAACCAGGGCTTCCAGAAATTCCAGGAGAAATAGGTGTACCTTCAGGAATATCAGTGGAAGTAGTTTTAACTACAGAATCCAGAGGACTGTAATAACTGGAACCTGAAAAAGAGGGTTCAAATTCGTCTCGTTCGTACACATCAGGGCGAAAATTTAAAAAACCGCTATCATCCACCCAGGCAGTAAAATAGGAAATGTAAATAGGAGTAGGTCTCGCAGCTTTAACAAATGTAGTTTCTCCGGAATTAATGATTCCATTAATTTTATCTTCATCCCATTCTGGATCATCATTCATAAGATAAGGGACTAATGCAAACGCGCGTTCTAAGCGCACACAGCCATGACTTAATGCTCTTTCATTTTTATCAAATAATGATTTGGCTGGAGTGTCATGCAGGTAAACATCTTCGGTGTTATAAAATTCAAATTTTACTAAGCCTAACGGATTTTGTGGTCCTGGGTCTTGCTTAAAGTGATAATTAAAATCTGCACCCCAGTCAACTTCATCTGGAGAAACCTCAGAAAGATCATCTCCTCCATTTTTAAGAATCCGAATATTGTTTTCAGTTAAATAATTGGGATTTTCTTCAATTTTTGGAATGATATCATTTTGGGCGATTGAGTTAGGAATGTTCCAGGGAGGATTAAAAACAATTCTAGTAATAGTGGAAGCAATTTCAGGTGTTGGTAAATCTGATTTCCCAACAATAGCTTTCATTGAAAACAATACACTGTTATTTTCGTAAACAAATAAATGAAAATCCGGTACATTTACAAGAATAAAGCGACTTGGTAAACGCTCTGCAATATGCTGCCATCTTTGTAAATTAACTTGCAATTTTTGAATGCGATCAACTGGCGGAGTATTCAGTTCTTTTAAAGTTTGCTCTCCCAAAACGCCATCTGGTGTTAAACCGTAATGTTTTTGAAAAAATTTAACGCCTTCAGCTAATCCACGATCATAGATAACGTCATTACTAATGGAATAATATGGAGGAAATGCCCCCATATTTTTTAAACGTTAACGTAACAATGGAACATTTTTATCTTTGATACCTATGCGTAATTTGCGAGAAAATGAAATGCTAGGCCAAGGTTGGTTTTGGAATGTTTGATAGTTTGCAATTGCTTGTTCTAAATATTGGATATTGCGTTGAGCTAAGTTCAAAGTGGCGGCGCAGATCATGGAAGAACATAAGCTTCCAATGACAAATAATAATAAAATACCGCTTAATCTAGCAAAACGCATAAGGTATCAACTTTTAAAGGCAGCTTTTAGATCAGCTAATGGTATTGCTTCTTCATCTTCAAACAACCTACGATTTCTGGTTTGTCTGCGTTTATTCTTAAATAAAGAAAGACCAGAAGACTGGGAGTGTTTTTGCTCTGACTCTTCGCCTTTAATTGTTAAAGGAGAAAACATGCGTTGCATTCTTGCGGATATGTCCTCATCTGTAAGGGCGGCAGATGCACTAGGTTGTTCCTGCTGCTTTGCTTCTTCTAATGATCTACGCGTATATCTTTCAGATAGCGCTACTTCTAAATCTTTATTGACATTAACAGGAGTAGTTACCGGAGGTGGAGTAACTACTCTTTTATTAACCACCACTGCTTCTTGTTCAGCTACAGCTTTTTCTTCAGCATAATCAGGTCCTAATGCATCAGCTTCAAAATTGCCTACAACATCACCTTTGAAAAGCCTTTCATTATTTCTAATGATTCCAATTTGAGTAATGTAGTGAACGTGGTATTGAGGGTCTAACACATCCGGTAATTTGCTATTAGGATTACTATATTGGTATTTTTTGCCAGCACTTGGAAAACAATGTGTGATATTTTCAGTATGTTCGAATGGAATATATCCTAAGAAAGCTAAGGTGCGAGTTAGCTCATCTATTTCTTCTTCTAAACCAGCCACAACCTTGCGATGTTTTTTAATCGCTTCTTTATTTTCTTTGCTGCGCTTTTTAAGTATTTCATTTTTATCCCAAATTAAGGTTAGCAGTTTAGCAGTAAAGACTTCCTCTAACTTATGCGATTCTGGTTCAGCAAGTATATTTTGATACTTTAGGATAAAATCGGGATCTATTTCGCCGCTCCCATCTTTTTTCTCCATTTTCTCTACTAGATCAAAAATATTCAATTTATCTAAAATGTAACAGCGAATAGCATGAAAAACTTTTATGCGCTTAGAATAATCCAACCAACTACCAGCTTTGTGACCAGTATTTCCTAGAGCTTGTATTAGCTTAAGTAATTTATCGATATCGGCTAACGTATAATCCAAATGTTTTTTGGGTAATTTATCGATTTTTAAATTTAAAAGAAAATCATTCCACTTATGGTTTATTTTTTCTTTATCAAAAGTTTTAACAGAATAGATATATCTTTCTGATTCAAGTTCTCCATAGGTAGACATAAGAGCATTGATAACAGCTACATTCGGGAATGGCATGAACAGAACTCCTTGTTCTTTAAAATAATAATAAGAATAGGGTAATACACCCAATAAAGAAAATAAATTGATTTTTAACCACTTAGAATTAAATTGGTAAGCTTAAAACGAGTTGACTGAACTAATTGTGGCAGCTAACCTGGTACGCGCTCAAATTGAGGAGGGAGATAGTGCGAATTGTAGCAAATTTTGAGGTTCCTTATTTTCAGTACCTAACAGAAAACAACCAATTGACCGAAGATGCTCCTATCCTTGCTAAGGACATTCCTCATTTAATCAAATTATATAAATTAATGGTGCATAGTCGCATTTTTGATACCAAAGCCATTGCGCTCCAAAGAACCGGCAAAATGGGTACTTATCCATCCACTCGCGGACAAGAAGCTGTATTTGTTGGTATTGGCGATGCCATGCAACCCAACGATGTATTCGTTCCTTATTATAGAGATGCTGCAACTTTGGTCCAAAGAGGTGTGAACTGGTCAGATATTTTATTATATTGGGGTGGAGATGAACGGGGTAATAATTTTGCTGGGGTCACAAAAAACTTTCCTTATAGCGTACCGATAGCCACTCAAACGTTACACGCAGTAGGTGTTGCCACCGCCCTCAAAATTAAAAAAAACCCCAGTGCTGTTTTAACCGTTATAGGGGAAGGAGGCACATCTGAGGGTGATTTTTATGAAGCAATGAATGTAGCTGGGGTTTGGAAATTACCTGTGGTTTTCGTAGTGAGTAACAACCAATGGGCTATTTCGGTACCACGCAGTGCTCAAACTGCTTCAGAAACTATTGCGCAAAAGGCTATTGCAACAGGGTTTAATGGTGAACAAGTTGATGGCAATGACGTTATCGCAGTTCAATATCGAATAGAAGAAGCCTTAAAAAAAGCCCGAGAAAAATTTGAGCCTACATTAATTGAAATTATTTGCTACCGGCATAGTGACCATACAACGGCTGACGACGCTAGTCGTTACGAACCTAAAAATTCTAGAGAAACAGAATGGAAGAAAGAACCCATTACTAGGTTGCGAACCTATTTAGAGTCAATCAATGCTTGGTCAGAAGAAGAAGAAATCAAATTGCAGGAAACCTGTTCGGTGTTAGTGGATAAAACCGTGCAAGATTATTTAGCTATAGGTGATCCAGCCCCTGAATCCATGTTTGATTATTTGTATGAAACATTACCTGAAATCTATCAAGAACAAAGGGATATGTTAGAAATTCGGGGAGGTCAAAATGGCTGAAATTACACTGGTAGAAGCGATTAATCAAGCTATGGCGTATGAAATGGGTGTCGATCCTACTGTGATAGTAATGGGTGAAGACATCGGCAAAAATGGTGGCGTGTTTCGCGCAACTGTAGGGTTGCTGGATAAATACGGTCCAGAGCGTGTGCGTGATACCCCGCTTGCGGAATCGATGATCGCAGGTCTTGCTATTGGAATGGCTGCTGAGGGCTTAAAGCCTGTAGCTGAATTTCAGTTTATGGGATTTATATACCCAGCTTTGGATCAAATTATTAATCACGCTTCAAGAATGCGCAACCGAACTCGCGGACATATGAGTTGTCCTGTTGTGTTTAGAACGCCTTACGGATGTGGCATTCGAGCACCAGAACATCATTCAGAAAGTACGGAAGCGATTTTCGCGCATATTCCAGGTTTACGTGTGGTGATGCCATCGTCACCGTCACGTGCATATGGATTAATGCTGGCGTCAATTCGCGATCCCG
>Ga0182024_10022428_pt1 | contig 11380 bp, 11 predicted proteins | sample P32metaG_FD_120480 | JGI IMG/M metagenome (GOLD analysis project Ga0182024, IMG submission 120480) | Permafrost microbial communities from Stordalen Mire, Sweden - P3-2 metaG (Illumina Assembly) | ecosystem: Environmental > Terrestrial > Soil > Wetlands > Permafrost | place: Sweden: Stordalen... | reverse complement strand
GGTCACGGTCACCGGCACCAACTTCACGGGGGCCAGCGCGGTCGACTTCGGTACGTCAGCCGCCACCTCCTTCAGCGTGGTGAGTGACACCCAGATCACCGCCACCACGCCTGCGGGCACCGCCGGGCCTACCGGCGTGAGCGTGACCACGGTTGGGGGCACGGCCACCGACAGCGGGGGCTTCACCTACGTGTGCCAGGCACCGGTGATCACGAGCGCCGCAAGCGACTCCGTCACCGCCGGACGAGCCATGACGTCTTTCCTGGTGACCACTTGCAGCACGGTGCCGCCGGTGATAAAGGAAACAGGGCTGCCGAACGGGCTACGACTGGTCGACAACGGGAACGGGACAGCGACGATCTCTGGGACACCTGGAGTCACCGACATTGCCCGGATTCACACCGTGATCATCACGGCCACGGTCGCTCACGAAACACGGGCCACCCAGAGTTTCCTCGTCGCTCTCGACAGGGCCCCGGTGTTCAAGTCCAAGAAGTACACGGCTACCGCCGGGGTCGCCTTCACCTTCCCGGTCACCTCCCTCGGTGGCTATCCAGTGCCGGCGATCACCACGTCGTCGTCGCTGCCTGCTGGTGTAACCCTTCTCGACAATGGCAACGGGACGGCCACCTTGGGCGGCACGGTGGGCCCGACCGGCGGCGGCGTCTATCCGATCACCATCACCGTTCACAACAGCGTCGCCACGGTGAACCAGGCCTTCGTCCTGACGGTGGACCAGGCGCCCTCGATCTTCGTTCCGGCCAGTATCTCCGTGACCGATGGGGTCGCCGTAGCACCATCAGAGAACGTGACCTACAGCGGCTTCCCGGCACCCAGGCTCGAGGCTATCGGGCTCCCCCAGGGGCTGAGGCTGGTCAACAACGGGAACGGCACGGCCACAATCTCCGGGACTCCGGAGGCCACCGACGTTGCCCGGATCCACATGATCACCATCACCGCATCGAGCAGGGCCGGAACTGCCACTCCTAAGACCTTCCCGATGACCGTTCAATCGTGACCAAGGCTTCCGTCCCAACTTGACTCGCATCTCGTCCGTCCGCGGGCCGCCGGGCCGCGGACGGACGAGATTGAACGGACACATGCCCGAGCAGCTGTTCGAGAGCGGTCGATGCCGACGACGCCGTCACTTCCGTCGCTAGGTCAGCTGTGCCCGGGTTCGTCAACGGCGATGACGTCCATCGCTGACGACGCCTCCCACCCGCCCGATCACGCCCCCGCCCACTCTTAGCGGAGCCCACGAGCGACGGGTCGCCCAGTCCAGCACCACTTCCCTGGTCCCGAGACACCGGTGCCCGAGGAACCCACAGAGACGGAATCTCAGCGACGGCGTACGCTCGGCACATGACGAGGCTCTCCAATTTCCCCGAGCGACTCGCGGCCGGGGTGTTTATTTTGAACGCGGGTGTCGGAAAACTCCGGGCTGAGGCCGATACTGCTCGTAGCGTCCACGCCATGGCCACCGGCACCTACCCGTTTCTGGCCCGGATGGAGGCCGAGCAGTTCGTCCGCCGCCTAGGCGCGGCGGAGGTGGCTCTGGGCAGCGCGCTGGTCCTCCCGATCGTGCCCGACGCACTGGCGGGAGCCGCGTTGAGCGCGTTCGCTGGCGGCCTGCTTGGCCTCTACCTCCACACCCCGGGAATGCGTGCCGAGGGCAGCCTCCGACCGACGCAGCAAGGCACGCCGATCGCCAAGGACATTTGGCTCCTCGGCATAGGCCTCTCCCTACTGGCCGACGGCCTGCGGACCGGCCACCGACGGTAATGGTGCTCCGATGGGCCACGTGTTGGAGGCGGCGGTGTGCACTCATCGTCTTCGTTGCTCCGCGCATTCTCCCCGGAGCGACCGTTCACTCCGAGTCGGGCCCGGGTCAGCCGGTCAAGACCGAGTAGGTGTCACGCCCCGAGCGCAAAAGCGCGCCGGGAGTCTCCCCGGTGGGCTTGCCATCCACGATCGTCTCGACCCCATTGACCAGTACTCGGACCACTCCAATCGACTCGGCAAACAACCGCGGCGTGCCGCCGGGAAGGTCGTAGAGGAGGCGAGCTGGTTCAGAAGCCACCGTCTCAGGGTCGAACACGAACAGATCGGCCCGCATCCCGTCGGCCACCAGGCCGCGGTCCCGGAGCCCGAAGAGTTCGGCAGGCTGGCGGGTCATCATCTCGATCGCCCGCTCGACGGGGACGAGCTTTCGGTTCCTCAGGCAGTCTCCGAGGAACGCCGTCGGGTAGTTGGACCCGCACATCCGGTCCAGGTGGGCCCCGGCGTCTGAACCGCCGACCATCGCCCGGGGATCCTGCCAGGCCTCGGCCCGAAGCGCCCAGGTGGCGTCGTCGCGATCGGTCGGCTTGGGCCACAACACAGTACGTAGGTCGTCGGCGATGACGATGTCGAGGAGGGTGTCGAACGGCTCGGTCCCGCGCTCGGCGGCGATCCCCGCCACGTCGCGCCACTCCAGGCCATCGTTCGCTTCGGAGAAGGTGTCACCAATCACGTAGTTTCCCCAGCCTGCCAGGCGACGGAAGACCCCGGCCTGCTCGGCGTGGGCCAGGTCGTTCAGTTGGCGACGGACCTCAGGGTCGCGGAGTTTGTCGATTCGCTCAGGAACCGCCAGCCCCAGCACCTCAATCCAACCGGGGATCAAGAAGAGGGCACAGTGGTTGAGAAAGCTCATGTTCATCGGCACGAGCGTCGGCATCGTCAGCGCCACGATGCGCCCCCCGGCTGCCGCGGCGACGGTCGAGGCTTCGAGCTGGCGGGCCATCTTCTCGGGGGCCCGCGAGTCGATGGTCAAGAGGTTCCAGTTCAGCGGGCGTCGGGCCGTCGACGTCATGGCCGCCATGAGATCGATCTCCTCGTCCGAGAAGATGTCGAGGCAGCCGTTGGTGATGTACTCAAGCGTCGTTCCCTCGTGGTCGCGTACCTCCTCGCAAAAGGCGAGCATCTCGCGGCGATCCGCGTTCCTCGAGTTGATCGGATTGCCATCCCCGTCGGAGTGGGTGCGGGACTGGGATGACGAGAAGCCCAAACCACCCGCGTCGAGAGAGTCGGACAGGAGCGCTCGCATCGAGGAGATCTCCTCGTCGGTCGCTACTTCACTCGACCGCTCGGCCCCCATGATCTTGCGCCGCAGGGCGCAGTGGCCGACGAGGAAGCCCGCGTTGACCCCGAGATTCCCCTCGAGCCGTCCGAGATACTCGCCGAACGTGGACCAGTTCCACGGCACGCCATTCTCCAGAGCGGCGAGTGGCATGCCCTCGACCTTGGCCATCATGCGTCGGATGTAGTCGGCGTCCTCGGCATTGAGGGGAGCCAGGGTGAACCCGCAATTGCCGCCAATGATCGTGGTCACCCCGTGGAGGTTGGACGGCGACGCCGACGGGTCCCAGAACAACTGGGCGTCGTAATGGGTGTGGGGGTCGACGATGCCCGGGGCCACCATGAGGCCCTCGGCATCGAGCTCGCGAGCGCCTTCCTCTGTGACGTCACCCACGGCCACGATACGGCCGTCTCGCACGCCGACGTCGGCTCGCCGGGCCGCGGCGCCGGTCCCATCGACCACCGTGCCAGAACGAATCACGTAATCGAGCATCGACGCCCTCCTCGGGTTGGAGGCAGCAGCGACCACCTCGAATCTGACACGGCGTCAGCTTAGTGAAGGTCGCGGTGAGGAGCGCCCGGGCACTGGTGCGTCCGGTCAGCTGACCTGGGTAGACACCCGGCCAGCTCACCACGCACGGAGGCGTGGGACGGCCCGCTCCCGGCTCTAGCCGACGGGCCGAGTGGACGGCAGGCCCAGCTTGCGGTGGTCCCAGCTCACGACCCGGTCCACGTTCACCTTTACTACCACCCGCTTGTGCAACATGGTCTCGACGAAGGGCCGCAGCTCCTCGGTGTAGTCCCCGTAATACCGCTCGAACACGTCAACCCCGAGGGCAAACATGCGATCGGAATCGTCGATGATCTCGGCTCTTCCCACCAGCTCGACCCCCCGCAGCTCCTCGTAGTAGTCCCCGTCTTCGAAGACGCAGGTGATGCGCTGGTCACGACGAAGGTTCAGGACTTTCTGGGCCTTCGTCTTGGTCTCAAAGGCCACCGAATCCTCCAAGAACCCGTACCACATGGCAACGGCATGGATCGACCCATCGTGATTGATGGTGCACATAGTCATGGGCCGACGCTCGTGGATGAAGGCGTCAACCTCTTCGGGGGTCATCTTGATGACGCCGCGCTGGTTCACCCCGTGCCCCATGGCGTTACTCACGTCCGTGCTCCCTTCGGTGCCGAGGCTCCGGGGCAGCGTAACCCCCCACGTCCCCCCGGCGTGGCGCCCGATTCGGCACCGCCGCCAGTAGAGCCCCTGGTCAGACGCTTGAAGAATTCACCTCAGGGTCACCTCGGCGTTACAGGCGAGTCACCGCCCGTTCATCCGGGCTCCCTAGCGTGACCAGGGATGTCACAACGAGCCCCTCGCGGACCGCGGACCGACCGGACAGCGGGCGCCGCCGCCACTCGCCAATCGGTTGGCTCGCTCGCTGAGATCGTGCCGCTGCGGATTCCGCGCGCGCCGGGTCGGGGGGTCGGGGGTCTGTCGACCGCCCAACTCGGGTGCCTGGGAACCGAAAAAACGACCGTGGACGGTCCTCCCCGCGTTCCGTCCTCCTCCCGCGGCTGTGCGGGTGACGCCGTTGACCGCCGGCGGGCCGTGGGGTTTCCCGACGGCGCGGCCTGATGAACGCGACCCCGGGCGAGAGGCGATGACAACCTCCGCGCTGGACGCCCCCGAGGCCGCCGACGGGCCGACCCGTGATAGCCGCCCGCTCGTCCTCGTCGTCGATGACGAGGAGTCCTACCGTCAGGCCCTGGCGTCGGGACTCCAGCGTGAGGGGTTCGCCGTCGAGCTGGCGGCCGACGGACACGAAGCACTCCGGCTGTTCCACCGGGTGCACCCTGACGTGGTGCTGCTCGATGTGATGTTGCCCGACCAGTCTGGGGTCGAGCTGTGTCAACGCATGCGGGCACTGGCACCCGTTCCGATCATCATGGTCACCGCCCGGGACTCCGAAGTCGACATCGTGCTCGGCCTCGAGCTTGGGGCCTCGGACTACGTCGCGAAGCCGTTCCGCCTGCGCGAGCTGGTGGCTCGAATGCGGGCCGTCATGCGTCGTGGGTCAGCCTCGCCAACCTCTCGCGACGAGGTGGTTCAGGTCGGGCCGGTCCGTCTCGACACCGGACGCCGGGAGGTCACGGTCCATGATCATCCGGTGGATCTCTCCCGCAAGGAGTTCGACCTGCTCGCCCTGCTCATGTCCCACGCGGGGCAGGTGGTCACCAGGGAGTGGTGCATCGACCGACTTTGGTGGGACCAGGACCTCTCCGATACTCGGACCCTCGACACCCACGTGAAGCGTCTGCGTCGGAAGATCGAACCAGACCCTTCGCGTCCGCGACACCTGGTTACCATTCGAGGCGTCGGCTTCCGCTTCGAACCCTGAGATCCCGCTCAATCGTCCTTCGTTCTCGCGTGCTCTCGACGACACCGGCCGCTTGGACCGGGCTCGGGAACCGTCACGGTCGCCACTGCATCGCACCTGGACACCACAGGGGACCCGATCGGGTCCGACCCGGCCGGAAATATTCACGGTTGCTACGATGACGCCCATGAAAAAGGGTGATGTGGTCGAAGATTTCGAACTTCCCGATGAGACCGGCACTCCGCGGCGGTTGGGTGAGCTCTTGAAGAACGGACCGGTGGTGCTGTTCTTCTACCCGGCGGCCATGACGTATGGATGCACCAAGGAGAGCTGTCACTTCCGCGATCTGAAGGCCGAGTTTGAGGCGGCCGGTGCCCAGCGGGTCGGCATCAGCGCCGACAAGGTCGAAAAACAAAAGCAGTTCTCCGACAAGCACTCCTTTGACTATCCGCTCCTCTCGGACTCCGACTACACCGTGGCCACCCAGCTCGGCGTGAAACGGGCGTTGAGCCTGATGGGCAACCGCCGGACGACCTTTGTGATCGACTCGGACCGCTCCCTTCTCGCTGTCATTCACTCCGAGGTTTCGATGAGCAAGCACGCCGACCTGGCGCTAGAGGTCCTGGCGAAGCGCGCTGCGGGCTGACGGGCGGCTGCATGCCGCCGAACGACTCGTTGGGGGGTGAACTCCGCCCGACTCCCCGCACGACGCTGCGGCGCAAGCGCGACCGAGGTCACTTCGATCGCGCCACGATCAATTCCGTTCTCGATGCCGGACTGTTCTGCCACGTGGGATTCAGTGTCGAGGGATCTCCCTTCGTCGTGCCGATGGTCTACGCCCGAATCGGCGACACGTTGTACGTCCACGGAGCAGCGGCGAACCGCACCCTGCGGGCCTTGGCCACCGGGGTCGACGCCTGCGTGACGGTGACGTTGGTCGACGGTGTCGTGCTCGCCCGCTCGGCCTTCCACCACTCGATGAACTACCGCTCGGTGATGCTCTTCGGTCGGGCGGACCGGGTCGTCGACGAGAAGGAGCAGCTGAGCGCGATGGCCGCCCTGCTCGAGCACCTCGCACCCGGGCGCAGCACCGACGCCCGGGCACCGAGCCCGATCGAACTCACCGCGACCTTGATCCTGAGGTTCCCGATCACCGAGGGGTCGGCCAAGATCCGCACCGGTGGGCCCATCGACGAGCCTGAGGACCTCGATCTGCCGGTGTGGGCCGGCGTCGTCCCCTTCGCCTTGGTTCCCGGCCCGGCGGTCGCTGACGCCGCCCTCGACGAGGGGGTCGAGATGCCCGCCTACGTCCGGGACTACCCGCGATGGGCGCGGTGAGCCCGACAATGCCCACCGTGGCCATCACCGGGTCGGCCTCGGGAATCGGCGCAGCCTGTGCCGAGCGCTTGGGGGCGAACGGCTACGAGGTCATCGGCATCGACCGGCACGGGGCCACCGTGGTGGCCGACCTCGGAACCCCGGCCGGGCGCCAATCGGCGATCGGCGAGGTCGAGGACCGCTGTGGGGGCGTGCTCGACGCCGTAGTGACCTGTGCCGGCCTGGCCGGCGCACCGTCGCGGGCCGGGTCGCTCCTCGTCTCGGTGAACTACTTCGGGACAGTGGTTCTGATGGAGGGATTCCGGCCACTGCTCGCCCGATCGCCCTCCCCCTCGGCGGTCGCCGTCAGCTCCAACTCGACCACCATTCAGCCCGGCGTGGACCGCCGAATCACCAACGCCTGCCTGGACGGCGACGAGGACGGGGCCGCCCGACTGGCCGACGATGCCGGATCGATGGGCACCTACCCGGCGACCAAGCTGGCCGTCGCCCATTGGGTCCGTCGCCACGCCACGGGCGGGGAGTGGGCGGGATCGGGCATCCGGCTCAACGCCGTCGCCCCCGGGATGGTCGACACCCCCCTGGTCGCAGAAGGGCGGGCGGACCCCAAAGTGGCCCCGCTCCTCGAGATGCTCCCCATCCCGATCGGCCGGGCCGGCCGACCCGAAGAGATCGCCGCGCTGATCGAGCTCCTGATCGGTCCCGACGGCGGATTTTTCTGCGGCTCGGTGCTCTTCATCGACGGCGGCAGTGACGCGTTGTTACGGACGGCGGACTGGCCAGCCCCCTGGGACATCGACCTGGGCCGAGCAGCCGAGCGCCTGGCCGGTGACTAGCGCCTTCCGCCAGGCGACCGGCGGGGGTTTGTGCTACCCGGTGTGGTGCGGGCTTGCAGAGAAGAACGGGTTGCGCGGCTCGTTGCGGACGGCCAGCAAGTCCTCGATCAGCGGCGTGCGCAACAAACCCGCTTCGAGGGCGGACCGGGTGGCCCGGCGGTTGTTGTCGTAGACGAGATCCTCGTCGGCCGCCTCTGGATTGACCCAGACGGCTGCGATGAGGAGGAGGTCGTCGACCTCGAGGGAGGAGATCAGGTCGTCGGCCACGGCCCAGAGCACACCGCCAGCCACACCGGCCTGAGCCGCTCCCCAGGTCAGCCGGGCGTGCTCCTCGCCACCGATCTCCGCTTTGTTTACGAACAGGGTGAGCGGCTTCACCGCCAAACCGGGGGCCACCACGGTGACGAACGCGGCGTACCCTTGCCGAGGCGTGGCGAGGGCGGTGGCCCACGCAGTCTCAACCGGGCCGCCCTTCCGGCCGAGCACCGTGTTGAGGTGGGCCGCTTCGGTACCCTCCCCGACGAAGGACTCCCCGATCTGTGTCACGAGGCGGGCCAGACCGTCGGCGGCTGGGCGAACGGCTCAGTGCGACCGTAGCGATCAGCACGGAGGAGCTCGCTCCCCATCGTGTTCGCCTTGGTGTCATAGGCGAGCAGACCCACGTGGCGATAGGTGTCGCCCCGGATCGGGCTTACCCGGTGCAACGAGTACCGGCCCTCGAAGATCAAGAGCGTCCCGGGGGTCATGGGGAGGGTGACGACCTGGTCCTGGTCGCCGGCCAACACCTGGGCCACCTCTTCGTACCGCTCGTTGTCGGCGCTGCGAATACGGGGCACCACTTCGAAGTCACCGCCGCGCTCAGCACCTTGGATCGCCAAGGAGACGACGAAGTCGGTCTGGTCGAAGTGCCACTGCAGCTGGTCGCCGTCACCCATGACCGCGAGGTTGAGCGCGCCGAAGGGGTCCCCGTAGCGAAAGATGAGACCCCGATCGAGGACCGCTTCGATCAGATCCTTCAGAGGGTCCCATTCGTAGAGCGCCCGCAGTTGAGAATCCCGAGGGATGACGTCATACGCCACAGCGCGGACTGCGTAGTCGCCGAAATGCAGGCGCGGGTGGTCCTCGGGCAACGAGAAGTCAGGGAATTCCAGATACGCGGTGCCCTGGCCGGCTGATGAATGGGCCCGGGCCACAAGCGATTCGGCGTCGTCAACCAGGGCCCGCACGCCCGCGGGCGTCACGAATCCCGGCAGTTCCGCGGCGCCCGTGGCCGCCAGCTGGGCCCGCCCGTCGTTCACTACCGCCGAGGCGATCGGGCTCGCCAGGTCCTCGACCGGGTACCGAGCCGTGTCGACCACCGACGCCATACTCACAGCGCCGAGGCTACCGGTGTTTGTATCCCTCGGGCGGGGCCGACGGAACCGGTGCACCCAGTGACCCCTCCGACGCAGTGGGCTGAGCTTCAGTTGATCGATCGAGGGCGCCGTTTTGGGTGCGGGACTTCCGTCGGCGCGAAGAGCTCATGTAAAACGGCAGCTTGGCAGCGGCCGTCGACAGCCTCGTGCCGGACCTACAAGGTCAAATGGTTCGCTTCATGTTCTCGAATCGGGCGTATTGGCCGAGGAACAACAGGTGGGCCGAACCCGTCGGGCCGTTGCGGTGTTTTGCCACGATCACCTCGGCGTCGTCACGTCGGTCGATCGGTACGTCGGCGTCGTACTGAGATTCCCGGTAGATGAACAGGACCACGTCGGCGTCTTGTTCGAGAGAACCCGATTCGCGCAGGTCCGAGAGCATCGGGCGCTTGTCTTGGCGGGTCTCGAGGTTCCGGGAGAGCTGGGAGAGAGCGACGACGGGGACCTCCAGCTCACGAGCGAGGATCTTGAGGCTCCGGCTGATCTCGGCCACCTCGACCTGGCGGTTCTCCGCTCGGGCCCGCCCGGTCATCAGCTGGATATAGTCGACGATCACGACCCCAAGGTCGCCTTCGGCCTTCTTCAGCCGACGGGCCCGGGCTCGGATGTCATGCACCGAAAGGTTCGGGTTGTCGTCGATGAAGATGGAGGACCCGCTCAGCCGCGTGACTGCTCGGCCGATCTTGTCCCAGTCCGATTCCCGGATCTGGCCAACCCGTAGCTGCTGCGCGTCGACCTTGGCTTCGGAGGCCAGCAGGCGTTGGGTCAGCTCGAGATGGCCCATTTCCAGTGAGAAGAGCAAGGCCGGACGGCCGAGATCGATACCGACGTGCGACAAGATGCCGAGGGCGAAGCTGGTCTTGCCCATGGCCGGGCGGGCGCCGACGATCGAAAGGCTCGAAGCCTGCAGGCCGGCGAGGATCCGGTCGAGATCGAGATACCCGGTGGACAGGCCGGTGAGCGAGTCCCCCCGGCGCGACAGCTCCTCGATGCGGTCGAGGCTGGGCCCGACAAGATCACGCAGCGCGGCAATCGTGTCGGTGGTCCGACGTTGAGCGACATTGAACACCATCTGCTCGGCTTCATCGACCGCCGCCGTGACGTCTTCGGGAACCGAGTAGCCGATCTCGGCGATCTCACCGGCCACGCCGACCAGACGGCGAAGCAGCGAGTGCTCTTCGACGATGTGGGCGTAGTGAGCGGCGTTGGCGATCGACGGGGTGTTCGCCTGGAGTGAGACGAGCAGCGCGGGATCACCGATGGCGTCGATGAGCCCGGACCGGCGGAGCTCGTCGGTAACGGTGACCGCGTCAATTGGCTCGCCTCGGTCGAATAGCTGCTGGACGGCGCTGAAGATGTGCCCGTGGGCCGGCTTGTAGAAGTCCCCCGCCGTGCAGATCTCGAGGGCCACCGACGTCGCGTCGGCCGACAGCAACATCGAACCGAGGAGCGATTCTTCCGCCTCGAGGTTGTTGGGGGGCACCCGCGGACCGGCGGCCGCGGGTCGGAGGGGAACAGGACGGTTTTCTTCGAAGGCCTGCACCATGGCGTCCCTACCCTGGCCCAAGTGGGCTGTGGGGCGTAAGGGGTGCAACCTGGGGATTCACGTAGAGAAACTCCAGGTCGGCACTGTGGATAATCAGTGGACGGCGCTCCACTGGGTGGGGAGAAGCTGGGTCTCGTCGGTGCGCCACGGGGTCAGGTTGGACCCGGGGTGTGACACGGTGCACAACCACTCGGAGTTGCCCCAGGTCAGCAGGGAGCCGGCCCCAGGTCCGACCTCAACCGGCGGCGACAACCTCAACGGTGACGGTGGTCCCGATGTCGTCGAGGATCCGCACGGGCACCTCGTAGGTTCCAACCGCTTTGATCGGCTCGTCGAGAACGACGTGGCGGCGGTCCACCTCGACGCCCTTCTGGGCCTTCACCGCGTCAGCGACGTCGGCGGCACTCACCGAGCCGAAGAGTTTTCCTGCCGACCCGGCCCGGGCCTCGAGGCGCAGGACCGTGCCGGATAATACCGACACCTGGGTCTCGGCGGCCTCGCGGTCTTTCGCTTCTCGCAGGTCGCGAGACCGACGCATCGCGGCCGCCTGCCCCACCACTCCATCGGGTGCGATCATCGCCCGGCCCTCTGGCAGCAAGAAATTGCGGGCGAACCCGCCGGCGACCTCGACGATGTCGCCCCGGCGACCAACGCCGTCGACGTCACTGCGCAGCAGAACCTTCATGAACTCTCACCGCCATCAGTCACGAGGGTCTCGTCGGTGCTGGCGGCGTCACTCGAGGCCTCGTCGGT
>Ga0182024_10022427_pt1 | contig 11380 bp, 11 predicted proteins | sample P32metaG_FD_120480 | JGI IMG/M metagenome (GOLD analysis project Ga0182024, IMG submission 120480) | Permafrost microbial communities from Stordalen Mire, Sweden - P3-2 metaG (Illumina Assembly) | ecosystem: Environmental > Terrestrial > Soil > Wetlands > Permafrost | place: Sweden: Stordalen... | reverse complement strand
ACCTGTTTGTCACTCCCGCCATAGCCATCCTCGAATGGTCAGAACGCTTTCCCCTGATCTCCCCTTGGCCGCAGATTCGCATCCGCCTCGAACACTTGGGCAAGGACCGCCGCCGCATCACCGTCCTTTAAAGACAAGCGCTGAGCGATCGCGACGCTGCGAAATTTGCAGAGCAATCGCGGCGCACCGGCTTAGGTCCTCGAGGGCTCCCGAGATATTTCCCAAAATGACCACCTATTTTCCTAGAATCATCGCCGCTTGCGTTTCACTTTCCCCGCCTCCTGCGGTAAGCTCGTCGCCGCAACGCGCTCGAAAACGTTCTAGACCGCCCAAGCCGCCTTACGCCACGGGTCTGCGGAGCCATCGTTGAGCCACAGAAAACAAGTTCGCGACTTAGGCATGCACAGGCGGATCAATCGCCGCGACTTTCTGAACGGCTTTGCCGTAACCGTTGGCGCTACGGTAGCGGCACCTTCCGATGGCTGGTCCTTGGCGTTTGGCATTCCGGAAATGTTCGATCGGCAAGGCGGAGGCGAAAATGGCGCAAACTACCCGCCAGCGAAAACCGGAATGCGCGGCAGCCACGATGGCTCATGGGAAGTGGCCCACGCCATGCGCGACGGCAAAACCTGGATCGCCGGAACGCGGGACTCCGAAGACTACGATTTGATCGTGGTTGGCGGAGGCATCAGCGGACTCGCCGCCGCTTATTTTTACCGCCAGCGTGCTGGCGCCAAAGCGCGCATCCTGATTCTCGATAATCACGATGACTTTGGCGGGCATGCCAAACGAAATGAATTTCAGTCCGGCGGCCGCTTGCTGCTCGGCTATGGCGGCACGCAGTCCATCGCCGGCCCCAATCTTTACAGCCCCGAAGCGAAGCAGCTCGTTCACGCGCTGGGCATCGAGCCGCAGCGGTTTGCAAAATACTACGACAGCAACTTTTTCTCGTCGCGCGGTTTGTCGCGCGGGGCATTTTTCGACAAAGAAACCTTTGGCGCGGACCGCTTGGTCGCGGGCGTTGGAAAACCTTCGTGGCCGGAATTTCTTGCCAAGACTCCGCTGGCAAAAGAAATTCAGGCGGATATCGCGCGGCTGTACACGGAAAAGGTGGACTATCTTCCGGCCCTCGATCGCGAGCAGAAGAAAATCTATCTGGCGAAAACCAGTTACCGGGATTTTCTGTCGCGTGACGCGAAAGTCCTGCCCGGGGTCCTTCCGTTTTTTCAGAGGAGCACCTATGGATTGTATGGCGTGGGCATTGACGCCGTTCCCGCCGGAGACTTAGCGAAGCTCGGCGCGCATCCGGGATTTGGCGGCATGGATCTCTCCGGTCCGTACGGTCCGGGCATGGGCCTCGAGATCACGCGTCAGGATGAGGAGCCGTACATCTACCACTTTCCCGATGGCAACGCTTCCATCGCGCGTCTGCTGGTGCGCTCGCTCGTTCCTGGCAGCGCGCCGGGAAACACCATGGAAGATATCGTTCTCGCAAAGATGGATTACGCAAAACTTGATCAGGAAAATTCGCCGGTCCGCATTCGATTGAACGCGACAGCCGTGCGCGCGCGAAACCATAGCGCAAACAACGGCAGCGGCACGGACCATGTGGAAGTCACTTACGTGCGTGATGGGCAAGCGCATTCCGTGCGCGCCGCAAAGTGCGTTCTCGCATGCTGGAACGTCGTTATCCCGTATATGTGTCAAGAAATGCCGCAAGCGCAAAAAGACGGGCTGGCTTATGGCGTCAAAGTTCCGCTGGTGTACGCCAACGTACAAATTCGTAATCGCGGGGCCTTTGAGAAATTGCAAATCAGCGGCGCGGAATGCCCGGGGAGTTTCTTCGATGGGGTGACACTCGATTTTCCCGTGAGCATGGGTGGCTATGAGTACCCGCAAAAATCAGACCAGCCTTGCGTCGTCCACCTGCAGCATGTCCCGTGTTCGCCCGGACTTCCCGCGCGTGATCAGCAGCGCGCCGGCCGCGGCAAGCTTTATTCCACAACGTTCGCAACGTTTGAACGAAATATTTGCGATCAGCTGAATCGCATGCTGGGACCCGGCGGCTTCGATGCCGCCAGCGATATTCAATCCATCACCGTGAATCGCTGGCCGCACGGTTACGCGTACGAATACAATTCGCTTTACGATGCCATCTGGCCGGCCGGTCAATCGCCCTGCGAAATTGGTCGCGCTCCCTTCGGCAACATCCACATCGCCAATTCCGACGCCGGGGCCTTCGCCTACACCAACGAGGCCATCGACCAAGCCTGGCGCGCCGTCGCGGAAGTCACCAGTTCGGCCTCCTTTGTAGGCTCGAAGCATGCTGCGCCCCAGCTAGGCAACGCCGGCGCTCGCAAGGGGCGGGCCGACCGGACCGCGTCATGAAGAAACGAAAAAAGAAAATCCTTGACCCCGCAAAAGAAGCGCGCCGCCGCGCCAGAAAATCCGGCATAGCGCCTTCCACAACACGCGTCATCGCCGACAAGCGGCTGCGTCCGCCGAAGCACAAGAAAAAGGAGCTAGAACCAGAATTGTTCTGATCATGCAGGGAAAGAACAGGACGCGCGGTGAGGTACAGAACTCATCCGATGCGCGTGTGGTGGTTGCTTACAGCCAAGATCCCGACCGGGATCTAGTTTTTCGATCCTCAACCAGGTTTGTGATCGGGCACTTTTTCATCGGGGCGAAACAATGCCGCCGGCAGCTGCTTGCGATTTTCCGCAAGAAGCGCCGCCATCGCTTCGAGGGCGGCTTTGTCGAATCCGTTCGATACCACGCGCACCGTCGCGTCCGTGTCGATCAGAAGAACCGTGGGAACATTCGTCAAACCATAGCCGTTCGAAACCGGATAACCGGCTTCGTCGAGGAGCATCGGAAAAGTACATCCGTAATCTTCCGCGAAGCGTTGCGTGTCCCGCGCGTCGTCTTGCGAGATGCCCAGGAAGGTGAAGCCGTCTCCGCCATACCGTTTGTAAATCCGTTCGAGGAACGGAAACGTAAACTGGCACACGGGACAGGAGACTTTAAAAAACGCCGCTACCGACGGCCCGCGTTTCATGGCCGCAGCCAATGAATATTCTTTGCCTTCGAGAGACTTCAGAGAAAAGTTGGGAGCAATGCCTCCCACGGCAATGTTGGTCATGGATTCGCTAGCCCCCAGGAAGCGCGCAAAGCGGCGCAAGAATGCCATAGCGGAAGTTTACCGCACCGGACACCCGCAGGAAAAGTAAGGCGCCGCGACGCGTTCCGAAACCGTGTGTTAGTGAATGTTTTTGGTTTTGCGCTGCATATAATCCATCAGCAGGTATTGGCCGAGATTGTAGGGCGTGGTGAAGTAGGCTTTGCCTTTGCACATTTCGGTGATTTTCTGGACGAAGTTGATCAGGCTGTAATCGCTGGCGAGCATAAAGGTGTTGATCAGGATGCCGGCGCGTTTGCATTTATTCACTTCTTCGAGCGTTTGGCCGACGACAAAAGGATCGAGGCCGAAAGCATTTTTGTAAATGCGGCCATCTTCGAGCGTGAGCGCGGAGGGTTTGCCATCGGTGATCATCACGATTTGCCGCATATCTTTTTTCTGGCGCAGCAAAATGCGTTGCGCCATGCGCAAACCTTCGCGGGTGTTGGTGTAATACGGACCGACTTGCACGCGCGCGAGCTCGCCCAACGGAACTTCTTCGGCGCTATCGTGAAAGAGAACGAGATTCAACGTGTCGCCAGGATATTGCGTGCGAATCAAATGCGAGAGGGCCATGGCCACGCGCTTGGCAGGCGTGAAACGATCTTCGCCGTAGAGAATCATGCTGTGGCTGCAATCGAGAAGCACCACGGTGGCGCACGAGCTGTGATATTCGCACTGGTGAACCATCAAGTCCGAATAGTCCATCTCAATGGGAACTTTGGCGCCTTCGCGCCGCACCGCGTTAAAAAGCGTGGCGCTAATATCCATGTTGAGCGTGTCGCCAAATTCGTAAGGACGGGAAACACCGCCGGACTCGACGCCCGTAGCGAGATCTCGCGTATCGTGGCGGCCGAAACTGCTGCGGCCGAGCGAGCCGAGCAAATCCTGTAGCGTTTTGAAGCCCAGGAAGTCGATGGTTTTGTCCGTGATTTCAAAGCGCACTTCCTGGCGTTCTTGCGCGTCGCCGACTTGTCCGCGAGCAGAAGTGGTGTTGGGCGGAGTGACTTGCGGCGGCTGCATGGGATTGATGAAACCTTCCTGGCTGAGGCGCTCCATAAGCTTTTCGATCAAGTCGCGAACTTCCTGATTGTTCAGGGCGCCGGGATCTTGCAGCATATTGCGGAGTTCCTGGTTCATGGCGTCTTCCGGGAAGAGATCGCCCTCTTGCAGCGCACGCAGAATCGCCTCTTTAAGCGCTTCCATGGAGCGGCTTGGCTCCATTTCGTTGATGCCGTAATATTGCGACTCGAAACCGCTTTGCAGAAAGAAATCGCCCAGGCGTTTTACGAGTTCCTCGAGGTCGATGGCATCTGCGGGTTCGCCGGTGTATTTTCCGTAGCGGATAAATTTCATTGTTTGTTGCCTCGTGTTCGGCCCATGCTGCTGTTGCGAAAGGCTTTTGCCGGCGTGATGCCTGGCGACTCTTAGGTCAAGATCGCAAGCGCTCGGGCTATGGCATCCTCGAGAACGTTTAGCTCCAAACGGCCCGCGGGGAAAGCGGCGTCAAGCCCGCGCACTCTAAAATTAGTTCAGACCGCGGCGCGGGGGGCGGTTGCTGCCCGGTTCGCGCGGCTCTGGCTGGCGCTGTTTTTCGGCGTAGTAGCCGCGTTCTTCGCTGCGGCCGATACGACGATGGGCCCACAGCCCCTCGAGAATCATCTCGGAGGCGGCAGCGACGGCGCCGTAGTTTTTGCGATCGTCGACGCCGAGCCGATTGGCGTGCTCGGTTAAACCGGGAATGCTTGAAAGTTGCTTGTGGCGTTCGGCAGTTGTGGAGTGTTCAGGCAATTTTAATTCGCCGCCGGCTTCAAACCACTGGATGACGGGTTGAAAATTGGTTTCGCCGAAGTTTTTGGAGAAAACCCGCCCGACGGCAGTGCGAATTAATTCGCGCGCGATGAAGTCAGCGCCTTTCAGTTCGCCTTCATATTCGAGCTCCATTTTGCCGGTGATCGCGGGAAGCGCAGCGTACACATCGGCCACCCGCGCGAAAGAACTGGCTTCGCCGTTGCGCACCGCGCGCTGCTCGGCGCTGCTGACCACGCTCTCGAGGGTGGTAATGGGCAAACGCTGGCTGACGCCGGAGCGGCGGTCGACACGTTTATCTTCGCGCGCCTGGAAGGCAATTTCTTCAATGACCTGGCGTAGATATTCGGGAACTTCGATTTTGCGGCCGCCCGGGCTTTCGTGGCGAGTAACCCAGGCTTCCTGGCTGGTGATGGTCATGCCTTCGACGACGGTCGAAGGATAGTGGGTGCGAATTTCCGCGCCGATGCGATCTTTGAGCGGGGTGATGATTTTGCCGCGCGCCGTGTAGTCCTCGGGATTGGCGGTAAAGACGAGCAGGACGTCGAGCGGAAGGCGCAGCGGATAACCCTTAATTTGGATGTCGCCTTCCTGCATGATGTTGAATAGGCCGACTTGGATTTTTCCGGCGAGATCGGGCAGTTCGTTGATGCCGAAAATGCCGCGATTGGCGCGGGGCAGCAAGCCGTAGTGGATGGTGAGTTCGTCGGAAAGATCGCGGCCACCGCGCGCGGCGCGGATGGGATCGACATCGCCGATAATGTCAGCCATGGTGACATCGGGAGTGGCAAGTTTTTCGATGTAGCGCTGTTCGCGGGGCATCCAGAAGATGGGGGTGCTGTCGCCTTCGGAGGCAATGCGTTCGCGGCAGGCGCGGCAGATGGGCTTTAGGGGATCGTCATTGATTTCGCAGCCGGCGACAACCGGGACTTCGGCGTCCAGGAGATTGATCAGTCCGCGAAGGATGCGGCTTTTGGCCTGGCCGCGCAAGCCAAGCAAAATAAAATTGTGGCGTGAGAGCAGGGCGTTTACGATTTGCGGGACCACGGTGTCTTCGTAGCCGTGGATGCCGGGAAAAAGTGGCTCACCCTTTTCGATGGAGCGCAAAAGATTGCGGCGAATTTCATCTTTAACGGAGCGCGAAGCGCCGTGCGAATCGAAGTCGGGGATGCGCTTGAGCTCGCCGATGGTGCGCGGCTTGGGATGCAGCGGAGAATGCGCGGGGGTGTTGAGGGTGCTCATTTTTATTCGGGCCCTATTCTGCGCGCCACGCGGCTGCGCATGAGATTTGCTCGTACCAAGTTGGATGCAGGTTCAGTTTAAACCGTGGCCATTGCCGGCGGCGTGCTCGCGAACTGTCGCTGCTTTCTGTAGATGCGGAGCCCAGTCACGAAGGTACGCGAGCAATCTTTCCTGGCGGGTGGTCTCGGAACGCAATTCCAGAATTTGCTGCTTCCAGCGCAATTCCATGGGCAACGCGCCAGCGATAAGGTAGGACGGTGTGGTGCAAAGATCGCCGTCGAGATTTTTGGGATAGTCGCCGAAGACCAAGGTGTAGCAGGTCTCGTAAAGTTCGAGAAGTTCTTTCCGAAGGGGAGTGGCGGGAGCCGGTTCGCGGTCGGCAAGATATTCGACGCGGCCTTCGAGGAGGGGATATTCGGTGAAGAGATCGAGGACGCGAAAGGGTGCGCGACCTACGGTGAGGATGTCCATGGTGCCGTCGTCTTCGCGTTTGAGGACTTCCAGGATTTCCGCGGTGCAGCCGAAGCGAGCGAGCCCTTTGGGTAGCGACAGAAGCATGCCAAACTCCGTTTTGTTTTCGAGAGCGTTACGAACCATTTCGCGATAGCGGGGCTCGAAAATGTGCAAAGGAAGCTCTGCGCCGGGAAGGAGAACGACGTTCAGGGGGAAAAGCGGGATGCGTTCTGGCCGCATGCTTCGATTTAGATGATAGCAGAAGGGAGAGAGAGCGCGTGTGGAGTTGAATTTTCGCGGGCAAAACGCGATTTTTATGCAGTGCGACAAGCTGATCTATTCCTGGAGGAACCTCGAAGTGGCGAGTGGCGAGCGGCGAGCGGAATAGAGTCGCTCGGGTAGCAGCTATAGTTCGGAGAGGAGCGCTTCCATTTCCGAGCTTGCGTGGGTATCGCCTTTTTTCGCGGCTTCCGAGATGCCTTTGCTCAGGACTTGTTTGGCGTCGTCGGGTCGGGATATGCGGGAAAGCATCTGGGCGTACATGAGGTAGGCGGGGATGTAATCTGGGTGATCGGTGGTGAGGGCACGAAAGTGCAGATCCGCGGCGATGGTGTCGCCGGTGTTAGAGCATTCAAGGGCGAGGCCGTAGCGGGAGAAGACGTCGTCGGGCCTTTTGGCGAGGAATTCTTCGAGGAGCTGGCGGCGGGTTTTCTTTGGTTCGGGCATGGTGGCTTGTATTATACAGCGGGAGAAAATGATGACGGAGAAAAGTACGTTGCCGGGAAAACCGGTGAGTGCGTCGCGGTCAGAAATGTCCGAGGTGGTTTTGCCTGCGCAGACGAATGCGCTGGGGAAATTGCTGGGCGGGCAGGTGATGCATCTAGTGGATATTGCGGCGGCGATGGCGGCTTGCCGGCATTCGAACAGTTATGTGGTGACAGCGTCGGTGGATTCGATCGATTTCCGGAACGCGGTGAACTTGGGAGAGATTGTGATTTTGAAGTCGCAGGTGAACCGGGTGTTTACGACGTCGATGGAGATTGGAGTGGAGGTTTATTCAGAGAATGTGCTGACGGGGGAGCAGAAGCATACGACATCGGCGTTTGTGACGTTTGTGGCGATTGATGAAACGACGAAGTCGCCGAAGGCAGTGCGGCCGTTGATTGTGGAGACGGAAGAGGAGAAGCAGAGGTGGGCGGAGGCTGCGGAGCGGCGGACGGCGCGGTTAGAGCTGCGGGCGAGGAATAAAAAATAGATAGAGACGGCCTCAAATCCATCGAAGAGTCGAGCAATCCATTCGTCGGCGGCTTCAACATTATCTTCGGCGAGGTACTCCCAGATCACATCGCGGTCTCGGCTGGCATGTTCGCCGAGGACATAGAGCATCACGGTTTGTGCTTCCGGCGCTGATCGGATTTTTGCTTTAGCCGGCCGCGCACCTCGCAAGGCGAGAGATGGATTCCTCGGTTGAGGGAGTCGATGCGACGATCGAGCTCCTGGTTGAAAGCGGCAAGTTTACCATTGCGCGCCGCGTCATGTTCCTCGAGAAGCCGCAGAGCTTCCCGCACTACTTCGCTGGCGGAGTTGTAGCGGCCGGAATCCACTTTAGCGCTAACGAATTTTTCGAGTTCAGCGGTAAGGGAAACGTTCACGGAGAAGGCCTCCAATTTTTCCACTTTAGTGCAAATAACAAGGATTGTCAAAGCTGGTTATCACCGCGGAGAGGAGCGTCCACCGCGCCTGTGCTCGTAACAGGGTCGGCTCCAACATTTGGAACGACGGGACATGGTTCTTTAGGAGACGGCGCCGACCCATTTCGGGGTGGTGGTGGGTTGGGGGCTGCCGCCGGTGGGTTCTTCGGTTACAGCGAGGGCTTTGGTGTTGGCCATTTGCTCTGGCGGGGCCGCGACTAACAAGACGAAGTTGCCATTGGCGTCTGGGCGGACTACTTGCGAGGGGATGGGCTTGCCACCGGGAGCTTTGGGGATTAGCCAGAGTTGCAGGACGCGATTGCTGGGCGGTTGCGGGATTTTTTGGCCGGTCAGCACGATACCTAACGCGGCGTGCCATTGCGCTTGAAGAGGCGCTAATTGCGGATCGTTGGTGGCCAACGCAATTTTTACCGAAGCAGGGTCGGCCAGGATGGTGGCTTCGCGGCGGACTTCAGCAAGTTCTTGTTCGATTTTTTCGCGGTTGGCGAGTTCCGCGACGGCGCGGTTGTGGATGTCGCGCACTTGATTTTGCAAGCGGCGGGCATCCCATGCGGAGTAAACGGCGGCGATGAGGAGAGCGGCTACGGCGGCCCACATCCAGAAAGGGACTGGGGATTTGGTCGGGGAAATGCGACGGCTTGCGGCTTCGGCGCGGACGATTTGCATGAGACGGCCGCGGAGCATGTCGGAGGGCGCGGCGTCGGGAGCCGAATAGGCTAGTTGCGAGACGAGCCAACGCGCTTCGGCGATAGCCTGGGTGCACTCTGCGCAGCCGGCGGCGAGATGAGCTTCGAGCGCGGCACGTTCGGGAGCGTCGAGCGCGCCGAGAGCGTAGGCTTCGAGAAGTTCGCCGAATTGGTCGGTGGTGCTCACGTTGCGGATTGCAACCCTTCCCGCAGGCGACTGAGGCCATTGCGAATCCAACTTTTAACGGTTCCGAGCGGTTCTTTGAGCGTGTCGGCAATTTCGGTGTGGCTGAGGCCTTCGAAATAGGCGAGCTCGATGGCGCGCTTTTGTTGCGGCTGCAGGCTGGCCATTAGGTCGCGGACTTGCGATACACGGCGCTTATCGTCGAGCTGCTGTTCGAAAGCAGGAGCGGCACAAATCGCCGGCAGTTCTTCGGTTTGATCTTCGCGGCGTCGCTGCCGCTCACTCTTGAGGCGCAGCGTATCGAGGGCGCGGTTACGCGCCATGGTGAGGAGCCATGGGAGGAACGGGCCGCGCGAGGTGTCGTAGCGCGCGGCGTTGCGCCAAAGCTGCAGGAAGACGTCTTGGACAATCTCTTCGGCGGTGCCGGCCTGCTGGACGATGCGAAAGACCAAGCCGTAAACGAGGCGGGAATGGCAATCATAGAGTTGTTCGAAAGCGCGCATATCCCTCTGCAAAAGGCGGTGCACAAGCGTCGCATCGCGCGACGCTTCGTCGCTCTGTTTTGGTATGAAGGCGGCTAAGAACACTTTGTGAAAAAGTTGGGACGCCTGCCGCGCCGTACCCTTACTGCTAGCTATACGAAATGCAGCAGTTAACGGATGAACGAGCGGCTATTGCGGCGGGCCGTCCAGGATATAGTCGGCGAGTTTGCGCGCGCGGTCAACCACCGAGCCGATGGCGGGGCCGTCGAGGTAATTTCCAGCGAGGGCGAGTCCGGGATAGCGGTTGAGAGCCCGGGCGAGGAGTTGCGAACGGCGGTGATGATCGAGATCGTATTGCGGGATGGCGCGGGGCCAGACTTGCGCGTGGGCCATGATGAAGTATTCCGAGAGATCCAGAATGCGTTTGAGATCGCTATGGACCAGGTGCTGCAAGCCCTGAAGCGAGAGTTTTGTGTTTAGGGGATCAGTGGTGCCGCCGACGAAGCTGGTGAGGAGAACGGTGCCGTCCGGGGCGCGACCGTCGAAAATCGCAGAGTTCCAAACGGAGCCGAGGATGCGGATGCTCGAACTTCTGGGGACGAGGAAGCCGAACCCGCGGAGTTCGTTTTTTAGAGCGGACTGGCGATAGCCGAGGGAGACAACGGCGATGGGAGCGTACGGAATGGCGGCGAGTAGGAAGGCGATTTCCGGATCGAGAGCGGCGAGGAGTTGGCTGGAGATATCGGAGGGCGTGGCGAGGATGAGGCGATCGGTGCGAAAGGAGACAGAGGGCTGCGAAGAGTCATCGCTCCCGTCGCGAAAGTGTACGAGGTACCGGCCGCGGCCAGAGGTGTTCGTGGAGATGCCGGTAGCGGCGACTCCAAGATGAACAGCGTTGTCGAGGTGCTTGGCGAGGGCGTCGGGAAGAGTCTGATTGCCGGCTTTAAAAGTGGCGAGGGTGTGAGGAGTGGAGGCTTTTTTTCTGGCGCGAATCATTCCGCGGAGGATGCTCCCGTGAGAGGATTCGGCTTCATAGAGTTGCGGAAAGGCGCTGCGGAGGGCGAGTTTTTCTGGATCGCCGGCGTAGATTCCGGAGACGAATGGGCCGACGAGTTTGTCGAGGAGTTCGGCGGAGAATTTCCGGCGGACAAAGTGAGCGATGGATTCGTCGCCGAGAGCATTGGGCGACGGGGGTTTGGTGTTACCGAGGAGATCGCGGAGGATGCTGAGTTTCGTGCGGGCGCTGAAGAGCGAACTGGTGAAAAAGGCCGGCGGGCTGAGGGGCGCAGGAACGAGCTGGCCGTCGAGAAACAAGAAACGCGGAAGCTTTTGCGGCGCGGGCAAGAGTTCGGCGGAAACATTCAGGTCGCGGATCAGTTGCGAGAGGGAATCGGTGATGGTGAAACTTTGCGGACCGAGTTCGAAGAGAAAATCCTGGTGGAGGAGGGACTGGATTACGCCGCCGGCACGGTTCGAAGATTCGAATAGGTGAGCGTCAAGGCCGCGGTTGCGCAGGGAGTAGGCACAGGTGAGGCCGGACATACCGGCGCCAATGACGATGGCAGGGAGGAGCGAGCCGGTTGCGGGACGAGTGGAAGCGGGAGAAGGTGCGACGAGAGGACTCATGATTT
>Ga0182024_10022426_pt1 | contig 11381 bp, 9 predicted proteins | sample P32metaG_FD_120480 | JGI IMG/M metagenome (GOLD analysis project Ga0182024, IMG submission 120480) | Permafrost microbial communities from Stordalen Mire, Sweden - P3-2 metaG (Illumina Assembly) | ecosystem: Environmental > Terrestrial > Soil > Wetlands > Permafrost | place: Sweden: Stordalen... | reverse complement strand
CCGAGCCCGGCCGTCGAGCTCGGGTTCACCGGAGTGGTCCACCCAGCGCGGCCGCCGTCGAGCGGGCCCACCTTTACCCCCCCGCCCGGTGCCAAGGTGATCACGCGTACTCTTGGCGGCAAGGGCATAGGCGGCTCCGCCAGCGGGAACGGGCGCGCGGCGACTTCACCAGCTGCGTCGGACTTCAGGACGACAGGGACTGGTTGGGCAACAGTGGTCAGTGGTTCGGCACCCGGGCTGGTCAGTTCGGCGGGCAACGGGCCGATCTCGGCTGCGACCACTGTGGTGCAGATGGCTGGCCAGCAGGCACGGCTCTTCAGCACCGCCCTGTTGAACATCCTGCTTATGCCCGACGGCGGTTTCTACGCTGGGCTTGTCACCCCGAGCGTCCTGGAGGCGGCAGCCTCGGCCAGCTCCTGAGCTCCAGCGGAGCGTTCGCTGAAATGTCAGGAGTTGCGGCCGGAGCAGCGGTAGCGACCGGCTTCGCAATAGAGACGAGGGGCCTCGCAAAGCATTTCGGCGGCTTCCCGGCTGTCGATGGGATCGACCTGGCTGTCCCCTCGGGCAGCACCTATGGGTTCTTGGGGCCGAATGGCTCCGGCAAGACAACGACCATCCGCGTGTTATTGGGCTTGGTCGGCGCGACTGCGGGGACTTGGACCCTCCTGGGCGAGCCGATGCCGCAGCGGGCAATGTCCACGCTGCCCCGAGTAGGAGCGCTCGTCGAAGGGCCGGCGTTTTACCCGTGGCTCTCCGGTCACGACAACTTGGCAAGGTTCGACGCCATGGGCCCCGGGGGGCGCTCGTCAACGAGGGCTCAACGCATCGCCGAAGCGTTGGCCCGCGTGGGGCTCACTGCCGCTGCCAAGAAGAAGTACAAGGCCTATTCGCTCGGTATGCGCCAGCGTCTTGGCCTGGCGCTGGCCCTGATCGTCCCGCGCCAGCTCCTGGTTCTCGACGAACCCACCAACGGGATGGACCCCCAAGGGACGCGGGAAATCCGCCACCTGGTACGCCAGCTCGGGGCGGAGGGGACGACGGTTTTCCTTTCGTCGCACCTGCTTTCTGAGGTCGAGCAGATCTGCTCCCATGTGGGCGTCATGCACCGCGGGAAGCTCTTGATGCAGGGCACCCTCGACGACCTCCGGGCCAACGCGAACCCCAAGCTGCGGGTCGAGTCGGACGATCCTGCCAGGGCGGCTGAGGTGCTCAGCAGGATGGGGGTCGCGGACCTCGACCGGCAGGGCGCACAGGTGGTGGGAACGCTCGACGGCGTGCTCCCGGAGGACTGCTGCCGCGCCCTGGTGGAAGCCGGGGTCGCGGTCCGGATGTTGGTCAAAGAGCAGGTGTCGTTGGAGGACGCTTTTGTCGCGATGACCGGGGAGGGCTTCGATGTGGCTGGTTGAAGCCCGTACCGTTTTGGGCCGGGCACGAGTGCGAGTTCTGCTTGTGGTCCTCGCCGCGGTGCCGGTGTTCCTGGTCGTCGCAGTCCGCCTGTCGGGCGGCCCGGCTGCAGGGAACGGGCCTGCGTTTGTGGACCGGGTTTCTCACAACGCTGTCTTCGCAGCGTTGGCCGCTTTGGTGGTCGCGATGCCGTTCTTCATTCCCCTCTCGGTGGCGGTTGTCGCCGGGGACTCCATCGCCGGCGAATCCAGTCTCGGGACGCTGCGCTACCTGCTGGTACAGCCTGCCGGCCGCACCCGCCTCCTGCTGGCAAAAGCCGTGGTGCTAGCGCTGTTTTGCGTCGTTGCGGCGATCGACATAGTCGTCGTCGGCCTAATTGCCGGCATCGTGCTCTTCCCTCACGGGTCGGTCGTCACGCTCTCGGGTACGACTATCTCGTTCGCCGACGGCGTCGGCCGGAGCCTGATCGCGGCCGTCGTGGTAGGAGCTTCCATGTTCGGGCTGGCGTCGATAGGCCTGTTCGTTTCGACCGTTAGCGACGCACCGATCGCCGTAATTGCCATCACGGTCGGCCTGGTCATCGTGTCGGGGATCCTCGACAGCGTCTCGGAGGTTTCCTTCCTCCACCCCTGGCTTTTCACCCATTATTGGACGGCTTTCTACGACCTCGTGCGCGCGCCGGTGTACTGGCACAACATATGGAAGGACCTCGTCCTCCAGGCTGGGTACGTCGCCGTCTTCGGCGCGGCTGCCTGGGCCCGGATGACCTCGCGCGACGTGCTGGCCTAGGAGAAACCGAAGTGCCACCGCCGCCGGTCCCGCGTCAGGGTGCTTCGGATTGCAGCTGACGGCGGCGGGAGGCGAAGGCGACCAGCACGCCAAACAACACCGGTACCACCACGATGAACAGGGCGCCGCCGAGCACGGCTCCGGCAGGATCTCCCGGCTGCGACGTCGTCGGGTCGGACGGCAGGTAGGTCACAAGAAAATGTGACCCAACGTGCACACTGCCGGGACAGGGTGCCCAGGATCCGGTCATTTTTCGGCCCTTTACGACATAGCTGTACACGCAGCCGGTGCGGTCGTTGGGCAGAAGGGCGGTAACCGTTGCCGTCGAACGATCGTGAGAGGTTGCCAGGCGGTACGAGCTCACCCAACCGGACACGCCGACCGTAGCGGCGTCGACCAGCAGCAAACACGCAAGCCACGTCAACAGGCCTCTCCACAGCCAGGCACGAGGGCCCCGCCAAAACCAGGTACGAAAGCGGCGTGCCCGGTTCGTCCCGACCGGGGGGCCCGGCTCGTTCCGGCCCGGGGGGCCCGGCATCGCGGCGGTTATGGCTAGTGCTGCCTACGTTGACTGCCGTGGCACTAGGTACGTTCCCAAAGCTTGATCCCCCCGATGATCCCTGCGCTGTTATCCGCGAGGCTCACATCGGGCGGGAGGCTGACCTTAACCTTGCTCGAGTTGCCGCCGCCTATGTAGCAGTGATCGTAGAAAACAAGGCCTTTTAGCACCTCGATCGTGCTGAGGACCCGCTCGTTCCACTTTGAGCTCCCGGCCTTCTTGCGCGCCGCGTCGCCCAGCACCTCGTTGTAGGTCTTACCGCGTTTGGACAGAGGGTGTTGCGCCAGTTCGAGGTGAGGTGCCAACTTGCCCTGCCAGAAAAGCGCCGTCCCTACGCCGGTGCCTAAAGTGACGACGAACTCGAGGCCCTCTCCCTTTACGATCGCGGCTCCCTGGACGTCGGCATCGTTGGCAACCCGGCAGGGCCGACCGAGAGCGGAGGCCAAAGCTTGCTGCAGCTCGAACCCGGACCAGGCCTTTTCGAGCTCGACCGTGGACTTACTGCCTTCACCAGACGGGCACACGAAGTGCGGGGCAGACAGCACGCGGCCGTCTCTAACCATCCCGGGGAAGCCTGCCGATACCCTCTGATAAGAGGGGAGCCCTGTGGCCATTTGTCCCAGGGCCGCAACGAGCTGTTCGGGCCGCAAGGGGTACGGGGTCGGGATCCTGACCGGGTCGTGCAGCAACTCGCCTTGCTTGGACAGGACGGACGCTTTGAGACCGGTCCCGCCGATGTCGAAAGAAAGAGTCCGTGGCAAGCCAGATCCTCGCCGAGCGGCGGAGGCGGTCGTCGCGTGAACGCCGACTGTGCCACTCGCTTGGGCGCTTTGTGTGGCGGCGCCAGCTCTGGTGCTCTTTCTCGCACTCGCCTGGGTGCTCTTTCTCGCAGTCCTTCTGGCGGTCTGTTTGGCGGCACCCGCTCGGGCGGTCTGTTTGGCAGCACCCGCTCGGGCGCTCGGTTTGGCACGGGCACTCGTCGGGGCGGCCGCCTTCCCAGTGGCTTTGGCGCTCGCCCGGCCCGGTCGTGCTGGGGGCGTAGGCATGGCCGTTACAGTACTCGTGTTTAACCTGCACTTCTCTTTCGGCGTCAGGCCGGCGCCGCACCCGTCGCGGCGGTAGTCCACTCCAGAATCGGAATTATCTCGTCGAAAGTGATGACGATCGATAGTTTGAGGGCAAAGTAGAAGTGAACAGAGGCACGGCATGACCACACAGGACCGGGCATGAGCACACAGGACGAGGTGCAGCTCTCGGAAAGAGAGCGTCAGCAGCTCGCGGGCATCAAGGCGATGCTCGAAGCCGGCGACCCCCGGCTGGCCAGGGTGCTCAGGGGCCAAAAGCGCCGGTTCCACGCTGTTCTGGGGGTTCTCAACGGCGCCGTCCGTTCCTGCGCGAGGGTGGGTTCGGAGCACGTCTGGGTCGGCCTCTCGGTCGTCGTGGCCGGTTTCGCCCTTGTCCTGGCGTCGCTGGTGCTATCGCTGAGCTGGCTCGGGGTGTTCGCGGAGCTCGTTGCCGGCGTCGGGGTCGCACTTTGTTCAGTTGCCGTGCAAAGGCGTCGGGCCGAGGGCAGTGCTGAGCGCCGCCTGGGGGCGCCGGTCTCGGGTTAGCACCTGAGGGCGCCGGGCTCGCGTTAGCGACGGTATAGGTTGGTGCGATGCCAACGGGATCGGAGCAAGTAAGTCCTGGAGACCAGGCCCTCGAGGACCTTCGGGACCAGCGTGTCGTTGTTACGGGCGGGTCCGGGTTCATAGGAGGCCATGTCGTCGCTGCGCTGTGCCGCGCAGGGGCAGACGTCCTGACGGTGGACCGCCGGCCAGCCAAGGCCTTCCGGTGCCACCCGGCCGGTGACCACGGCGTCACCGTCATGTGGGGCGACCTGAAAGATGGCGCCGTCGTCGAGGCGTCGGTCGAGACGGGCACGAGAGGCATCGTTCACCTGGCGGCCCAGACGCAGGTCCTGCGTTCCATCGAAGACCCTCAGGGCACGTTCGACAACAACGTCACGGTGACCGGGGCCTTGCTGGAGCGGGCCCGCCAGGTCGGCGCGACGAGCTTTGTTCTCGCCTCGTCGAACGCCGTCGTCGGTGCGGGAGCGTCAGGGACCTTACGCGAAGCCGTGCCGCTCGCCCCGCTGACCCCTTACGGAGCGACGAAAGCCGCAGGTGAAATGTTCCTGTCGTGTTACAACGCGGCCTATGGCGTGCGAGGTGTGGCGCTCCGTTTCACCAACGTCTACGGCCCGGGCATGTCGGAGAAGGACAGCATCGTGCCGAGGCTGTTGCGGACGGCGGCGAGCGGGGGCACGTTCGACGTCTACGGCGACGGCCAGCAGGTGCGCGACTACGTGAACGTCGCCGACGTGGTGTCGGCCATAATGACGTCGCTTGCCCAGCCGGGCTTGAGCGGTCCGCTGGTGATCGGCGCAGGGTTTTCGGTCTCGGTGCTCGAATTGATCGCGCTCGTCGAAAAGGCGCTCGGTGCGCAGCTCGACGTGCGGCAGATCCCCGCCAAAGCCGGCGAGATGCCGGCGGTGATAGTGGACAACTCGCTGGCCCGCAGCTGGGGATGGTCGCCCTCGGTCGGCCTCGAAGAGGGCATCGCCGAGGTGGCGGAGGAATGGGCCGCAAAGACCAGCACGAGTGACTGACAAGGCGTAGGGGGCGCGAGCCGGATCGCTCACCTTCCGGGCCTTGGAGGTCTAGCGACTACTCGGTGGCGGTGGCGGCCTCGGCGCGTGCCCTGCGCCGGTCTACGAAAACGAAGCGGTCATAGACGAGGTACTTGAGCCCCGATAGCACTATGACCGAGGCTGTGTAGCTGAACGTCACGAGCAGGTCCCTTGCCGTGTGGCTCGTGTGGACTGCCGCGAGGGCCGTCGCCTTGGTGGCGGCGGAAGAGGCGACGAGGCTCACGATCGACACCATTACGTAAAGGGCCGACTCCCTTGCGACGCCCTCCCGGCCCCGCTTCTCCCAGGCCCACCGCCGGTTAAGGATCCAGTTGGGCACCGCTCCCGCGATGAAGGCGACCCAGGTGGAGCCGATAGCGCCCAGGTGGGCCCAGCTGAAGAAGGCGTAATAGACCAGGACGCTGGAGACGAAAGCGACGACTGACCCCGCCCCGTAGCGCCACAGCTTGAGTAGGGCAGGTGTACGCCAGCGGCCCAACCAGTGCGCGTCGACCAGCCAATGAACCAGGGAGTGCTCGCGATGCGCAGTGCCCGCGGCCGCAGCGCCGTTGGTCGAGCCCAACTCGGGGCTCGTGCCGTCGTCACCGTCGGTGCGCAGGCCTGTGCCGCCGGGATGCTGTGCGGGCGGCTGGCTAGGATCGTCCAGCGTGCCCAGGCGACCGTGGTCCAATGGTGCAGGCATAGGCCCTACAGCATCGTGCACCGACGGCGCGTCCGTCAAGGAAGGTCCTTGCTGCGCGTCGGGAAGCGGCGCGTCGGGGAGCGGCGCGTTGGGAAGAAGCCGAGCGATAGGGAAAGGTTAGTCGGGAACCATTGGCAAGTCGTGGTCGAGGCCCGGTGGGCCCCACGAGCGGCACCAGCGGTTGGTGGGCACCGTTCTCCGGCATCGGCGGCGAAGCGCCCCCGGCGACCTCCCGCTGGTTGGCCCTCGGTTGGCTGGTCCCTCTCGCCGTCCAGGTCGTTCACACATTCGCTGTAGCGCCGGCCTACCGTGTGGGTTCCTTCGACGACGACGCGAACTACCTGATGGCAGCCCACGTGTTGGCATCTGGTGGTTGGCTCACCTCCAAGATGCCGAGCGGGGCCACGGTCGTCGCGTACTACCTCCCGGGGTACCCGCTGCTGCTCGTGCCGCTGGTGTGGCTATGGGGTAGCGCGCTCTGGCCGCCGCGCGTATTTTCAACCGTTTGCGTTGCCCTGCTCTACCCTCTTTTGTGGGCGTGGATGGGCCGGCGCGGGCTGAAGCCCTGCTACCGGGTGGCGGTGCTCGCCCTCCTGGCAATCAACACGGTCCTGGCGACGTACTCCACGATGGTCATGGCGGAGGCGCCCTTCTTGTTGGTGCTCGTGCTGGCATTGTTCGCCCTGGACCGGTGGGAAGACCGCCCTGGTGTGCTGAACGCCTGCGTGGTGATCGTTCTCATGGCGGGGCTCGTTTGGCTGAAAGAGGCCGGGATAGGTCTTGTCGCCGGGCTCGTCCTGTACGAGCTGTGGCGGAGGCGTTGGTCGCGTGCGGCTGGCGTGGGCCTCGGGACAGCGGCCCTTCTGCTACCCGCCCTGGTGGCGAGGTGGGCCAGCGGAGGGTCGACCATCGGGAACCGGTACGCGGGCGAGATCTCGCCTCCGGGCCAGGGCGGGTTACTCCATCAGCTGCCCAAGGAGGTGGTCCGGGACACCTGGTCGTACCTCCAGGAGGTGCTGCGCCAGTCGGTACTGACGACTGGCAGCCCGTTGCCAACACACGGGACGCTAGAGCTGCTGATGGCTGCGGTGGGCGCGACGGTCCCGTTGTTCGGGATCGTGGGAGCGGTGTCCTGGTACCGCCGGCACCCCTCGGCGGAGTCCTGGATGCTCTGGGCCTACTTCATCGAGACGCTCGCCTACCCGTACACCAATCAGCGGCGCGTGATCCTGGTCCTGCCGGTCGTGACGATCTGGTACGTGACCGGGGCAGCCGTCGTCGGCCGGTGGGCGCTCGACCTTGGAGGCCAAACCCTGTCCAAGGTGGCGGCGTCGGTGGCGGTTGTGGTCGCAGTGCTGGCGGCTGGTGTGCCCACGGCAGCAGGATTTACGCGGGACTACCTGTACAAGTTCGGGCAGAAGAGCTCCGAGTTCGCCCACTCGCCCGCAATGGCTTTGCTGAAGGCCATCGGGCCGCCGAGCGCGGTCGTCGAGACCGACTACAGGGGCAGCGTGGCCTATTTCAGCGGTCACCGCACGGCCTGGACGGCCTTCACTGCGACAACCCCGTACGGGCCGTTGGCGGCCCAGAACAAGGGTTCTTGCACGGTCCCTAACGTCAAGAGCGCACTGCAGGCCGACGACGCCGACTTCCTCATGGTCGGTGATGTGAACGTGCCTGGGCTCATGGACAGCCCTTGCCTGCTCCAGATGGCCTCGACTGCTTCAACGGGAAGGGCCGTCGGCGCGGTGCGGTTGATTTCGACGGACCATGACCAGACTTCGGTCTTCGAGCTTGTCGGGCCCAGCAGTTCCCAGCCGGGGGTAACGGACTGGACCGCGGCCGTCGTACCGAGCACGCGTGCGGTAAGCGTCGTATTGCAGCGCAACGGGAGCGGCGACGCAGGCGGCACAGGGTACACGGCGGTAGCCAATCAGGGGACAGCGAGCTTTGATTGGTCCTGGGGCGCCCCGGTGGCCGTCACCCAGCTCAGCGTCGGTTCGGTCACGAGCACCTCAGAGGTGCATGCGGTGAACGTCTCGGTCGAGTCGGCCGCCGGGGCCTGGCAGAACGTGCTGGCTGCACCCGGCGCAGTGGGCGACGGCGGGGCGGCCCCGTACCTGCTGGCCGAGCTGCCGGCAGGCACGGAGGTCCTCGGCGTCGACGTCTCGGTCCGCACCTCTGGTACCGCCGAGGTCGCCTACGTCAACGCAATAGGGCGCAGCTCCGGTTGAGCGAGGCGGCTCGGCAATGGCCGGGCAGCGAGCAGCCACCGGTGCGATCGCCAGCTGACCTACCGTAGTCGCGTGGCGAGGCAGCTGGAGCCGGGATGGTACGCAGACCCAGACGCGCCCGGGCGGTGGCGCTGGTGGGACGGTGAGTCCTGGACGGAGCACGCCGTCGGAGGCGACGCTGCGGCCAACGTGCCGCCGCTCGGCGAGCAGCCCACAGACAGCGACTGGGTCGGTAGAGCGCCGGCGATCGGCGAGTTGGCGATCGGGGAGCTGGCGATCGTAGGGCCGGTTGTTGCAGAGCCGTTGGTTGAAACGGTGGTTCCTGGCCCAGTCTCGCCCGGCCCAACCTCTGCCGGCCCAGCCTCCCCTCCCCCAGCCGAGGCCCCTGGCGGTCCTCCCCGCCGTCGTGGGCGCTCGGGTCATCCAGGCTCACCTGCTGGCCGGGCCGGCGGGGCAAATCGCACGGAGGCTGCCGTCTTCGCCAGGCGCTGGGCGGCGCTGGTGGGCGTCGTCCTCCTGGTGGTCATCATCCTTGTCATAGCGATTAGGAGCCATCCGCCGGCGCTGTACTGGCAGGGAGAGCCGATGCAGGACGCCTCGCAGGTGCTGGTCGAGGGGCAGGCGGCCATGCAATCGGTGGCCGCCGCGGACGAGGGAGCACTCTCGTCGGGCAGCCGCTGCTACTTCAGCTTGCAGGGGAGCTCGGGCCACGACGTGGCACCGTACCTGCGTTGCGGTCCCATCCTGTTCCCGTGGTCGTCGCCGTCCGCCCCCTGGCTCGCCTACGAGCTAAGCGGCAAGCCGACTGGTTCGGGTGTGAAGGTCCGGCTGGGCAGCTCGGTCCCCCTCAACACCTCGCGCCTCCATCGGGGCGAGGTGCTCCGGCGGCCCGACGGTGGTGCCGCCCCCAAGGGCACAGGCGGTCTGGCGCTGCCCGTGGTGCCCCGCCAACGCGCAGGATGGGCCGGCGTCCTGTCCGCCCCACCTCTTGGTCTCCGACCGGCTCCCGTTGGCGACCTGATAGGCGACTGGGGCCAGACCTACCGTCTGGTCGCGTTCGGCGAGGTCAGCTACTTGAGCTCGCACCTCGACCCCGCAGCGCTGAAGGCCGCCGTGAGCCCGCGTGGGAGCGCCTACGCCACCGCGCGGACCTCGGGTGGGCGTCCGTTGGCGACCTTGTTGTTGCCCAGGAAGGGCCAAGCCCTGGTGGTCGCCGAGCTCGCCCTCGGCCCTGGTGAGGCGGCAGGGGCGGTGCCGTCCGAGGCCGCCGCTGATGGAGCAGGACCGCCGAGCACCGACCAGCCAGCAATCGAGGTGCTCGCGGGAGGGACGGATGTGACTTTCGACCCGGCTGCGACCGCAGCGCGCGGGACGAGGGGAGACCGCTCGGCCAACCTGACCGTCGTGGCGTCGGTGCCCGCCGGGAGCCACCCGCTCCTCGAAATCTCCGACAAGGGCCTCTCTCAGGAGGTTTCCTTGGTGGGCGGCCAGCTCGCCCCAGGCCCCGAAGTGCTGGCGCGGGTCGGCACCAACGAGCCGCTCGATGCCACGGGGGACCTTCCCGGAGCTGAGGTCCATTTCAGCGACGCGTCCCTCGTCTGGTTCGCCGGCAGCGACGGGGGCACTGTCCCGCCGGCCCCCGACGAGGCGTACCTCGAGGTGCTTGCAAGTGCGAGCCCATCGGGGCCCTCGTTCCTTCCGGCGTCCGACTTCAGCCTCTCGGCTCCGGGCGGCCAGCCCGAGGTCGGAGAGCCGCTGCCCGATGCCGACCGCGCAGCCATCGTCGTCGGCTTCTTGGTGCCGGCGTCGTTCAGCAACGGCACGGTAACGGTATCGGTGGGAGGGCGCTCGTTCAGCGAGCCCGTGAATTTCCCTTAGGCCTGTACGGGTCAACCCCTAGGCTGTCGGGATGACCCTCGAGCGCCAATCCCCGCAGGACATTCGCGTCCTGCTACTTGAGAACATCCACCCCGACGCCACAGCGATCCTGTCCAAAGCGGGGTACCAGGTCGAGACGTCCGACCGGGCAATGCCCGAGGCGGAGCTACTCGAGCGCTTGGGCCAGGTGGACGTGCTTGGGATCAGGAGCAACACCCAGGTGTCTGACCGGGCTTTCGAGGCAGCCCCGCACCTGCTGGCTGTGGGCGCTTTTTGCATCGGGACCAACCAGATAGACCTTGCCAGTGCGGGTGCCCACGGGACGGCTGTTTTCAACGCTCCCTTTTCCAATACGCGCAGCGTCGTCGAGCTCGTTATAGCGGAAATAATTGCGCTTCAGCGGGGCCTCACCGATAAAACCCGTCAGATGCACGAAGGGATCTGGGATAAATCCGCCAAGGGGAGCCACGAGGTGCGCGGCCGGCGCCTCGGTATAGTCGGCTACGGCAACATCGGTTCGCAGTTGTCGGTGCTCGCCGAGTCGCTCGGCATGTCGGTCTGGTTCTACGATACTGCCGACAAATTGTCCCTGGGCAACGCAAAACGCTGTTCCTCGTTGGAAGAGCTGCTCGAATCGGTCGACATCGTAACGTTGCATGTCGATGGCAGGCCTGGGAACAAAGGCATGTTCGGCGACGCGGAGTTTGGCCACATGGTTCAGGGAAGCATTTTCTTGAACCTTTCCCGAGGTTTTGTCGTCGACCATGCGGCGCTGCGACGCCACATCGAGGGCGGCCACATCGTCGGTGCCGCGATTGATGTCTTCCCGAGCGAGCCGAAGCGCCGCGGCGAGCCGTTCGTTTCGGAACTTCAGGGCCTCCCGAACGTGATCCTGACCCCGCACGTCGGCGGTAGCACCGAAGAAGCTCAGCAGGACATCGGCCGCTTTGTCGCCGGCAAGCTCCACGACTACCTGTCCGCGGGCTCCACCTCGCTTTCGGTGAACCTGCCCAACCTGGTGCTCCCGGCCGCCTCCGGCGATTTCCGCCTCACACATGTCCATGCCAACGTGCCGGGCGTCCTGGCAGCGGTCAACAGCTTGTTCGCCGACCACGGCATGAACATCGTGGGCCAGTACCTGGG
>Ga0182024_10022425_pt1 | contig 11381 bp, 9 predicted proteins | sample P32metaG_FD_120480 | JGI IMG/M metagenome (GOLD analysis project Ga0182024, IMG submission 120480) | Permafrost microbial communities from Stordalen Mire, Sweden - P3-2 metaG (Illumina Assembly) | ecosystem: Environmental > Terrestrial > Soil > Wetlands > Permafrost | place: Sweden: Stordalen... | reverse complement strand
TTGCCTCGTTCATAGAGTTGAAGAATCCGCTCACGCATGGGGACAGGTATGGCTCTCATGGCCACACACTCTGCCACATAACTGCGTTTCCGTAAAGCTACATAATTTATGGAAATGCTCTAGCTGGCGGACCCATAGCATTACGTTCGGGGATGAGGAATCGCGGGCCACGAATACGATCTTCTTTCCGTCTGGCGAAATTGCGAAGTCCGACTCATAAAAATTATGGTCCTTCGGCGGGAGCAATGTGGCTTCGAGAGTCAATTTAGCTTCCGACTTCTGCAAGAGCAATGTCGCGCCAAGCGCCAGTGACGCAACAACGGCAACCGCTGCTATCGCCACGAGGATGCCTTCGCGACTCTTGCGGTGAGCCACGGCAGGCTCAGCAGGGGCATTACCGGAAAGAAGATCCTCGATGACGATCCGCGCTTCGCCGATATGTTGCAGGCGGCGCTTCACGTTCTTCTCCAGGCAGCGGCGCAGGAGATTGCGAATCGCGGGCGGAGTGTCGGATGGCAGACGTTCGAACGGCGGCTCTTCCTTGATCACCGATGCTAACGTCTCGGCCGCAGTCTCGCCTGCGAAGAGTTGCTTGCCCGTCAGCATTTCGAACAGCACCACGCCGAAGGCCCAGACGTCCGCGCGACGGTCCGCCGGTTTGCCCTTGGCTTGCTCGGGAGACATGTACGCTGCTGTGCCCAGGATCGTGCCCGCCATCGTTGCGGCCATCGAAAGCGTGGGCGAGTTGCGAATGTCCGCCTCTGCCGGATCGTCCAGCAGCGCCTTCGCCAAGCCGAAATCGAGCACCTTCACCGTGCCGTCGGCGGTCACCTTGATGTTCGCGGGCTTCAAGTCACGATGGATGACTCCGTGGTCATGCGCGTACTCCAGTGCCTCGGCAATCTGCAATGCAATCGGCAGAGCTTCATCAATAGGTATGGCACCGGCCGCGATCCGATGGGCCAGCGTCGGACCTTCGACAAGTTCCATGACCAGCGCATCCGTGGAGCCGGATTCTTCAAGGCCGTAGATCGCGGCGATGTGCGGATGATTGAGCGAGGCCAGCAGTTTCGCTTCTCGCTCAAAACGCGCCATGCGATCCGAATCAGCAGCAAAAATTTCGGGAATAACCTTCAGCGCGACATCGCGGTTCAACCGCGTGTCGCGGGCGCGGTACACTTCGCCCATTCCGCCTGCTCCAATTTGCGCGAGGACTTCGTAAGAGCCGAGTTTGGTACCAGAGGGGATCGCCATCCAGCTCCCTCCAACCGAGAGTGGCGAGAGTATACAACTGCGAGGCATTTTTTCAGAGAAAATCAGAACGGATTACGAATTCGAGTCCCGCCAAACCGAATCCCTGGGCATTCCCCATCAGCCTGCATTTTTTACAGCAAGTCATCTCGCTGGAAAGACAAATATGACTCTCATTGCGGACCGAGCGCTTTCGTGACGCCGGCGTCTCGCCGGCGTTTCTTGACCGGGTCGAAGGCGCACAAGATCGCCGGCGGGACGCCAGCGCCACAAAACCACGAATCTATCTTGAAAAACGTAGGTGGGGTGAAGTAGTAGTCCGTGCGGCCTACGCACCCGGTTGCGCAGCCGTGGTCTTCTGATCCGTTGGAAAAATGATCAGCAGCACGGCTTGAACATCGGGCGTATTAATCACGTCCTTGAATGCAGCGTCGGTTTTCACTTTCACGACGTCTTTATATCCTTCGTCGTAAGACTTGCGAAGATATTCGGCGCAGTGTTCGGAGTCTTTCTTCTGCGCATACACGCGAGCCATGGTGAAGAAAAATAATCCGTGGTTGGTGACTGTGCGGTCCTGCATCATGGTGCCGACGTTTGAATTGCGCTCCAGGGCATGCGGATCGATTTCCAGCGCCTTTTGAAATTCCATCGAGGCCTGGGGGAATTTATTCGTGTTGTAATAGGCAAACCCCAGGTTCGCGTGCGTTCCCGCCTGCCCGGGATCGATGGCGGCAGCCCGTTGATATTCCCGGATCGCCCGGCGGAAGTTTTTCTGCGTGTAATAGACCATGCCCAGGTTGTTCACGGCGCTCGAGTATTTCTTGTCGGCCTTTTCCGCGCGCTGGAAGTATTTCTTCGCCTGGTCGTAATTGGCAAGATCCAGATAGGCGATGCCAATCATATTCATGAAGACTGCATTTTTGGGTTCGCTTTTGAGCAGGTCCTGATAGGCCTCAATGCAGGCTTCATAGCGCTTTTCCGCCATCAGAATCTTGGCTTTCTCCACCTGTACGTCCCTGGGACTGAGCGCAGGAGGCGTGGCCGAGTTTTGCTGCGATGCTTGCGAAGCCACGCCCGGCACAACCTGGGATAAAACCAAAACGAGGACTAGACCTTTGATAAGGAGTTTCGTGTTCATGGCGAACGCCTCCGAAAAACGCCGCCTCACCGCTGCGGGTGTTGCGTTCCCTGCTGTGGCTTGTCGGCGTCCTTCTTTCCACCAAAGATACCAAAAATTCGCCGCAAGGCACCTTTTTTGTTTTCATCGCCGGGCTGCTGGTTATCCGCTGATGGCGGAGCTTGTGCGCCGTCGCCGGCGTTCTTTCCTGAAGGTCGAACCGCCCCGCTGCCCGGCGCGGAGGGTTGATTGGGATCGGCATCCTTCGACTTATCCCCGCCGAAAATTCGCGAAAGCCAGGAACCCGGAGGCCCTTCGGTGGCCATGCGCCCGCCGTGCAAGGAGCAGAATTCGGTCGGTTCGGTTCCCTGAATGTACACTTCCTCCCGTGTAACTGGGCATTCGGGGGTTGCGAGCTGCATGGACTCCGGATCGATGGTGACTTGAACGACGCCGGGCGGCATTTCGAATGGCTGAACGTCGCGATACGCCGGCAGGGTGATGGCTCGCTTCATAAATTCCGCCCAGATCGGCGCGGGAGCGTTTGCGCCGGATAGGCCCAGGTCGCGGTTGTCGTCAAATCCCACCCAAACAATGGCGAGCAGGTTTGAAGTGTACCCGGCGAACCAACCATCGCGAGATGTACCCGTCTTGCCGGCGGCAGGCGCGGTGAAACCACGAGCGCGAACGGTCTCGCCAGTCCCGTGGTTGATCACGTCCTCCATCATATTGGTTACCAGATAGGCGACGCGCGGATCGAGCGCGCGACGCGTGTGCGGCGTGTTCCGTTCGAGCGAATCGCCGCTTGAATTCACCACGTTGCGGATGAACATCGGCTCGGCGCGCACGCCCTGATTGGCGAAAATCGTGTATCCGGCCGCGACTTCGAGCGGCGTCATTTCGTATGCGCCCAGAGCCATCGACGGTGTCGGCTGGATCGATGGGTCGAGCCCGAATTCATGAGCCATATCCGAAATTCGCGTGTAGCCCACCATTTCGGCCACCTTTACCGTGGCAACGTTCAGCGATTGGGTAAGGGCCTGACGCAGGGTGACTTTGCCTTTAAATTCCTCGCCGTAATTGTTGGGAGTATATTCCTTGCCGTCAAAATCAAATGTGGTGGGTTCGTCCATGACCGTTGTTGCCGGTGTGACGATGGGCTGCACGCCGTCCACGGCGCCGTCAAACGCCGCCGCATATACGAAAGGCTTGAACGCCGATCCCGGCTGGCGGCGCGCGAGGACGTGGTTGAGTTGGCTTTCGCCATAATCGCGCCCGCCCACCAGAGCCTTGATCTCTCCGGTGTGGGGATCCAGGACAACGATCGCCACCTGGGCCTGTGGTACCTGCTCCCCTGCTTTGCGCCACCGCGCGTATCGCCGCGCGAGTTGCGTGTCCACATTCTTGATGCCGATGTCCACGGCCTCGGAAGCCGCGCGCTGCAGGTCGGGATCCAGCGTCGTGTAGACCCGGAAGCTCTGTGAGAGCAGGTCCGCTTCGGAGAAATGGTCGAGCAAGTGCTCTTTCACCATATCCACAAAATAGGGCGCCGTGCTGCCTTCCAGACCGGCCCCGACAATTTGCAGCGGAACTTTCTTGGCGTCGCGCGCCTGTTCGGCAGTGATGGCGTCGTTTTCCGTCATGGCCAGCAAGGCGCGGTCGCGTGCTTCGACGGCACGCTCGGGACGCCGTTCGGCCGTCGAGTAACGGTTGGGCGCATGGATGATGCCCGCCAGAAATGCCGCTTCCGGCAGCGTCACGTCGCGGACATCCTTGTTGAAATAGGCCAATGAAGCTTCGCCAAATCCGTGGATCGCGAAGCTTCCGCGATTGCCGAGGTAGATTTCGTTGGCGTAGAGCTCAAAGATCTGCTGCTTGGTAAACCGGCGCTCGAGTTCGAGAGCCACCATGGTTTCGGCAATCTTGCGGCGCCAGGTGCGGTCCGTGCTGAAGAAGAAGCTGCGGGCCACCTGCATGGAAATCGTGCTGCCACCCTGCACGCGCGCCCCGTGGCGCAGGTCGGCCCAGGCGGCGCCGAGTATCCGGATCGCATCAATTCCCGGATGCTCGAAGAAGCGCCGGTCCTCGACCGATAGCACGGCTTCGCGCAGCACTTTGGGGATGTCGTTGAAGTTGATGGCGCGGCGTTTCTCGCGGGAGTCGTCAAACAGGCTGGAGAGCAATTCCGGCTCGACTTCGGCGGAATCCAGCAATGCGCCGCTATCCATCGAATGTATATTCTGAATTTCCTTGCCGCTGAACGAAACCACGATTCGGTTCTTACCGCCAAAATACGATTCGCTGGACGGGCGGATTTCAATTTCATTGCCGTGAAGAATGTACCGCCCCGGAGTCCCGGGGACTTCCAGTTCGCTGTAGCCGGCTCTTTGCAGATGATCCGCAAGCCCTTCGACGGTGAGGGCCTCGCCGGTGGAGATTTTCATTGGAGCGGCATAGATGCGGGCCGTGGTCTGCTCAATATGCCCGGAAAGACGCTGGTCAATCATCCGGCCATAGGAAACCCAGTAATATGTCGTCACCCCGGCGACAAGGAAGAAAACAAGAACCGCTGTCCCAAGAAGAATGAGGCCAGGGCGTGAGATCGAAAAACCCCGGCCGATTCGAATTCGCAAAGAAGTTCTCCGTTCCGCCGCACTGTTAGAATCGGGTAGCGCTGGGAGCCCTGATATTTAGATGCGCCCCCCAAATTAGTGTACACGCCATCCCGTCAGATATCGAAACCTCCAAACGAGTGGGGATGGGAACCACTGGCGGGCAAAGTGTTTTACAGAACCGTTGGCCGAGGGGGCCGCGAACGCGTACTCACTCGATCTTGCTCGCTAAAGTAACGAGTCGTTGCTGACTTTCGGGTGAAAATTCAGCGTCCATTGGTAGACGCTCAAGTCAGCAGTCACGGAATAGTCCACGTTTATCTTGATATTTCCGCCTTTTCCATCGACTTTGACATCCTGAGCTTCGACGGGCACATCATCCTTCTCCGCTTCTTTCAGTATAGCGGCGAGAATCTTCTCGTTCGGATCTCGATTCACGCTCGCAAACCTCGCGATGTCTTGAAGGCCGTCCTGAAATTCATACTCATTCATCAGCAGGGGCACTACTTTGAAGGCGACATAAACGCCGGAAATTAGTATTAAGGTCCAGATAATTGCCTTGAGGCGCCCTGCGCCACGCTGTCCCGCGCGCACTTTTCGAATGCGGCCGGGCGGCGTTGGAGCAGAATTGCCGTGCGGACCTAGAATGGACCCAAACATACTTAAGCTCGGGTTTAGGGATCGATCCATGATATTACGCTAGCATTGCCCGGCGGGTGTGTCGAGAATGAGTCCGCATGTAGTTGCGGCGGAGTCACTGCCTATAAATTAAAGATAATATTAGGTTTAATTAATATTTGAACAGCTTTATTAGCAACGGTACCCCTCAGTAGGCCTTCCCAAAAATAGCAATTTCCTTTGATGGCTGGTTGCAGAATATGCACACGCCCGCGCCGCCAGGCTGTTCGATAGGAATGCAGCGGAGCGTGGCCTTGGTCGCTTCCTTGATTTGCTCTTCGCACTTGCTATCGCCGCACCAATAGGATTTTGCAAAGCCCGTCTCGACGGCCAGCCGGAATTCATCAAAATTTTTCGGCTCTTGCGTATGCGCATTGCGGAAGGCGAGCGCGCGGTCAAACAGCGCCTGTTGAATTTCAACGAGCAGCTGCTGCACGGATCCGGCAACGCCGTCCTGAGAGACGAACACCTTCCCTTCCCGGCCCGGCTTGTCACGCCGAGCCAAAACGACGCTGCCTTTGGCGACGTCCTTGGGACCGATCTCCATGCGCACAGGGACGCCGCGCATTTCCCAGTCGTTGAACTTGAAACCGGGGCTTTGCCCTTCACGCTCATCTACCTTGACGCGAACGCCCGCCTTCACAAGTTGCTCGCGGATTTTTTTCGCGGCCTCGAATACGAGTGCCTTTTCCTCGTCGTTCTTGAAAATCGGGACGATGACGACCTGGTAAGGCGCCAGGCGCGGCGGCAGGATCAGTCCCTGGTCATCGCCATGCACCATGATGATCGCACCAATGAACCGCGTGGAAAGTCCCCAGGAAGTCGTCCAGCAATGCTGCAGCACACCCGCCTGATCGAGGTAGCGGATTTCAAACGCCTTGGCAAAATTCTGGCCCAGGTTGTGCGAAGTCCCTGCCTGCAACGCCTTGCCATCGCCCATCATCGCTTCGATCGAATACGTTGCATCGGCCCCGGCAAAGCGCTCCGAGGAAGATTTTCTGCCGGGGATTACGGGGACGGCCGCTTCGTTCATGGCAAAGTCGGTATAGATGTCTAGCATCTGCCGCGTTTCGAATTCGGCTTCCTCGAAGGTAGCGTGCGCGGTGTGACCCTCCTGCCAGAAAAATTCGAGCGTGCGCAGAAAAAGTTTCGTTCGCAGTTCCCAGCGAACTACGCTGTTCCACTGGTTGATAAGCACCGGCAGATCGCGGTAGGACTGAATCCACTTCGCGTAGGCGTGGCCGATGATCGTCTCGGAAGTCGGACGGATCACCAGCGGCTCCTCCAGTTTTTCGCCGCCGCCGTGCGTGACCACGGCCAGCTCGGGCGAAAATCCAGCGACGTGCGATTGCTCCTTGCTGATGAAGCTCTGCGGAATCAACAGCGGAAATGCGGCATTCACGTGCCCGGTGGCTTTGAAGCGGCGATCGAGCTGCGCCGTGATGTTCTCCCACAGCGCCCAGCCGTACGGACGCACGATCATGCATCCGCGCACCGGCGCATAATCCGCGAGCTCCGCCCGCAAAACGAGTTGGTTATACCATTCGGAGAAATCTTCAGAACGAGATGGGAGCTTCAAATCCGCCATGCGCGATGATCCTTATAAGGTGCAATGATACGAAGTGGTGAGAATCAAGAAACGGGTGTGGGCTCTACTTGGAGCCCACCAGAATAAAGAAGCGTATCCGAGGGTGCGGGGAGTGTCAACCAAGTCTGGGGCGAAACGAATCAGGTCTTCTTCCGCTTCCCGCCAGTTTTCTGATCACCCTCACGAATTTTCGTCTTATGAATTTTGGGCGTGCGTATTGGCAGAAATTTGTTCAGGTCAGGAACGTAGGCCGTCACAGTCCCAGGCCCGATGTGATACACCCAGCCGTGAAGCCGCAGGTTCCCCTGAGCGAGCCGCGCCGCAACGGATGGGTGCGTGCGCAGGTTATCGAGTTGTTCGATTACATTCCTCTCCGTGAGCGCCAGCAGAAAATCGGAGTCGCTCAACTCGCCCCTGGATTTCTCTACGGCGCGGCGAGCGGGTTGGGCATGACGGAGCCAGGCGCTGACGTTTGCAAGAGGTTTCAATGCCTCCGGATTTAGAACGCCCTTCATCACGCCGCAGTCGGTGTGCCCGCACACAATCACGTCGGCAACGCCCAAAACTCCAACGGCGTATTCGATCGTCGCGGAAACGCCACCGATCGTCCTGGGATATCGCGGCACGATGTTGCCAATTACGCGGGAGATGAATAACTCGCCCGGCTTGGTCTGCGTCAACATGACGGGATCGATCCGGGAATCCGAGCACGTGATGAAAAGCGCCTCGGGCCGCTGTTGCAGGGCCAGTTTCTGAAACAGCTCCCGATTCTTTGGATAGACGCGCTTCTGAAAGCGTTTGAGTCCTTGGAGAATATCGTCAATTGGCATGGCTGGTTATTTTGCAACAACGGGAGCGTGTGGTTCTAGTTTTAAATCAGGCCGGGACTCATTGGAATTCCCCGCCAGATTCCGCTAGAATCGCTGAGGATAATTCCTTGGAGGATTCCTCCTCCAAACCGCGCATTGTGATAGGCTCCGACCACGCTGGAACTTGCGCGAAGCATAGGATCAAAGTCACTGAAATAGATCAGGCACGCGAAAACAGATGACAACAGACAATACAATTCCCGAACGCATGAATCGGCCTCTCGCCGAGGTTGATCCCGATATCGCGGATGCGATTCGCGAAGAGGGGCGCCGACAGGGCACGGGGCTTGAACTGATCCCGTCGGAAAATTTCGTTTCTGAAGCCGTGCTCGAAGCGGCAGGCTCGGTCCTCACCAATAAATACGCCGAGGGTTATCCGGGAAAACGCTATTATGGCGGCTGCGAATTCGCAGATCGCGTCGAGCAACTGGCGATTGACCGCGCCAAAGCACTGTTTGGCGCGGAGCACGCCAACGTGCAAACGCATTCGGGCACGCAGGCCAATGTGAGCGTCTATATGGCGGCGCTGCAGTTGGGCGACACCGTGCTCGGAATGAATCTGGCGCATGGCGGGCACCTCACGCACGGGCATCCGCTCAATTTTTCCGGAAAGATGTACAAGTTCATCCCCTACGGCGTAACCAAGGAAACCGAAACGATTGATTACGAGGAACTCGCGCGGCTAGCCGAGGAGCATAAGCCCAAAATGATTGTGGCGGGGGCGAGCGCCTATTCGCGCATCATTGATTTCCCGCGAATGGCGGAAATCGCGCGCGCGGTAGGTGCGCTCTTCTTCGTGGACATGGCCCACATCGCGGGCCTGGTGGCGGGAGGCATGCATCCGAGCCCGGTTCCGCACGCCGATTTCGTTTCCACCACCACGCACAAAACGCTTCGCGGACCGCGCGGCGGCCTGGTGATGTGCAAGCAGCAGTTCGCGAAGGACCTGGACCGCATCACGTTTCCCGGCACGCAGGGCGGACCGCTGATGCATATCATCGCGGCCAAAGCCGTGTGCCTGAAGGAAGCGGCCGACCCAAGCTTCCGCGAATACGCCAAGCAGATTGTCGCCAACGCGAAAAAGCTTGCCGTTGAAATCGCGAACTCCGGTTTCCGCATCGTCAGCGGAGGGACGGACAATCATCTCTTCCTGATCGATTTGTATTCACGCGGCATCACCGGCAAGGACGCGCAACCCGCACTCGATCGCGCGGGTATTACAGTGAACAAGAATTCGATTCCGTTCGATCCAACCCCGCCAATGACTGGGGGTGGAATCCGCCTGGGCACTCCCGCAATTACTACTCGCGGAATGCTTGAAGCGGACATGCCCCGCATCGCCTCCTGGATCGCCGACGTGCTGCTGCATCTGGGCGATGCCGAGCGCGAACGCCGCATTCGAGCCGAGGTCGCGGAGTTCGCAACACAGTTTCCGCTCTACACACGCCGCTGGGAAATCACGCCGACGCTCGCCGGGAGCAGTCCCGCCGCGCGCTAGGCGCGCACGCCAATGCGCGTTGCCATTGATATCCGGCGCGCCGGGGACTTCGGAATCGGCACCTACATCCGGAACATCGTCAATCAACTTGCGCGCAGCGATCATGAAAACGAATATCTTCTGATCGGGCAGTTGTTGCACGCCAGCCAATTCGACCCGCTTCCCGAAAATTTCCAGTTGCTCGAATATGACGCTCCGCCCGGCTCTTTTCATACGCACATGCATTTGCCGTATCTGCTTCACAAGCGCGGCGTGGACCTGCTGCACATGCCGTGGTTCTACGCGCCGGCCATCGTGCCTTCGCGACTGGTGCTGACGGTTCACGACCTGACGGATGTGCTCGTGCCGCCGCCCGGACTGCCTGCCATGATGCAGGCGGGACGATTATTTTTTGCGCGGCGGGCCCTGGCGCGCGCGGACCGTATTCTGGCGGTGTCCCATTCGACCAAGCGTGAAATCTCGCGCATGTTCGACGTCCCGGAACGCAAAATCGAAGTTGTGTACAACGCGCTCGACGAGCGGTTTGTCCGCGAGCCCGCGCCCTCCGATGCAGGCCGCACACTCGAACGGCTTGCCATCACGGATCCTTATGTGCTCTATGCGGGCAACATCAAGCCGCAGAAAAATCTCCCGCGCCTGATCGAGGCCTTTGCCGTCGCCAAGGGGGAACTTCGAGATCACCCGGTTTACTCGAATCTGAAATTGCTTTTGATCGGCGATTCCGCGCAGGAACATTCAGACTTGCGGCGGGCCGTCTTGCGTTCGCGCGTGCAGGGCGACGTGCGATTTCTGGGCTTTGTGCCGCATTCCGTGCTGCGCGTGCTCTATTCCCGGGCGAGCGCGTTCCTTTTCCCTTCTCTCTATGAAGGCTTCGGCCTGCCGCCCCTGGAAGCCATGGCGCACGGCGCGCCCGTGCTGACCTCCAGCGTGTCGTCTTTGCCCGAAGTATTTTCACAGGCCGCTCTGATGGTGAATCCTGAAAACATTTTCGAGATTGCCCGTGGCATTCGGCAGATCCTTACGGAAGAGGATTTGAGGGACACGCTGGTGCGACGAGGCTATGAGCTCGTCCAAAAATATTCCTGGGAACGCTCGGCGGAACAGGTGCGGGAAGTTTATCGTTCCGTGGTTGCGGGCGAGCCGGCGAAAAGTTCCGAATAAGAGATTCTTGTAGCGCCCGCCTTCAGGCGGGCACATTTGCCTGAAAACATGCCCGCCTGAAGGCGCTACAAAACCGTCGCAATTTCGATTTTCAATTCCTGCACATTGCCATCACTGATCAGGAAGGCACGTACCGGTCTTGGCGCGTCGGGACCCGGCGAAACTATGAAATAAGGCTGATCGGGATAGTACGCCTGCGCGATATCGGTGGCCGATGGGAAATTTTCAGTCCGCAAGTGGGAATGAAACTGGCCGAGATGCTGTAAACCCTCTTCACGCAGGCGGCGAAATAGCTGAAACAATTCCTGGGGCGGGATTTCGTAGGACGTAGCGCTGGCGAGTGCGTTCTTGGTGGGAAAAATATGGCTGATAATGCCGTCACGGCCTGCGAGCAGGCCGCAACACTCGATTTCCCGCTCGCGTTGCGCGTGACGGATCATCTCTTCCAGGATGCCCGCGCGAACCCGAATTTGATTGGCCATTGGTAGGACAGGCTTTAGAGTTTGTGTGGCAACTCTTCGCCAGTGCGAATTCTATCTAGCGGGGGGGGCGGTGTTCTTGCTGGTCCTCCGCAAGGTTGAACCCTCTGGATGATGTCTCGCTTCTC
>Ga0182024_10022424_pt1 | contig 11381 bp, 12 predicted proteins | sample P32metaG_FD_120480 | JGI IMG/M metagenome (GOLD analysis project Ga0182024, IMG submission 120480) | Permafrost microbial communities from Stordalen Mire, Sweden - P3-2 metaG (Illumina Assembly) | ecosystem: Environmental > Terrestrial > Soil > Wetlands > Permafrost | place: Sweden: Stordalen... | reverse complement strand
CCGACCCCACGTGCCGGCTAGAAAACGCCGGGTTTACTTGGATACCTTGGCCGACGGCTCGTCGATCTCTTCGAGCCAGACAGGTGCGTGGCGCTTGGCCCATGCTCGGCTGACCCTGCCGGTGAAAATTGAGCGCAACGCAGGAGGATGCGTGAGCGCCATGAAGATGTGGCCAACAACTACTACGAAGAAGCCCAAAGCCACGATGTCGTGGATGAAAGTAGCGCCTGTACGCCAAGAAAGTGCGAAGTCGTAGGGCCAGTGCATTACCGAGCCTGTCATGAGCATGACGATTATCGTGCCGGCGACAATTGCGGCGTTGAGCTTCTGGCCGGCGTTGAACTTCCCTACGGCCAGCTTGTCGGTGGGCTCCCAGTGAACACTTCGCCTAATCCATTCCCTGTCGTCCGAGCTCCAGCGGTTTAGCCGCTTCAGGTCGGCCCGCAGGCCCTTGCCCCAGGAGCCGGCGAGGCTGACGATGAGAGGCAGAGGCAGTGCCAGGCCCGCGTCGACGTGGATGCGTACCACCAACACCCTCCGGCCGACAAAGCCGACCAGCGCCGGGATGTAAAGCGCGGCACCCGTGAAGATCAGGATGAGAAAGGCGATCGCCGTCAACCAGTGGGCGACACGTTCTACCCAGTCGAAGCGGAGCAGCTCTCTGCTGCTACGCGCCTTGCTAGGAGACCGGCGAGTCGTCGCGGCCATTGCTGCGCCCGATCCATGCGTTCAGGTCGTACCCGTACTGCTCCCAGTAGCCACTGCCTTCCGCGGCAACGACGGAGATCTTGCTGAGCCACTTTATGGACTTGTACCCGTACATCTCAGGAATGTAAAGACGGACCGGGCCACCGTGCGGGCGCGTGACAGGCGCGCCAAGCATTTGGTACGCAATTATTACGTCAGGCAACGTCGCCTGGTCCATAGTGAGGCTTTCTGTGTAAACGCCGTCAAACGATTCGAAAAAGACGGCCTTGCCCTCCGGGGCCACCCCTGCCTGCTCCAACAAGTAAGCGAGCTTTACACCCGTCCAGTGCACACCAGGTACCCGCCAGCCGGTTACGCACTGGAAGTCTCTCACGAGCTTCGTCGGGGGCATCGCTTCGAGGTCGGGCACCGTGAGGCTTAGAGGCTTGTCGACCAACCCGTCGAGGACAAGGTGGTAATCGGCTGGGATCTCGGGGAAACCGCTGGTCACCGTATAAAGCTGAAAATAATCTGAACCCGGGATCAGGTCGGCAATCCCGGAGCCGGCTCCCGAACTGAGTGGCTGCAACACATCCGCAACCCACCCGTCTACCGGCGCCCCGAACACCACCCCTAGCGCACCAATCCCGGCCATGCCCAGAACGACACGCCGGCCGATGGGCTTTCCTTTTGCGGTACCACCTTCGGTTTCCGGCACTAACTTCATGTTCGCGCCAACCTGGCGCTACCGTGGCGCGCCCTCGGCGACCGCGCCCGCGGGGGCCTCACTTGATCCGCAGCTCCTCGCGGAAGATCCGTCCCGGGCCAAGCTCCACGATCTGGCGCGCCACCGACTTGAAGGCTTCGGCAGCTTCGGAGGACGGATCGGTCACGACGATCGGCTCGCCCGAGTCCCCGCCCTGGCGTATTGCCGCGACCAGAGGGACTTGGCCAAGAAGCGGCACACCAAGCTCCTCGGCGAGCTGGGTGCCGCCGCCGCTCCCGAATATCTCGTACCTCGAGCCGTCGGGGCCGCTGAACCAGCTCATGTTCTCGATCACGCCGCGAAGCGGCAGGTTTAGCTTGCGCGCCATGTAGGCGCTCCGCTGCGCCACCCGCTTCGCAGCAACCTGGGGAGTCGTTACGACATAGACCTCAGAGGCCGGCAGGTACTGGGACATGGACAGGGCCACGTCGCCGGTGCCGGGAGGCATGTCCACCAGCAGGAAATCGGGGCTGCCCCAGTCCACGTCGCCAAGGAACTGCTCGAGAGCTTTGTGGAGCATCGGGCCGCGCCAAATGACGGGCTGGTCTTCATTTGCGAAAAAACCCATTGACATGACCCGCACACCGAAGGCGGTTGGCGGTTGCACCTTGCCGTCGCTCATGGTCAGGCCCGACGTGCCTGCGAGCCCCAGCATCGCAGGGACCGAAAACCCGTAGACGTCAGCATCGAGGATCGCGACGGAGTGACCCGCGCCTGCCATGGCTACCGCGACATTGACGGTGACGGACGACTTGCCAACACCACCCTTGCCGGAGCTCACGCCGATCACCCGGGTCGGCCCCGCTCCGGAGGAAAACGGGCCCAAAGCCACTGCGCCTCATGCTACTGGGGCCCGGGGGGTGCCAACCGCAGGTACGATGTCTCACAATGGTGCAGCTTGTAGAGGAGGCTGTGGCCGTAGAGGCCCAGGTAAGCGCTGCTGACGCCAGGGGCGCCAAGAAGCCGCTCAGCGGGAGCGAGTTCTCGGCGGTCGTCGCCGCGGTGACCTCCGCGTTCGGGGACCCGACCCGGCGACAGGTCTACCTGCACGTGCGCGACTCAGCCGCGGGAGTGACCGCGTCGCAGGTGGCGATGCGTTTTTCGCTCCACCCCAACGTCGCGCGCCACCACCTGGACAAGCTCGCGGCAGGTGGGTACCTCGAGGTCTTCAGTGCCCGGGCTGCGCACGTTGGAGCCGGGGCTGCCGGCGCCGGGCGACCGTCAAAGCTCTACCGCGCCAGTGGGCCGACCCCGGTCCTCGAAACCTCCAGCCGGGGAGAGGAGCTCCTCATAGCACTGCTTGGAGGCGCGCTTGCACTCCTGCCGCAACAAGCAGCTGAGGAAATGGCAGAACAGGTGGGGTTCGCGTACGGGTGCAAATTGGCCGGGTCAATGGCTGGCGGCGACGGCCAGCGTTCCTTGCGGTCAGCACTAGGTGCCGTCGCTGACGCCCTGACAGCCCACGGCTTTTCGGCCCATGCCGAAGAGCGGGGCCGCTCCCTCGCCCTCGTAAAAGACGCCTGTCCCTTCTTTGATGCTGCCCTCCAACATCCGGTCATCTGCGCTGTTGACAGGGGAATGGTGAGAGGAATGTTGGGCGCTTTGTACGGTGGGGCAACGGGTCTGGCTGAATCGTCGTCCCGGGCAATGGGTGACGAGAGTTGCACCACGTGCCTGGCTCTGGGTGTCTGAACGCCCGATATTGCAGCGATTTTGTGACAAGATCAGCAAATGCCGGACGGGGAAACATGACCTCAACTGAGATGACGAAACCGCTGGAGGCAGGAGTTCGCGTGAGCCTCGAACTACCTGAGGCCGGGACCTGCGTCGCTGTTGTCGCTTCGACGGGTGAAACGAGCCTGGTCCTCGACCTCCTCGACGATATCCTCGAAGGGGAGCTCGAGCCCGGCTCGACGTTCGACCTGTTCATGCCGCGCTCCGAAGGGATCTACCACTGGCTGTGCTCGCTCTCCGCGGCGCCGAAGGGTCAAAGAGCCGAGGTCGAGCTGCTGAACTCCGCGATGTTCGTGCAACGACGTCTCGAACACAGGGTAGAGGCAGAGGTGCACGCCCAAGTCAGGCGGATCCATTCAGCGCGGCGTGGACGGCCCTACGAAATGGTCGTGGCGGACCTCTCCCACGGCGGCCTCAAACTCGACGGTCCCCATCAACTCAGCACCGGTGACACCCTCGAGGTCGCGATGGAGCTGGACGCCCCCGTCCAGGTCGTTGGCAGGGCCGTTATGGCTTACCCGACGCCCACCGGCTCCTGGGTGGCACATGTGAGTTTCCTCGAAGGCCAACGCGAAGTGATCGAGGTCGTTGACGCGTACGTCGCCCGCCAGGTGCGCGAGCACTCCTCCTGAGATCCCCAAGCCCGAGATGGACAAGCGCCGCATAAGGCGCTAAGCCGGCAACCGACGAAGCCCTTTCAAGGCGCGAGCCAAGCCGCGCCGATAGAGATGTCGAGGCCGGTTTGCGGGCAGCAGCCCACAGGCCAAGCAGCGGCCAAGGTAAACCGATCGCCAAGTCGGGCCAGCAGCTGAGCACACGAGGAGAAAATGACAGCCGTAGCCGCTATCGCAGGGCCGCTGGAAGCAGGGACGCGAGTCGGAATAGAACTACCAGGGGCCGGTGCGCGCGCTGCGCAGGTAGCCGCATGCGACGGCAAGACGTTGATGCTCGAGTTGCTAGAAGAACTGCCGACGGGAAGCCTGGAAGAAGGGTCCGTAATCGACCTCACCATGTCCCTGTCGTGGGGCATGTACAAATGGCTCTGCCTCGTTTGTTCCCAGCCAAGCGAACGCAAGGCCGAGATCCAGCTCCTCGATGCCCCGATGTTCATCCAGCGCCGGCTGGACCCGAGAGTGGGTGTCGGTGTACAGGCAGACATCCGCACGGTCCGCTCGGCAGTGCTGGGGAAACCCCATGAAGCCATCGTCGCCGACCTCTCGCACGGTGGGCTGAAGCTCGAAGCCGCCAAACAACTAAGGGCGGGAGACGTCATCGAAATGACGATGGACCTTTCGGCCACTCTCATTACGTTTTCTGGGAAGATCTCTCTCATGGGCCGTGTCGTAATGGCTTACCCGTCCGACCGGAGCGAGGAAGCCGGCAGTACCGATGCCCACGTCTGCTTCCTGGATGGCCAGCACAAAGCCGTTGAGGCCGTGGACCGTTTCGTTGCCCAACAGCTCAAATGTCGCTGGAACGGCTGAGCGAAAACCGGACGCCTGAGCAAAAGCTGAGCGGCCTGAAAATCTGGCGGCAAGTCCCCAGTTTCACCAGCGCTGATGGGTCATGCCGCTGCTACCTACGAGGCCAGGGTGGCGTTCCGGTTTTTCGAAGATAGAGCGAACGGCGACCCTTCCCGGCCCGGTGAGCCTCATCCAGATCGTCCGGTACTCAAAACTTCCCCATCTGAGGCCGCCGGAAGCGGGGTACTCAGCGTGGAGGCTGAAATTGACTGAGGTGTCAGAGTAAACCCAAGAACCGGGCTGGATGAGAATGGACTGACCTGGCGCGAGGTCCCGGACGAACAGGTTGCCCGGGCAGTGGAGCAAGAGGAGGCCATGGCTTTGCCCGCAGTTGAAATGGTCGATGTAGGGGCCGATCGGGTACTCGTATTCGGTGTCGTCACCTTTTTGCACCCGCAGCCAAACAGGCGAGTTCAGCCATGTGAAATCGATGTTGTCGGTCGCGGCCAGGAAAGAGTGCTCGCGCACGAGGAAACCGCGCCCGGCCGGTATCGGTAGTGCGACCACCTCCCCGGGATGGTCCTCCGAAAGCGCAACGTGCCCTGGCCCGCTCGCTCTCATGAGCACCAGCGGCATCCCGGCGAAGGAGCGGTTGAAAAAAGACCCTTTGGACCAGGGTTCGAGGTGCGTCCCCGGCCCAACCCACAAAAGTGTGTGGTGCGAGAACACCACGCCGTCATCGGGCGCGAGTGCGAAATCGGAGCTCGGGACTAGCGTCCCTTCGACCTGGCAGTAGGACTGGCCGAACTGGATCTTGGCCATGTCCCGCACCGCTGGCTGCTCGACCCAGCCCGAGTCGGACACCGTCGCCTTCACATCTACCGGAGCCCCGCAGTTCGGGCAATAGGTGCCGGTGGCGTCGGAGGGCAAGCGACAATAGCGGCATGTATAGCCAGTGTGCGCTGGCCCGGTGGCGACGGTTGTCATTTCGAGCTCACTCGCTCGCGTGGTGGTGGTACATCGACTGGATCCCCACTCGGCCCGGTCCCGTCATCTCTGCGACGTACATCCCGTGGCGGATGAGGCCCGTGCGGACGTTGAGCTGGACGGCCTGCATGGTAACGCTCGAGTCCTTGTAGAGGAACCCTCCTGGTTCGACGAGGATCTTCTCGCCTGCACCGAGCGTCCGCTCGAACACGTTGCCGTAGCCGTGCAAAAGCACGATCCCGGGCTCACCCGAGGTAACGAAACGGTCCAGGTACATCCCGCTTCCGCCATGAAGGATGTTGGCGAGGCCTTTTATGCGCTCGAAGCTGTAGCGCACGGAGTGGGATGCTGCGAGGAACGCATGCTCGCGCGCGTCGATCTCCATGCTCGGGTGCAACAACAGGGTCACGATCTCGCCGGCGGCATCGCGCGAAAAAGCGATCCGCCCCGGGCCGCCCGCCTGGGTGACCACGTAGGGCATCCCGGCAAGGGAGCGCTTCAGGCCCCCGCCCAGGGGATAGACACCCACCGGTACGCTCTCGTCCTTCCACAACATCGTGTGGTGCTCGAAGATGACCCCGTCACCGGGGCTCAGGTTTATCTCGGCCACGGGGACCAGCTCACCTTCGACCTGGCACGTGCTGTTAGAAAATTGGAACTTCGCCATGTCCCGCAGGCGCGGCGCCTCTCGCCAGCCCGAGTCCGAAACAAGGTTGGCCTTGTCAAGGGGGGCCCCGCAGTGCTCGCAGGACCGCGCATCAGCTGGGTTTTGGGCATGGCACCACTGGCACTCGAGCCGGTCCATGTAGTTCCTCCTTAGCTTGGGCAACTACTCCGCACCTGGATCATTGCAGCACCGGCGAGCCCGCGCCAGAATCTGTCCTATCGGGTCGCTCGAAGCCATCGACCTCTTCGCCGGCGCCGGAGGTTTGTCCCTTGGTCTCGAGGCCGCCGGGTTCGTCTCAGCGGCAGCAGTCGAGTCGGTGCCCGATGCCTGCGCGACCTACAGGTCGGCGCACCCCGACGCCAAGGTCTTCGAGGCCGACATCTCAACTGTCGACTTCAGGGCGATGCGCGGCTGCTTTGCCCTGGTGGCAGGTGGGCCGCCCTGCCAGCCATTTTCCGTCGGCGGCAAACGGTTAGCCGCCGACGATCCTCGCAACGGGATCCCCCAGTTCTTACGTGCTCTGGGAGAGCTGCGGCCCAAGGCGTTCATCATGGAGAACGTGGCCGGTATGGCAGGGGGTGCTCGGCAACCGTACCTGGTCGCCGTCATGGGCCAGATGGAACAGCTGGGGTACGCGGCAACCTGGCGGGTGCTCGAAGCGGCGGACTACGGGGTGCCCCAGAAGCGTCGGCGCCTGTTCGTCGTGGGCACGACTAGCGGCAGGCGGCTCAGCTTCCCACCACCCAGCTACGGATCGGTCGTTGGCCGGCCTTACCGTTCGTCCGGCTCGGTCATCGGCCACGAGGCTCCCGCGGGAACACCTAATACCGCCATCGTCACCTATGCCTTACACCCGTCGCTGCGGCCCAGCGCCTACCACGGGCACCTCTATAACGGGGGCGGCCGCCCGATCGAGCTGACGAGACCAGCGCCGACGATGCTCGCAAGCATGGGGGGCAACAAGACGCCGTGGGTGGACACTCTCGGCATCGTCCCGGGGTACCATGCCCACCTGCTAGCCGGCGGCTCTCCACGGCAAGGCCTGGTCCCGGGGGCGCGGCGGATCACCGTCGAAGAGGCGGCGCTGCTGCAAAGCTTCCCGGCTTGCACCGCCTTCGCGGGGCGCCGGTCCAGCCAGTACCGCCAGGTGGGCAACGCCGTGCCTCCCGTCCTCGCCGAACAGGTCGGGCTAGCGCTTCGTCGGCAGTTTTTTAGCTGAACTGGCGCTCTTATTCGTTGGGCCGGGAGCGCCCTGTGACCGGGTGGCTTGCGCCTGCGCCAGAGCCTCCCTGGCCACTTTGACCATCGCGGGGTCAGGTCCATGGGCCAGGTACCAACTGAGCTCCCGGGCAGCCGGCACGGTTTGGCCTTGGTCGTCCAGCAGCACGAGTGCCCTGTACAGGTGTGGAAGGTCGTAGCCAGGGTCAGCGCTCTCGGCCTTTCCCAGCAGGCTGATCGCCTCGGGGACAACGCCAGCCTGGGCATAGATCCAGCCCTCTGCCGTGAGAGCAACCGGCTGATCGGGGTCGTCGGAAAGGACATCGTCGTAGAGCGCCAACGCCTCTGTGGGGTCGCTTGCCGTGATAGCAGACGCCTCCTGGAGCTCGGCGTTCACGCCGCTCAGCCCACCGGTGATCGTCGCGCCGGGAAGCCGCGCGCTCGACGAACGGTCCACCAGCCATAGAGCGCCTGCGAGAACGACCAGAGCGGCACCAGCCACGAGGGTCACGCGCTGGCGGAGACGGTGCGCTGACCTCGCCCCGCCCTCGCTGCGTGGTGCCGTCGGCTGGGCGATTGCCACGCCCTCCTCGGGCAGTGAGCCAAGCACGGTGGCGCGCCGCCAGCGAACAAACCCAAGGCCCAGCCCGGTTATCGCCACCGTGCCGGCCACTACTGGCAGTACCCACACGAGGACGGTCACACCGGAAGCGGGCGGCCTTTCCAGGATCGAAAGCCCGTAATCGTGCACCAGGAAAGAACGGATCGTTGCCTGACTGTCACCTTCTTGCAACCAATGCTCAACCAGTTGGCGGATCTCGACGGCTTCGGGTGCCTGTGACGCCGCCACGGACTCGCCGGCGCATACCGGGCAGCGGTACTCGCCTGCTACCTGCAGCGTGCGCTGATAGAGCGAGGGTGGCTTGCCGTGGCCTGTCCCGATGGCACCCGAGCCGACAGCGAGGCTGAGCCCGACGCAAACCGCCAGGACCGCCCACAGGGCGGGGAGCCACTTCTTCCTCTCCGCTGCAACCACGAGCAGCACGCCTAAGCCGGGCCGAGGCCCTTGGCGGCTCCCTGCTGTATGTAACTGTCCAGCTCAGCCGCCGTAACTCCACCCGGCATATAGGCGTAAACGATGCCGTCCGGGGCGACGAGGAAAGAAGAAGGGAGGCCCGTGACGCCGTAAGGGACAGAAGCGGCCGGGTCGTTCACGGCCGGCCACCGCGCGCTACGGGCTGCCAGGTAGGCCTTCAACTGGCCGACGTCCGACGGGTCGTACACGACGGTCAACACGGTGGCGTCCCCCGCCCTGGCATGCTGTTTGGTGAACTTCAGGAGCTGGGGCATCTCTTCCTGGCAGGGCTCGCACCACGTCGCCATGAAGTTGACCAGGACCCACTCGTGACGGAACTGCCCAAGCGAGTAGTGGCCCCCTGCCAACCCCGCCCCCGATATTGAGGGCGCCGTGTTGCCCAGCAAGGGGCTGTTGGCTAGGACCTCGGAGGCGGGTTGGGCACTTGCGAAGACTGCTATGAGGACGGCCAGGACGACCCCCGCCGCCAACGACGCCCAGAGCACGGGCCTACGGCGCGGGCGCTGCCGCACCGGAGGGCGGGGCTCGGTGGGCGCCGGCGCCTCGTCGGTCTCAACGGCGCTCATACAGCGGCTCCGACGCCTGTCTTCCCCGGCTCTGGCAGGTCGATCGTCTCCTGTTCAGCCCCGTCAACGGTCCCGTAGCTGACATGGGCGTCCCCGGCGTGGCCCCGGGAGCGTTCTTCGGCAGGACCGGCGCGGGGACGGCCCGAGGGCCAAAGTGACAAGAGAGCTCCGAGGACGACTACAAGACCACCGACCCAGAGCCACATGACAAGGGGAGTCACGTAGACGGCGACCCCGGCGTCGGGATCGGCTGCCGTGGGTACGCTCGTAAGCGCGAGGTAGATGTCCTGCGCCGGCGTGGAGTGCACGGCCGGGCTGACCACGGACTGGTCGGACAGGGCGAACTGCTCGATCGCCGGGTAGTAGGCGTGCCCGTCAACGTCGATTGTCGCTACGAGCGAGCTGCGCCCGGCCGAAGTGACCATCTTGGTCCCGCGGAACACGAGGGTGTGGCCCTCGAAGGAGGCCGGCCTACCCACGCTCATGGTCAACAGCGTCTGGTGCTGGTAGGCGTGGCTGGCGGCAAAACCAACCGCGACCAGGACGACGCCCAAGTGGACGATCATGCCGCCCCCCGAACGACCGGCGATCGAGCGTGGGCCCGCCCTGCGTACCAGCAGCACGAGCTGGCGCAACGCCGACGTCCCAGCGAAGGCAGCGAGGGTGAACACCAGGAGGGGCCAGAAACCGCGGAGGCCAGCCAGCACGCATCCGGCAAGCACACCAGCGGCGCCGGCTGCAGGCCACAGGAGGCGTTGCCGGAGCAGTTCGCCCGAGGCCCGCCGCCAGGGCAAGACGGGCGCGACGGCCATAAGGAACAGGAGGCACAGCACTATCGGCATCGTCATCGTGTCGAAGAACGGGCCGCCCACAGTAATGGAGGAACCGTTCAGCGCTTGGACCAAAAGAGGGAAAACGGTCCCGAGCAACACCACGAACGCGAATGCGCCAAATAGGAGGTTATTGGCGAGGAAAGCACCTTCGCGCGAAACAGGCGACTCGATTGCACCCTGCGTGCGGAGCTGGTCGCCGCGCCAGACCAGTAAGCCGATGCAGATGGCGACGACCAACCCGAAAAATACGAGCAGAGCAGGGCCCACGCCGCCGTCATCGGTAAACGAGTGCACCGATTCGAGCACACCCGAGCGGGTGAAGAAAGTCCCGAGGATAGTCAGGCTGAACGTTGCAAGTACTAGTGAAATGTTCCAGACCCGCAACATCGCACGGCGCTGCTGGACCATCGCGGAGTGCAAGAATGCTGTCGCTGTCAGCCAGGGCAGCAGAGCAGAGTTCTCAACGGGATCCCAAGCCCAATATCCGCTCCAGCCAAGGACCTGATAGCTCCACCAGGCACCGAGGACGAGACCAGCCGTAAGGCATGTCCAGGCAAAAATGGACCAACGACGGGTCTCGAAGAGCCAACCTTGCCCAACTTGGCCGGTGACGAGGCTGGCAACGGCAAAGCAGAAAGGCACCGTGAAGCCGACAAGGCCCAGGTACAAAAGCGGGGGGTGAAATGCTACGAGGACCCTGTCCTGCAAGAGGGGATTAGGTCCGGGCCCTTGGGTGGGCACCGCCCCGTGGACACGCGTGAACGGGTCGGACAAAGTCAGCATCAGGCCGAAGAAAAATGCAGCGATTACGTAGCCGGTGACCTTCGCCCAAACAATGACCGGTTCGTAGGCCCGTTTGCGGAAGCGGATCCACATTGCCGTCAGGTAGCCCGAGAGCACGAGCGCCCACAGCAGGATCGAGCCTGCTAGGTCTGACCACATTGCGGTTATGCGATAAATCAGAGGGGTGAAGGTGCTGTCGTTGTTGTCGACGTATTCCAGGGTGAAATCGTGTGTGATTAGCGCTCTTTGCATTGCCACGGTGGCGAGGACTGCCCCTAGTACAACGAGCAAGATGTAGCCCTGGCCGGCTCGCAACAGCGAGCGGCGCCCGCTCCTGAGGCCGAACAGCAAGGTGCCGGCGCCCGCTAACGCCCCGAGCAGGCCCAGCAGCAAAGCACTTTGCCCAAGAGCGATGTTCACGGGTTATGCGACCCGCTCTTGGACTTCGCGGGGTGCGCCTCCACATATGTCGAGCCGTGCTGGACCATTATCTGGAAGCTCGAATAGACATTGCCTTGCCAGTGGCCGTCGAGGACCACGGGCATGCCCACACGGAACAGCTGGCCGGGCGTACCAGTGCT
>Ga0182024_10022423_pt1 | contig 11381 bp, 6 predicted proteins | sample P32metaG_FD_120480 | JGI IMG/M metagenome (GOLD analysis project Ga0182024, IMG submission 120480) | Permafrost microbial communities from Stordalen Mire, Sweden - P3-2 metaG (Illumina Assembly) | ecosystem: Environmental > Terrestrial > Soil > Wetlands > Permafrost | place: Sweden: Stordalen... | reverse complement strand
TCCTACTCCGCACGCGAATCAAACTCCCCCGCCGGTGCGTGAGATTTAGACGCGCATCATGCCACCGAACGTGTGTTTTTGCTAAAGATTTAAACATGCAATTTGGCCGGGGCAATCTGCCCGGAAATCCATTAACACGAGTAGAATCAATGTGTTGTGGTTTGCAGGTCGGGGCGTTAAGGCACGGCGAGAGGGTTCAAATTTTGCACTGGGGCGGCAAGACCGGGAAGCTCATCGACTGCAGATCTCTCCGCAGTTGCTCCACGGACTGGAAGCGCAGACCGCGAATCCCGGCAGCAGCGGCGACCTCCAAATTCAAATCGCGATCGTCGATGAAAAGCGTTTCGGACGGTTCGCTGCCCAGGGCCTGAAGGCAAGTCTGGTAGATCTCCGGATCCGGTTTGACTTGGCGAACTTCGGCGGAAAAAATGTGACGATCGAAGTGGCCCAGCCATGCGAAATTTCTTCGAACGTAGCTGGCCATATCCAGTGGCATGTTGGAGAGAATTGCGGTTTTGAATCCTGCGGGCCGCAGTTGTTCCAGCCACACCAGCATCGGACGGTTGAGCCGGCCCCACATTTCGATGTCCCACTGGCGTAGTTTCTCAATCGCACGCGGTTCGAGCCGCATGCCGGTCTGCGACGCAAGGCGTTGCCAATAGACCTCCGGTTCCACATCGCCGCGGTCGTAGGGAGCGCGGCTCGCATCGTAAAGCCTGCGAAACCGCTCGGGATCGCAGTCCAGCGCGCCGGCCATTCGGGCGATATCCTCCGGCGTCGGCGCGAAGGAGAAAACCTCAGCGTAGTCGATGATCAGGGCGCGAATCGTAGCGGAGTTCTCGCTGGGTGCACTCATTAGTTCAGGCGTGCCGCAAAGCAAGTGCGCGGCTCTTTTGCGAATCAAAGTGGGGAGGCCGGATCCAGAGCAAGTTCTTCCGGAGGGATATGGAAATACTCCGCGAGCACCGATACCACCAACATGTGATCTTCCCGCTGGGGTAGTCCCGACACGATGATCGAGCCTACACATCCGGTACCACCAACCATGATGATCGGGAAACCACCGCCGTGGGTGGCGAAATCGCGAAGGTCCGCTCCGGTCTTGTCGTGGAAAGTGGTCTGCTCGAGCTGATTCTTCAGACCGACGGCGTAGGAGCTGCGATGGAGGCGCATGACGGTGTTTCGTTTCCGGCGAATCCAGTCGGCATTGTCCGGGCTGGTGCCGGGCATCGCGAAGAAAAATAAAGTGTGCCCGTTGATCTGGATTTCGATGGCGACGGCCGCGCGGCGTTTCTCCGCGGCGTCTTTCAGATTCGATCCGAGAGTCCATGCCAGGTCGGCATCGAAATATTTGAATTGCAGGCGCTTTTCCTGCAAAGCAATCTTTTCCAGATCGCGTTCAACGGTCATGGAATTTCCCTGACGGAAAAAGTAGAAACGACGGCCGTGCCGTCATCGATGCCAGCGCTGCGCCAGCTATATGATGCGCGATGAATGTACCAGATTCAACCGCTGCGCGGCCTTTCGGCAACGCGCCCTTTAGTGCATCGTTTCCGCGTCAGGAAACGCATTGGTGAGAGACACGACCTGCATGCTGCTCTGCAGCTGGCTGAGCGAAGCAGTGCTCTGCAGATTGACCGTGACCGATTCTCCCGGCAGCAGGTCGAAGTAGTTGTCGGAAAACTGCACGTCCAGGTCGCCGAAAGACAGATACACGCTCCGGGCAAGCACCGGGGAGCTCACCGTCACCAAGTAACCCGCAGCCGAGCTGGCAAGCGAGGTCTGGATTTTGGGCGCTGCCGGCAGATCGATGTTGTGCATGGTATCAAAGAAAATCAGGTTCCTCGATACGTGCTGTCCGGCAACTTCCAGGTCGAATACCAGAAAACACTTCTTCGGATCGGCGTTGGCCAGCAATTCCTTCTCATCGAACGCGGCGTACACGGCACTGGATTGCGCCGGCACCTCGGCATTTTGGGTCTTCTCCGACAACGACTTGCCCGAGAAATCGAGCAATCGGGTGTGGATCTTGGCCGAGAGCGGTTCTAGCTTGTCGGATATCACGTAGACGTCCACCTTGCCGTCGTGTTCGAACGGCGAAACGATGACGTCGTCATAAAATCGCCGCGCGTAGTACTGCAGCGCCTTCCAGCGGCCGTAGTAATCGATGCTGGCCCACGACGCGACCGGCCAGCAATCATTCAATTGCCAGTACAGCGAACCCATGGTATTCGGCCGCTGCCTTCGCAAATGCTCCGCGCCCACCTTGATGGCTTCGGCCTGCAACACCTGGCTCAGATAGACGAACGATGGAAAATCCTTCGGCTCGGGATACCAGCGCAGCATGTACGTAAGAATGCGCTCATTGCCGCCGTGATTTTTCTGGTGGTCCTGCATAGTCGCCGAACGAATGTCCAGATCGTCGGGCCGGGCGAACGAGCGAATGGTGCGCATCTCCGGAAACGATTGGAATCCGTATTCGGACATGAATCTGGGGAATTGGTGGGTGTATTGCTCGATGGGCGCGAGGGCGTGCCACACCTGCCAGTAGTGCATGTCGCCGTCGGTTTGACCGTCGGGCGGATCCTCAAAGTTGGCGCTCGGGGAACTCGGCCAGTAGGGCACGGAATTCCCGTAGCGATCGACGACGCCAGAAAGAACTCCGTGGAATAGATTCACGTAATCTTGCCAAACTTCCTCGCGAACCTGCGGCGATACCGCGTCTTGAAAAGCCTTCCGGTCGCCCCAGTGGACCCAGCCGGTCTCGATTTCGTTATTGCCGCACCACAGCACGATGCTGGGATGGTCGCTGAGGCGAGTGACCTGCTCGATGGCTTCCTGCTTCACATTGCTGGTGAAATCGGCGCCGCCGGGAACCATATCGCCGCCGAAAATAAATTCCTGCCACACCAGAATCCCCAGCTCATCGCAAATATCGTAAAAATCATCGGACTCGTAGTAGCCGCCGCCCCATTCCCGCACCATATTCATGTGGGCATCGCGGGCCGCTTCCAGAATTTGCCGGTGGTTCTGGGGCGTCACCCGATTCGGGAAGCTATCGAACGGGATTACGTCCGCACCTTTCGCAAATACGCTGATGCCATTCACCACAAACTCAAAACCCTTGCCCGACGGCGTCACTTGGCGACGCAGCTCGACCGTACGAAGGCCGGTCTTCACAGCTGCTTCCGCTTCCACTTTCTTACCCACGCGCACGGCAGCGGAAAAGCGGTAACGATCCTGCGCTCCGTATCCGAGGGGGTACCACAGTTTGTAATTCGTGATGCGAACCGGGATGGAGATTCGATTGATGCCCGGATCGAGCGGAACGGTCTGGCGGATGGGACGAGCGGCCTCGGCGCCGGCCAGCTCCGAGTAACTGATTTCAATTGCCGCCGTGGTGGGACGGCTGGCTTCGATCTCCATCTCCGCAACGACGGTAGCCGCTTCTTTCACGATGCTCTGCTGACGGATATGGAAATTCTCGACGCGCAGCGCGTCCCAGGTCTCTAGACGGACCGGCTGCCAAATTCCCTCGGTAACGTAGCGCGGTCCCCAATCCCATCCATACTGATAGGGAGCTTTCCGGGTGTACGGTGCGGTAGCGACGTTCTCTTCGTTGCCGGTGTTATTGGTGGTCACTGACGGCAATATGTACGGCAGCGCTTTCACTTTGGGGATCATCGATTCGATCGGGGAATGGAACACCACCCGCAACGTATTGGGCCCAGCCTTCAGAATGCTCTTCACCGGAATTCGCCATCGCCGGAACATATTGTCGGCGTGCAGCACGGGCTGATCGTTGACGTAGACCTCCGCGTAGGTGTCCAGGCCGTCAAAAACCAGATCGATATGCTGGTGCGACATGGTTGCGGCATCCGCGTCGAACGTGGTGCGGTATTCCCAGTCGGTGAGCCCAATCCACTGCAGCCGGGTGTCGTTGTCCTGAGAAAACGGATCGGGAATCAAGCCATCGTGCTGCAGATCGGTCTGCACCACTCCCGGCACTTGCGCGGCGTGCCATTCCTTCAGGTCCACCCGATCGGTATTACTCGCCGCCCGGAACTCCCATTTAGCGTCCAGCGGGCGCGACCAAGATTGCGCTGCTGCATGGGGGGCAGCAACGAAGGAGAAAAAGACCAGCAATCCTGCGCACCAAGCAAATAGCAGATTTCGGGCCAAGTTTTTGTGCCCCCTTTTAGTTAGCTTTGGCCGCTGGAGCTACCGAACCGTGCAACTCGATATCCTGGCTGGAACGGCCGACCAGGATGTTGAACTCGTCCGCCGGCATCGTCCACTTCTTGGCCTGGACGTCGTAGTAGGAGAACGCGCGACGGTCAAGAGTGATCGTCGAAGTCTTCGATTCTCCGGGTTGCAGATCGAATCCCACAAATCCCTTTAATTCCTTGGCGGGTCTCGGGACCTTGGAGTGCGGGTCGGCGACGTAAATTTGGGCTACATCGGCGCCTTCGCGGGAACCAGTGTTTTTTACATCGAATGAAACTTCAACCATTGGTGCGGTGGAATCCGCGCCGGTGGACATGGACGCAGCGGGCTTAATGCCGAGGTTGCTGTAAGCGAAAGTAGTGTAGGAGAGCCCGTAGCCGAAGGGAAACAGCGGTTTGGTGCCGTTGTGTTCGTAACCGCGATAGCCGACGAAAATGCCTTCCTTATATTCCACGCGGGTGGTTCCCGCTGGCGGGTAGTAATTGTCGTGCACCGGATTATCTTCCCAATGTCGTTCGAACGTGGCCGGCAAGCGTCCCGAAGGATTCACGTCACCAAAAATAATTTCCGCGACAGCTTGGCCGCCTTCCTGTCCCGGATACCAATCCTCCAACAGAGCGGGTGTGTGGTCGATCCACGCGTTCATATCGACGCCGCCGCCGGAATTGAGGACTACGACAGTGTTCTTGTTTGCCGCGAGCATTGCCTGGATCAGTTGGTCCTGGCCCGGCGGCAACTGGAATGTGCGGTCGGCACCTTCGCTCTCAGACCCCGGATCGAATCCCGAGGCGACCACCACGACGTCCGCTTGGGCAGCGAGCGCCCTGGCGTCCGGACTCACATAGCTGGATTGAGCCCGGATTCCCACTCGCATGCGCGCCCCCAGCCATCGGGAATGCCCATGGCGCTCGATAACAACTTTGTGGGCGCCTGAGTCGAGGGAAACAGTTGCGACGCCCAGGAGTTCTCTGGATTCGTGCCAATCGTCCAGGATTAGTTTTTCATCGACGTAGACACGATAGAAACCGCCGTCTTCTCCGCTGCTGGCAACCAGGAAATCGTATTTGCCCGCGGTGGCAGGCGTGTAGTAGCCGGTCCATCGGATGGAACCGGACTTTTCCGGGAAGACATTCCTGCTGGGCGCGCCCACGTTAATGTGGGCCTCTTCGCGGGCAAGAAATGGCGTCCCTTGTAAATCTTCGTTGTCGAAATATTCGGCCTTGATGTTGGGGGTTCCGTTTGCCGCGGCGGTCGAAAAGGATGTGGCGGCGGCCATTTCCTCGATGGTGGGCACGCCCGGGTTGTAAAAGACGTGCGCGGCGCTTCCCAGATAATTGCTGATGCCCTGCAAAAAGCTCACCGCTTCAAACGGAATTGCCCGGGCGCTGCCGCCGCCCTCCGGAACTGCGGGATAGGCATTGGGCCCAACCACGAGTACGGTTTTCACGGCGTCTTTCTGAAGCGGCAACAGATTGCCGTCGTTTTTTAGGAGCACGGCGCCTTCGCGCGCGGCATCGAGGGTCACCTGGTCGCCCTCGCGGTTGTATCGGGAGATGGAAAGATCGGTTTGGTCGCGGTCGAGCCATCCGAACTGGATGGCGGTGCGCAGAATGCGTCGAACTTTGTCATCAATCGTTGCCACCGTGACCGAGCCTTGCCGGACCGCGGGGAGCAAATTCTTCCGATTGAAAAACTTGCCGGATGGCATTTCCACGTCCAGACCACCGTTGGCCGCGGCAACCGCGTCATACGTAGAAACCCAGTCCGACATCAGGACTCCCTGGAAGCCCCACTCACCCTTCAAGATGTCGACGTTGTCGTGTTTGTTCTGGCTGGCGTGACTGCCGTTGACGAGGTTGTAGGAATCCATCACCGCGCCCACATGCGCTTGCTTCACCGAGGCTTCGAAGGCGGGGAGATAAATTTCCCGCATGGTGCGCTCGTCGACGATGGAATCGGTGTTGTGACGATCGAACTCGGAATTATTGGCCATGAAATGCTTCGCCGTTGCGCTGACGCCCTGGCTTTGCATTCCTTCGATATAAGCGACGGCCATCTGCGCGGCCAGCAAGGGGTCCTCGCCCATGTATTCGAAGTTCCGGCCGTTCATGGGCGCGCGATAAATATTCATGGCCGGCCCCAGCATGAAATGAACGCCGCGGGCGCGGGCGTCCCTGCCAATTTCCTTTCCGATTCGCGCCGCCAGCGCTGGGTCCCACGACGCGGCCAGGGAGATTCCGCCGGCCACCGCCGTGGCAGGGGGTTCGGCGGTGCGAACGCCGAGAGGGCCATCGGCCATCTTCAGCTTCGGTACGCCGAGTTGCGGATAAGCGCGGATGTAGAAATCCTCCACGCCGCCGATCATGTCGATTTTTTCTTCCAGGGTCATGCGGCTCAGGATCGAGTCAACTCGCTTCTCCCCGTCCGGGGAAGAAGGCGGGGCCGACTGCGCCAGGAGCGATGCGCTGGCAAGAATGAGTACCGCCAGCACCGAGCAGATTCTGCGCAACGCACACGGACGGTTCATGGATGTCTCGCTCATAGGTGCTCCCATTCGGTTAAAAACTCTGACCCGCCGCGTACCTGGCCCGGGCGCCACAGTCCTGCTGGTGGGTTGCCGCAACCGATCGAAAAACCTGGTCCCCTATTACCGCGGAGGCTCCTGAGTTTGTCCCGCCTTACTCAACGTGCGAAATAATTCCATCTCGCGGTTCGCTTCCTGCGACTTCCCTTGTTTTCGGTAGAGTCCAGCCAAAGCAAAATGGGTCTGCCCCGCCAGAGAAGTATCTTTTTCGAAATCCAGAACATGCTTCCAGGATTTTTCGGCGAGAGCATTGTCGCCATCGAGTGAAGCGGCCTTGCCCAGCATATAAAGCGTCTCCGGCATGTCTTCTTTCAGCTGATCGGAATGCACCAGCGCCAGGCGCGCATCGTGGGATTTGCCTTCTTCGAGCAGCGCCTCGCCCAGGCGGTAGGCTGCTTCGGCGTTGCCCGGCTGGATTTCAGTTTCGGCGCGGTATTCTTCTTCGGCCTTGTCCCATTGCTGGGCGCGAGCGTAGAGCTCGCCGAACTCGAGGTGCAGACCTGATGTCTGGGGCCGCAATCGCAAGGCTTCCCGGTATTCCTTCTCGGCATTGGGAACATCGCGAAGCGCGGCGTAATCCTGGGCCATCATCTGATGAGAGCGGGGAGAGTTCGGGAAGCGCGCTTCGAGATCGTCGAAGACCTGTTTGGAGAGCAGACCGGACGCGCGGCCGTAGTAGTAGAGCAAATCCGGATCGTCCGGGTGAATGGCGAACGATTTCTCGAGAAGCGGCACGGCGCGAGAATAATCGCCAGTCTCAATGAGCGCGATGCCCAGGGTGGCGTCGTCATGGGCCTGCTCGAGTTGCGGGATTGCCTCCGCAGCGTAGCCTTGTGCGAGCAGCGCGTATCCGAGCAAGCGGTGACCTCCCTCAATCTCGGAATTCAGTTCCAGTGCGTGCTTCAGAGGCGCAATAGCGGCAGCGTAATCACGCTTTTCAACGTATACCGCCCCCAGATCCAGGAACGCCGCCGCCAATTTCGGGTCGATCTCGGTGGCCTTCTGAAACTCGCCGATGGCCGAATCCAGTTGGCCGCTCTTGTGGGCTTCGACCCCGGCACGCACATGCTCGATCGCCGTGGGGCCTGGGCCCTGCAGGGCGAGCCACATGGACAGCGCAGCGACGATCACGATTTCTCCGGCTCGCGGACTTCCAGAAACTGATTGGCTCTCACGGCGTCGAGGGTCTGGTGGATCCCGGAAGGCCAGCGAATTTCAATTTTGGCCACATCCGCGGCGCCCAGGCCGAAATGCAGACGCTTATCACTGGCGGAAATATAGCTCCCGGAGGTGGTTGCGAATCGGGTCTGACCGTTCACCCGGACTCGGGCGCCCAAGCCGTCGCGATTGCTTTTTGTGCCGCGCAGCGCGAGTGATAGCCAATGACCGGAACTGGCCCCGCCGCGATTCAGAAACACCAGCGGCTTGCCGCCGAGGGAAGTGACCACCACATCCATGTACCCGTCGTTGTTCAGATCGCCGAACGCAGCTCCGCGCCCGGCTAGAGGATTCTCCGCTCCAGACTCAGCGCGTTCAAACTTGCCGTGGTGATTGAGCGCCAGAAGCGGTGGCTGCTTGTAGTGCAACATGTGGTCGATCTGTTCCACGTTGTCCAGCACATGGCTTTGCGCCACGAAGAGATCCTTCCAGCCATCGTTGCCAAAGTCTTCCAGGCCCACGCCCCAGCCCGAACTCGCAGCCGAAATCAATCCCAGGCCGGACTCGAGGCTCCGATAGCTGAATAACCCTTCGCCGTCGTTGTGGAAGAGCGCATACACCTCGCGGGGCAGCACGGTCACCAGAATGTCGGGCCGGCCATCATTGTCGTAGTCCTGAAAAACGACGCCCATACCGGAGAGCGGCTTGCCGTCGGCGGTGAGCGATGCGCCGCACTCCAGAGCGCATTCGCGGAAGGTGCCGTTGCCATTGTTGTGAAACAGAAACTGGCGCATGCCGTCGTTGGTTACGTAGATGTCGGTGAATCCATCGTCATCGTAGTCGGCAAAAGCAACACCCAGCGATCGCCCCTTCAGCGCGGAGATACCGGAGCGCTGGCTGACGTCCTCAAACGTACCGTCGCCGCGATTGCGATACATAATGTTGGTGGTCGCCGGAAATTCGCCGGGGGGACAATACGTTTGCCACTCGCCTCCGCAGATCTTGCTGTGTTTGGTGTCCCACTCCATGTAGCGGGTGACGAAAAGATCGAGGTGGCCGTCGTTATCGTAATCGAAGAAGCCCGCCGAGCACGACCAGCCTCCCCCCGCGACGCCGGCCCTGGCGGTGACGTCAGTAAAGGTACCGTTGCCGTTGTTGTGATACAGCGTATTTTCCCCGTAGTTCGTTACGTAGATGTCGGGATAGCCGTCGTTGTCATAGTCGCCCACCGCTACGCCCATGCCGTAGTTTCCGTCGCCCGCGCTGGCCAGGCCCGCCGCTTCGGTTACATCGGTGAAACTACCGTCAGGATTCTGGCGGTAGAGGCGATTCCAATACTGCGGATCGTGGCGATCGAATTCCTCCGGAAGAGCCATGGGATTGGCCAGGCGGCCGCTATTCACCAGGAAGATATCGAGCAGGCCGTCGTTGTTATAGTCCAACAGCGCCACGCCGCCTCCCATGCTTTCGATCAGATACTTTTGGGCCGTGGGCGAATTGCGATGAGTGAAATCCAGGCCGCGGGGAAGCTGGGCGTCGAATACCGGCGCTGCGATGCCCAGGAAGGCCAGGCGGGAGATGAAATCGCGTCGCGTAAACTGGGTCATGTGCGGTCGTGGCCAAGACTAGCAGAACTCACTCACGCTTTGCACAGGCGCAAAATCAAATTCGAAGTGCCCAGTGTCGCGGCGCGTATCCAGGCTCGGTTTTTCTTTGATGGGCACGCGGGGAGGGTGGATTTCATTGACGTGGCCGTGATTTCTTGCGTGAAGCGGGTCCGCTTACGTACTACGGTGGAAGAAGGTGGATGCCCGAAAGCATCCACCTTCCATCCGCCGGAATGCTAGAACAGGAACTTCAATGCGAACTGAATCAAGCGTGGAGTGTTCAACTGATCGCTGACGATGCCGAAGCTGGGCGAACCGAAGGACGTGTTCGGCGGTCCAAATTGCACCTTGTTAAAAGTGTTGAAGAATTCCGCTCGCAACTGGACTCCCAGCCGATCTTCCGGACCGAAATTGGTGGTCTTGAAGAGCGCGAAATCCCAGTTGTTGATTCCCTGGCCGCGGAGCGTCGGGTCAACTCGTGGCTCATCTCCGAATCCCCAATCCGCCGGAGCGGAGAAGCAATTGGGATTGATCCACAGGTTGGCTCTCGATTCCGCACTGCCGGACGTGGCCTTGGCGCAGCCCGCCACGACGTTCGGACGCAAGGTGCCAATGCCGAAACCGGCGTTGGACAGCGGTGTAGAACCGGCATAGGTAATGGGCAGCGGGAACCCTTTCTGAAAGCTAGTCACGCCATCCACGCCCCAACCGCCAACGACCTTAGCCATCGGTCCGCTTACATCCGACATGTACTTTTGGCCCCGGCCGAAAGGCAAATCGAGTACGTAGCTGAACACCAACCGTTGCGAAACGTCCTGCGACGACAGCGATTTCTCAGCGTTCAGATTGTTCCAGTCCTGCACCTGCCCCACGCCGGTTTCCAGCCAAGACGTAAGCGTATCGGTATTGCTCAATAGCTTCGCGTTGGTGTAGGCAGCGAGGAACGTCCCTCCGCCATGGAACCGTTTCGTAGCGGTGACCTGCAGTGAGTTGTAGGTGCTGCCGCAGCACCCATATCCCGCCAGGCTTACACCGCCGTATTCGGGATAAGGACGAAGCAGTTGGCCCGCGTTGATGGTGGGATTGGTGGTCGGATTCAGCGAACTCACCGTGGTTATTCCCACGAAGGGGTTGGCGACCTGAGCCACCAGTGCCGATTGCTGGGAAAGGTCCGCATCGGGAATCTGGTCGATTTGCGACGCGTACTGAGCCAGATGCGTTCCTTTCGAACCCGCAAAGGCTACGTCCACGAAGATTCCGCCCGGCAACTCGCGTTGCAGGTCGAGGTTGTATTGCTGGACGTAACCATACTTCTGGTGCGTGTAAGGCGTTTCGGTAATGTTCCCACCGGCATCGAAGGCCGAGGCGTCGCCTCGTCCCAGCGGAGTGACGATATTCGGTCCGAAGGGTCCATTAGTCGGGCAAGACAAGCTACCTGTGGTGAACGAGCAATTGGTGGCTGTGAGCGTGCTGTCCGGGGAAAGCCCACCGTTGGTGGTGGCTAGCCAAAGAGTGCTCGCCAGGTTGATCGAATCGTTGTTGGGGTTAGCTCCGAACGAAGTGTAGTTCGGAATCCAGAAGATACCGTAGCCCGCGCGAATCACGGTTTTCGGGTCCAAGCCGTAGGCTAGTCCCAACCGCGGCGAGAATATCTTCTTGTCCAGAGGGAGGTTGTTGCGCGAGGTGTTCACTCCGTCCTTGACCAGGAAGACGTCGCCGGGGCATGTCGAATTCCCTAACGAGCAACCGGTAACGGTGGCGTTAGTGGCGCTGGGATTCCAGTAAGTCATGTCATTGTGACGTTC
>Ga0182024_10022422_pt1 | contig 11382 bp, 8 predicted proteins | sample P32metaG_FD_120480 | JGI IMG/M metagenome (GOLD analysis project Ga0182024, IMG submission 120480) | Permafrost microbial communities from Stordalen Mire, Sweden - P3-2 metaG (Illumina Assembly) | ecosystem: Environmental > Terrestrial > Soil > Wetlands > Permafrost | place: Sweden: Stordalen... | reverse complement strand
GCGATCGGGAAGTATTACAAGCTGCAGGACGGAACGCGTGTTCAGGTCGTGGGTGTGGTGGAAGACGGCAAATATGCAGTCATTACCGAAGAGCAACAACCGGCAATGTTTCTGCCGTGCCTTCAATCTCCATTGAGCCAGGCATATATCGTGGTGCGTTCACACCGTGATCCGCAAAAACTCGCTGCGGCCATGAGGAGCAAGCTGCGCGAGCTCGATTCGGGGCTACCTGTTGACACCAAGACGTGGAGCACTTTGCTGGCCGTGGTTCTGTTTCCCTCGCGGATGGCGACGGCGTCGCTGGGGGTGATGGGCATGATGGGCGCAATGCTGTCGATCACCGGCATCTTCGGCATGGCGGCGTTTTCGGTCAGCAAGCGGATGCGGGAGTTCGGCATCCGCGTGGCTCTCGGCGCGCAACGGACAGAGGTCCTGCAAGCGGCGCTGGGACGCGCCCTCAAACTACTGGCGATCGGTTCGGTGACAGGTTTGTTCCTCGGAGTTCTGGCAACGCGGGTGCTGGCCTCCATTGTGTATCAGGCCACTCCCCGCGACCCGATCGTATTAGCTGGTGTTGTGTTCGCCATGGCACTGTTGGGGCTGCTGGCCACATGGATTCCAGCGCAGCGCGCATTGTCAGTGGATCCCATGATGTTGCTGCGTGAGGAGTGAAGTTTAGAGGTTGACCTTCACTCCCACTCTATCTGGTCGAAGATTGCACGCAGGCGTCTTCCCTTCTCTGTATTGATGCTCTCCATGAAGCCTATGCGACCCACCAGATGCTCCCGGAAATGAGGATGGGCTTCGCGGTTCTGAGATTCCGGACCGTGGCGGACACAATTGGTGAGTATCGCCTTGAGTAGATCGAAATCGGAGCGGCGGACATTGAGCCGTTGGTTGGTCACTAACCCTGCAAGATGCTGGCGCACAGATTGGCGCATGATGCGCGTCTTGCGATGGTGAACGGAAAAGCCTTCCTCCAGCAGGATCACCGCCACCTGGGTGGCGAAACGCGCCGCAGAATGTTCGAATTTCTCTCCGCCGGAGAACGCCAGATCGTCCGCATAGCGGGTGTACGCAGCCCCCGCGGATTGGGCGAGCCCGCTCAGGCGGCGGTCGAGACGATAACTGCAGAGATTCGCGAGCGAGGGTGATGTCGGCGCGCCTTGCGGCAGGTGAGGTCGGGCATACATAGCCCGTATGTGCCACAGCTCCTGCGGATCGAGCGCAAAGCTGGTTTGCTTGATCATCTCGCTCCAGGCGGTGCGAGGCACGCAATTGGTCGCGAGCCCGCCCAGCAGGTCGGCAACCGGCTCCGGATAGCCGAGGGTCCGGAAGAAGCTTTGCACCCGCGCTCCGGGAAAGGTGGGGAAGAAGTTCTCCAGATCCATACGCAGAACGACACGCCGGCCTACGTGTGGAGCAGCAAAGGTCTGGATTGACCGGCCCTTCACAAAGCCATGCACGGCTGGGTGCGACGGAACGTGGTCAAGGATGGCGACCAGAATCCGCCGCTGCAAATCTTTCAGACGAGGCTTCGGGGTCTCAATCAGCCGAATGCTGCCGGTAGCTTTGGCCAGGACGCGGTAGTGATAGTGTTCCAGGCGAGGTTGTGGACGCTTGTATCCGAGCGCCTTGAGGTCAGCGAACCAACCGAGTTCCGAGGAATCAAGCTCGAGCCAGTCCGCCAATGCTCCTATGGTTTCGATACGCGGGATCGGCCAGTTCTCCGCGGCGGCGACCGGCCTCATCAATTGTGGCCCGCCGATCCGGTGAAGGATTTTGATCTGGTGTCCGTATCGGTGGCAGGCCTCGGCGAAGTCCCGATCTAGGCGAAGGAAGCTGACCACTTCACGGCGCCTGGGGCGAGTGCGTCCAGTGAAGGTTTCGAGATAGCGGCCAGCGAGGGGACGAATCCAGCGCCAGTTACGACCGAGAACTTTGCCCAGCCGGGTTACGATGGCATCTTTCTCCTGTTCACCGGAGAGGATGGCGTTGGCCAGCACGTTGACAAGCGCGGAAGTGAGCATGAGGTCAGGCGGCGGATCGCTCCAACGAGTCTCGCTCTGCATGAGCATGTCTGCGCAGTCGCGCAGTGTCGCTCATGCGCTGAATTGCCAGTTTTTCACGATGCCCCAGGGTAACCCTGGAGATGCCGGTGAGGGCCGGGCTTGGAGCGTCCGCCGTCGAGGAAAGGATAGCAGCAGGGATAGCCAAGGTTGTTTAAATTCGGTATTAGCCTGGCGCTGACCGCAGATCTCTTCACTACGCTGCGCTCAGCTCGAAAAACGTTTCCACGAAAGGTCCGCGGAACTGCAGATCCCTCGGCTTCGCTCCTAATGACAAAGAGGCGGGTTGGTGTCTCCAGTAGGAATTGGTTTGAGCGTGCCCCAGGTCTCAAAAGCGAGACCTGGGGCACCCTTCGATTTCACCCTTCGATGTGGAGAGAGTCCAAGCTTTGTCATTCCTCTCCCGACTCTCCTCAGCGAGTCGGCTGCTCCTAATGAACAAAAAATAAACCCAATAGAATCAATATCGATTTCCAGCGTTCATTTCACTCTTAACTTGCCGCAGGCAAGTCCGCTCCTCGGGATGACAAAGGAAAAGGCGACTCTTATCCTCAAACAGAATTGTCATCTCGACTGGAGGAATCGCGGGCCTGTGGGCCATCCAATGTGATGACGCCTCGGTACAGCAACCACTCTCTAGGGAGCCATCGCCCTTTCCTTTGTCATCCCGAGGAGCCGACTTGCCTGCGGCAAGTTAAGAGTGAAATGAACGCTGGAAATCGATATTGATTCTGTTGGCTTTATTTCTTGTTCATTAGGAGCGTACCTGGATTTCCTGCTTCACCGCTCTCGCCAGCGACCACTTATGTGGTTCTCCTAAAGAGAACCACATGCAACTGACCGAAGCCGCAACTCTCGACAGGAAATCCGGGGGAGCCGAGGGATCTGCAGTTCCGCGGACCTTTCGTGGAAACGCCGACTCTTACCTCAAATAGAATTGTCATCTCGCCTGCCCCGGCGCGCCGTGGGACCGGAGCAGTGGCGCATATTGACGCAGACACAAGCCACGGGAAAGTTCTTGACACCAGGCGACCGCTAAACTATAAAGCCAAATAACCGGTTAGGTAACTTTCTTAATAAAACCCCAGTGCGGTCAGCCACAGGGCCTCGATCCACAGACAGAGTTTTGCATCGGAGGCAACATGTACCTTCAGAAAAGCCTGTACTGGATAGTTGTCTTTGCATTCGTGTTCGCTCTGCTCCTGGGCGGACGGACGTTTGCCAGCGTAACCGCCAGCATTTCAGGAACAGTCAAGGACGCGACTGGCGCCTCCATACCCGGTGCGACGGTGACCGCCACCGACACAGGTACAGGCATTAGCCAAACCCGCACCACCAACGCGCAGGGCTTCTACTCCTTTCAGGAATTGCCTCTGGGATCGTACGTAGTGACAGTGGAGCAGAAGGGCTTTAAGCAGTACCAGCAAACCAATCTCGTCCTGGACGTGAACGAAGCGCGTACGGTCGACGCCACACTGCAGGTGGGGCAGGTGAGCGAGAAGATAGAGGTCGCGGCCGACGCTTTGCATGTGGAAACCGTGAGCTCACAGATGGGCGAAGTGATCGAAGGAAAAGAAATGACTGCCGTGCCCCTGGTGACGCGTAGCTATACGGATTTGCTTGCGCTGCAGCCAGGCGTCGTCTCCAGTCCCTCGGGCATGACGGGAGCGTATGCCGGATCCTTCATCTCCGCAGGCTTCGCGGTACCCCCGGTTTCCGGAGATCTCAACTCCGGGGCATTGTCGGTGAACGGCATGCGCGAGTCTGCCAATGGGTTCATCCTGAATGGCATTCTGGTTCAGGAAGTGGGCTACTCGGGTGCGGGCGCCATTCCTAATCTCGACTCGATTGCAGAATTCCGGATCCTGACCAACAACACGGACGCGGAATACGGTAACTATGCCGGCGCGCAAATTAACGTGGTCACTAAGTCGGGCACCAACCAATGGCACGGAAATGTTTTCGAATTTCTGCGCAATACCGACCTCGACGCGAAGAATTACTTTGATGTGGGCAACCGCGGGGCCTACAACCAGAACCAGTTTGGGGGCACCTTCGGGGGCCCGGTGATACGCGATAAGATCTTCTTTTTTGCCGACTACCAAGGCAATCGGGTGGTGCAGGCGGTACCGCAAACCATCGCCGGCGCGCCGAGCTCGGCCACAGAGGCAGGAAATTTTTCCGGGATTGCCGCCAGCTTCGATCCTGTGGTCAACGGCGTCGCCACACCGACTACGGTTAACGGAGCTGCCTTTGCGACCCAATTGAGCCAGCAACTCGGTCAGCCGGTGGCTGCCGGGGAACCGTACTACTTTCCCGGTTGTACCAGTACGTCACAGTGTGTATTGCCGAATGCGCAGCTGCCTAAAGCCTCGTTCAATCCCATCTCGACCAAGCTGCTGCCTTTCATTTTGCCTGCGGCATCGGGCAGCATCGGCTCAGGGGGGACCGGTGTCTTCTCTACCACCGCGGACAAGATCAACTTGACCGACAACAAGTTCAGCGGACGGGTCGATGCCAATTCGGGCTTCGCCGGCCTTTTGACCGCGTACTACTATTTCGATCGCTATAACCGCATCGATCCTTATTGGCCAGGAAATGCTCCGGTATACCCGGGGTTCAGCATCGATGGAAAGGGACAGACGCACAACGTTACTCTGGGCTCTACCAAGAGCTTCGGTGCATCGAGTGTCAACGAGTTTCGCCTGGGCTATTTTCGACTCAATACCACGCTTAACCAACCGCTAGGCGGCAAGCAAACGAGCTTGTCCGACCTGGGTTTTGCCTCAGGCGCGAATGGTGCTCCAGGCATCTTTGCCGGCACACCCAGCGTCGAAGGTGTTCCTGAGATCGATTTCAACAGCTTTATCATTGGCGTTCCCAGCCGGCCTAACCAGCTGATCGATAACATCTACCAGGTGGTGGATAACTTCAGCAAAGCGATTGGGACCCACAATATAAAATTTGGCGGCCAATTCCACTTCAACCAGCTGGAAGAAAATCTGTCGAACGTCGCCAACGGGAATTACTTCTTTGGCTCGGCCTTCAGCGGCCAACCCAGCGAAACCGGAAGCGACTTTGCGGATTTTCTACTCGGTGCGCCGGCGTCATATGTGCAGGGGCAGTCGTACCCTTCCTACGGCCGCAGCTTCTACATGGGCCTCTACGGTCAGGACAGTTGGAGAGTCCGGCCGAGCCTGACCCTGAATTTTGGCTTGCGCTACGACGTGAGCTCACCTTGGTGGGAAAAATATAACGAGATTCAGACACTCATTCCCGGTGAGCAATCGGTGGTGTTTCCGGGTTCGCCGAAGGGTTGGGTCTTCCCCGGCGATCCTGGCGTTCCGCGGACCCTGGCTCCAACCCGCTGGAATAACTTCGCGCCACGCTTTGGCCTGGCTTACGCAATGGGAGACCACGACGGGCTATTAGGCAAGGTCTTTGGAAAAGCTGGCGCGTCCAGCATCCGCGCCGGCTATGCGCTTTCTTACTCAGCTCTCGAGGGAGCGACAGACTTCAACGAAATCGGCGACGCTCCCTTTGGCAACTACACCGGCCAGAATGAACCAACATTCGCCGCTCCCTTCACCAACCGTGCGAGCGGACAATCGGTACAGAATTTGTTTCCGGTGGCTCCGCCACCGAAGCACTTCTCGGCGAAAAATCCAGCGAGCGGAGCTCCCTACGATACCCTGGCGGAATTCTTCACGGCCTTTGGCACGATTGGTAGTTCACCCGCGTTCTACAACAAGAACCAGCTGCCGTATGCGCAAAACTATGAGCTTTCATTTCAACGTCAGCTTAGCCCCAGTGACGTAGTGACCTTGAGCTACGTGGGCACCCAGGGCCGCCGGCTGCTCGCTTCCGTCTCGGCTAACCCAGGGAGCCCGGCCTTATGCCTGAGCGTGAGCCAGCCCTCCGAGGTGGCGCCCGGATCTCCTACATGTGGACCGGGAGGAGAAAACAATATCTACACCACAGCCGCGGGCACGCAGATTCTAACCACCAGGTCACCGTTCAGTGGCGTGGTCGACCCAACGCTGGGACCAATTACGACCTTCGGCAATGACTCCTATTTCATCACCAAAGGCTGGTCTAACTACAACTCCGCGCAGGTGAACTACCGGCATACGTCTGGCGGCTTGCAGTTACTTCTGGGTTATACGTTCAGCAAGTCGTTTGACGATTCATCCGGGTATGGTGAGCAATTCAATCCTGTAAACGCCAGCCTAAGCCGCGGTTTATCGGCGTTCGATTCAACCAATAACTTCGTGGTCAGCTACAACTACCTTCTTCCCTTCGACCGGCTGGGTGGCCCCAAACAGCTGACCAGTGGGTGGGCTATCAGCGGAATTACCCGGTTCGAAACCGGACTGCCGGTGACCCTGGTGGAGACCGATGATAATTCCCTGCTGGGCACGGCCTTTGGCGGCCCCATTGTGCTTCCCGTGGATACTCCCGACAAGGTTGGTCCACTGCACATCATGAACCCGCGCAATTCGAGCAGCCACTATTACTTTGATCCCACGGCGTTTGCTTCCTCAGCGATTGGCTCAGAAGGGGATGCCCGGCGGCGGTTCTTCCACGGGCCCGGGGTCAATAATTTTGATACAGCTTTGGTCAAGGATACGAAACTGTCTGAGCTCTTCAACCTTCAGTTTCGGGCTGAATGGTTCAACGTTTTCAACCATACGCAGTTCGGCACGCCAAGCGGCATTCTTTCGGGAACTTTTGCCCAGGTGACGCAAGCGGCTGCTCCCCGCATAGGCCAGGTTTCTCTCAAGTTAAATTTTTAAGAGTGCGGGTTAGTTTGCAGAGTGTATATGTAGATCTCGCGAACCCCATACAGAATGGTGAATGTGGGTTGGCGAAGGGCTGGGTAAGTGAATGAAGCTTGATACTTCGGTCGTACATTCGCTGAATCCACGAGACGCTCAGTCGGGCGAACTGCTCCGATTTACGCGTCAGGACGTCGGGTGGGAGTGGATGAGTTTCGTCGTTCGCCGCCTGGTTCCCAGAGAAACGTTGTCTCTCCACACGCAGGGCGAAGAAATGGCGCTTGTTTTTCTGTCTGGCCAGTGCGTAGCTGACTGGGGAGAGGGCCAAGTGCCGATTGGTGGCAGAAAGACTGTCTTCGATGGACTGCCCTACGCCCTTTACCTGCCGTCAGGCAATAGCGTCACCTTGAAGGCGGAAACAATCTGCGAGATTGCGGAGTGCCGCGTGCCTTCTACGGCTTCCCTGCAGCCCAAACTGATCAGCCCGAGAGATATCTCCAGCAATTTGCGCGGAGGCGAGAATGCGTCGCGGCAAATTGTCGACGTGATGCCGCCTGAGTTTCCAGCGGACAAGTTGGTGGTGGTGGAGGTCTACACACCCGGTGGTAATTGGTCCAGCTACCCTCCACACAAACACGAGATCCACAATCCGCCCATCGAAGCAGATCTCGACGAGATCTACTATTACAGGATGAAGGGTGCTCATGCTTTTGCATTCCAAAACCTTTACAGCTCCGATCGGACCCGGAGTTCCATACTCAAAGTTCACGACGGTGACGCAGTTCTGGTGCGGGATGGATATCATCCGGTAGTGGCGGGCCCTGGATACGATGTGTACTACCTTAATTTCCTCGCTGGGACTTCCCGGTCGATGATGGTCACGGAGGATCCGGAGCATGTCTGGCTTCGGTCGAGTTGGAAGCAGACAGATGCTCGTCTCCCGCTGGTCCGAGGTGACGGGTCTTGACTAAGCGCTTATCAAACCGCCCATCTCCAACCTCAATTGACTCGTACCACAGTCACCGTCGCATCGTCGGTCTGGCATGCGTGGGAAAACCTATCCATCGACTGCATGATCGCCTTGACCATGTCGTCAGCGGACTTCGCATTGCTTTCGGTGGCTGCTATCCGGAGGCCATCGGTACCCCATTCCCGGTGGGTCGGGTTTAGAGATTCGACCACTCCATCGGTATATGCAATCACCGCCCACTTCCCCCATCTGCTTGCATCGTCCGCTGTAGTCAAGCGACTCGATGCTTGGCCCAGAATGCTGCAGGAATCGCTGCTGCACCTCGAAGGCGGCTAGCCACTCACCGCCGGGCTCCCTCACAACTGCGTCTGTCGCCATTTCTGCACCTCTGTACTCATGTCGATCCACAAGACGGTATTTCGACATTGCCGGATTTTTTCTAAAATTCGTGACCCCATGTCGAGAAGTAGGCGCGTGCTCCGACTCTCTTACAAAGGCGCAATAAAATGGCGCTGAAACGAGAGGAGCAAACTATATGAAGTACATCTTGCTGATGACGGGCACCAAAGAGGGTGTCGACGCGTATAAGACCTGGTCGGAGAAGGATATCCAGACGCACTTTGCCCATTTGACCAAAGTCCGGAACGATTTGAGCAAATCCGGCGAGTTCGTGGCTACGGAGGGCCTGGGCATGCCGCAACAGGCCAAGGTAGTGCGGGCGGGGAAAGACTACGCGCCGATCACCGATGGGGTCTTTCCCGAAGCCAAGGAATTTGTTCTAGGCTACTGGATTGTCGACGTCGAGACTGCGGAACGAGCCTACGAGATTGCGGCGCTCCTATCGGGGGGACCTGGTCCCGGAGGGACACAACTGAGCATACCAATCGAGGTGCGGCAAATCATGACGAGAGGTTCAGGGGAATTGCCGTGAGTGAAGGGTTGTTGGATTCGAGCACCGAGCATCTGTTGCGCGAACTTGCGCCGCAGGTGCTCGGGGTCGTCATTCGCCGCTTCCACGACTTCGACGACGCCGAGGATGCCGTCCAGGAGGCGCTGATCGCGGCAGCGTCTCAATGGCCTAAGGAAGGCCTGCCCGACAATCCGTGCGCCTGGCTTATCCGGGTCGCTTTGCGCCGCATGACTGATCACCTCAGAAGCGAACTGGCTCGCCGTCGCCGGGAAACTGACCTGGCAATCGAGCTTGATTACCTGGCGCCGGTAACCGAAATCGACAGTCATGTCGAGCAGGACGACACGCTCATTCTGCTCTTCATGTGCTGCCATCCCGCACTCAGCCGGCCGTCGGCGATTGCTCTTACCCTGCGGGCCGTAGGTGGCTTAACCACGGCGGAAATCGCCAAGGCGTTCCTGGTGCCCGAGGCAACCATGGCACAGCGCATCAGCCGGGCGAAACAAAGCATCAAGTCTTCCGGAATCCCCTTCCGCTTGCCGACTGATCAAGAGCGAACCCAGCGACTGGGCGCCGTGCTGCATGTGCTGTACCTGATTTTCAACGAGGGATATGTCGCGAGTGTCGGACCGCAAGCGCAACGACTCGAGTTATCGGGCGAGGCGATACGGCTGACCCGGGCCCTTCACCATTTGCTTCCCAACGACGGCGAGGTTGGCGGATTGTTGGCGCTCATGTTGTTGACGAACGCGCGCCGCAAGGCACGAACAGGAGCACACGAGGAATTGATCCCGCTCGACAAACAGGATCGAGGGTTGTGGGACCAGGGAGAAATCTCCGAAGGCCTTGCGCTCATCACCGCGACGCTTGCGAAAGGGTCGATCAGTGCTTATCAGTTACAGGCTGCGATTGCCGCCGTTCATAGCGAAACGGCGAAGGCTGAGGACACTGACTGGCCACAGATCCTGGCGCTGTATGAGTTGCTGAAGCATATGTCCGACAATCCCATGGTGATGCTTAATCATGCAATCGCAACGGCCATGGTCAGGGGCCCATCGGAGGGGCTCAGGCTTTTGACCGTCCTGGATGAGGACGGCCGGCTCACGGGCCATCATCGTCTCGATGCGGTTCGTGCTTACCTGCTGGAGATGGCTAGTGACCGTTCGGGCGCAATCGCACACTACCGATTGGCCGCTGAACGGACTACGAGTCTTCCGGAACGGAATTACCTTCTGAGGCAAGTTGCTCGGCTATGCGAGCAGGAATAGGGCGACGCCCTGGTTCTGCTTCCGAGGCCAGGCCTCCAAGTGCAGCCAGCCTAAACATTGTGATGACTGTCGCAAGGGTGGGAGAATGTTTCCAAGAATATGGGGAGCGGACAATTGCGAGGATCTCAAGTGCTTCGATGGGTTTGGCCGGTTGTCACCTTAGGGCTGCTAGGTTACGGGCTGCACGTCGCTCTGGACGTGGTGCCACCTGACGCTGACCAAGGCAATGTGGGGCGAATTCTCTACTACCACGTGCCAACATGGATTGCGACGTCGGTTTGCTTTTTAGCAAACCTCATTTGCTCGATTGCCTATCTCGCGACTCGTAAACGGTCTCCGGAATTCTCCTTGAAAGCCGATGCTCTCGCTGTTTCCTCGGCGGAGATGGGTGTGGTCTTTTGCTTTTTAGGAATGGCCACGGGCTCTCTTTGGGGACGGGTGGCTTGGGGAATTTGGTGGACCTGGGATGCCCGGCTGACGGCAACGCTGGTTCTTTGGCTCATTTACGTCGCCTACCTGGTGCTACGAAATGTAGTTGGCGACGGAGACAAGATGCGTACGCTCGCCGCGGTCATCGCCATATTCGGGTACTGCGATGTTCCTCTTGTCTACATGACCACGAGGTGGTGGCGCACGCAACATCCGGCGCCGGTCTTCTTTGGCGGTCCCGGCGCGGGGGTTGCGCCGAACCTGCTTCCCGCTCTGCAATGGAATATTTTCGCTTGGCTCGCGTGGGGAATTCTTGTGGTCGCGATCCGTTACACAGCGGAACGCCGCAGACAGGTTGCTGCGCAGGCGGCCGCCGTGCAAGCGATTGAAATCGGCGCATTGGAGGTACAGTGACTCACCTGTCGGCTTTCGTTTCTATTTTTCCGTACGATTCCACAATTGACTCAGTCATGGGCTATCACCACCTCGTGATTGCCTACTCGCTGACCTGGGTTGTCCATCTCTGTTATCTGGGATACGTGATCCATAAACGGCGTTCCGCTCGCTCACTCGATGGTAAGTGATTAGGTCGGAGCCTCAGGAGTAAAGCTCGTTAGTTTTTCCTGGGCATGGTTCCCAGACTGGAGTTTAAGAGCGGACGGATGGATCCAACTCTCCCGAATGCGCGAGTCTTCCCCGAGTCACCGCTCTGACGCTTTGTATCAGGGCACGACTTCAGTCGGGCCGTTGAGAGGCTCAACAAAGACATGGGCTTCAGCCCGGCTTTAGAGTCTGCGTGAGAACTGTTCTTCGAAAGGTCGATAGATCCCAATCTGCGGAGACGCGCGCGTGTCCGATAGCCACCGCTCTGATGCTTTGTATCAGGGCACGGCTTCAGCCGTGCCGTAAAAGCAACCAACGACGAGGGCTTTAGCCCCTGAGGTACTTGTGTCCTGAG
>Ga0182024_10022420_pt1 | contig 11382 bp, 7 predicted proteins | sample P32metaG_FD_120480 | JGI IMG/M metagenome (GOLD analysis project Ga0182024, IMG submission 120480) | Permafrost microbial communities from Stordalen Mire, Sweden - P3-2 metaG (Illumina Assembly) | ecosystem: Environmental > Terrestrial > Soil > Wetlands > Permafrost | place: Sweden: Stordalen... | reverse complement strand
TTTTTGGCGCATTTTTCTGTTCTGCCTGATCGACGCATGGAACGGGATGCTCACCCTGCAAGGCCCGCAAGCCCGCAATATTCACCTTCAATCTGCTTGAGAATCACTTTTTCAGGATCGACTGGATTAGACGCCGAAGTCTCACATCCCGGTGCGGCGGGCACAGGCGAATTGGATGGGTCCGCAGTGGATCATCACTGCCAGATTTGCCCCGACTGCGCGCACCGGCTGGTCGGCCACCACTGCAAGCTGGTCTGCACCGAGTGCGGGTATTACCTGAGCTGCGCTGACTACTACTGAGGAACTGCGCCCAGGGAATGTCTGGAAGTGGCAGATTGAGCGGACGGGAATCCCAGGTCTCAAGATCGAGACCTGGGGCACCCAGCTATTGCGTCTGGCTGGCTTTGCGCGCGGCTTCAAATTCATCGCCCGGCAGCCACTCAACGGGCTTCACCTGGGCGCTGGCCAGCCAGCCAAGGACAAGGCCGAAACGCGCCAGCTTGGCGTTGCCGCGGAAGTCCCAGTCTGGCCGGTATTCGTCAGAGGGCTGGTGATAGTGGTGAGCTTCGTGGTCATCCGACTGCGCGCGGCCCCAGGCTTCGTCGTGCCCCTCAAACAGCTCACCCTGATCGACGGAGAACGCGGGAATGCCGACCCTGGCCAACGAAAAATGGTCGGAGCGGTAGTAGCTGCCCGCACCTGGCCTGGGATCGGGCAGCAGCGCCAGGTCGAAGCCCTTGGCAACGATCTGTAAGGTGGACCAGAAGTCGATCCGCTCCGCTCCGCCCAGGCTCACCGAGCGAGGAACGCCGATCGGCAGCAGCATGTCGTAATTCAGATCGAGGGTGATCTTGCCGGCCGGGACTGGCGGGTGCATCCCAAGATACTCCGACCCCAGGAGGCCCTGCTCCTCGGCGGTAACGGCTGCGAAGTAGACGGCGTGCGGCGGCCGCAGCGGGGATTGCGCGAACGCGCGGGCCAGCTCGATGAGGATGCCGCAGCCGGTGCCGTTGTCTGCTGCGCCGTTGTAAATGTTGTCTCCCTTGGCGTCAGGGTCGATGCCCAGATGATCGTAGTGGGCGGTGTATATAACCGCCTGGTTTTTATCGCTCACGCCCGGCACGCGGCCCAACACATTAGAGCTAACATAGCGCCGAACGCGGCTCTCGATATGCGCCTTCAGATTCACCGGCAGTTTGACGGCGTGGAAGGCGCCCGGCTTACCAGCGGTTTCTAAAGCCTGGTCAAGATTGCCGAGCCCGGCCAGCGTAAACAGCCGCTGGGCTACGTCATGCTGAATCCAGGCAGCAGCGCGCAGCGTGGCGCTGGGGTCGCCCTCGAGATAGCTCTTTTCTACGGATTGGGAATTCCGCACCACCTCCCAGCCGTAGCTGGCCAGGTCAGTCCTATGAACGATCAACACGCCGACGGCTCCGCGGCGCGCGGCTTCTTCGTATTTGTAAGTCCAGCGACCGTAGTAGGTGAGCGCCTTGCCCTTGAAGAACTTCTCGTCGTCCGACGGCGGCTCGTTCACGATAACCAGCGCGATCTTGCCCTTCAGGTCGATCTCTTTGCCGTCCGGGCCGGCGTAGTCATCCCAGTGGTACTCCGGCGCGTGAATGCCGTAGCCGACGAAGACTATAGGCGCGTCGAAGTCCGCTGTGGCCTGGCCGGTCTGGTCTTTGGAGACGATTTCAGAGCCATAGGTGAGATCGACAGGCTGACCGGCGGCGGGCACAAAGGAGAACTTTGTCTTGTCCTCGATGGTGTGAACGGCCACGAGCGGGACGCGCTGGAAATAGGTCCCGTTATCACCCGCGGGCTCGACGCCTGCCAGGGCAAACTGAGTGGCAATGTATTCGGCCGCCAGCTCAGCACCTCGTGTGCCGGGCCCGCGCCCCTCCAGCAGATCGAGCGAGAGGAAGCGCACATGGGCGCGAATCTTTTCAGAATCGATGGAAGCAGCGGCGGCACGAGCGGCCTGCGGCAGGCCCGAAACTTCAGGGACCGCGGTTGCGGGTTGCTGGGCACGAACAAATGGCGCGACCAGAATGCCAACTGCCAACGCGGCTGAGATCTGCTTGCGGTTCATGGAGCCTCCCTGAAGTTCAGGCGATTCGTCCTCTATGCGTCTAAGTGAAACAATAAATGCCGTCAGACCAGTTCATCCACTGTCCGCGGAGTAAGGCCATCCCGAGGCATGCCTGAGAGCAGATGAGCGCGAGTGAGCACCTTGCGGGCCAGGCCGGTCAACGCCATGCCGGCAGCCTGGCTGAGCGGAACCCAGCGGCGCTCTCCACCGTCCACGGTCATCGACTCCATGTCGTCTTCAAAGACCGTTCGGACGCGCACGTAGTAATTCACCTGCATGATGGCATGGCGCACAGTCATGCGCAGCTCGTTTTCGGGAACGGATGTGTCGGTCAGCGTGGGCAACTCCCAAAGGCCCGGCATCACCGTGAGCGCTGCAGGCCGCTGCTGCAGCAGGACCTCCCGATTGGTTTGACCGGGCTCGCGGCCAGTACGCACTGAAAGCGCGCAGGCCACCTCGCGGCTTACCATGCGGGCACGCGGCGCGGTCTTGTGCTCGCCCTGCGTCTTGCAGTCGGCGGCGAGCGGACACAGCAGGCATTGCGGATTGCGCGGCAGGCAAACGGTCGCTCCCAGCTCCATCATGGCCTGGTTGAAGTCGCCGGGGTGAGCGGGGTCAAGGAGTTGAGCGGCGAGAGGCTCAATCTTGCGCTTGACAGCGGCCGCGCCAATTCGGGTCGCAAGCTCCCAGCCCTGCAACCGGCACAAGACCCGCTCGACATTGCCGTCCACCACCGCAATCGGTTCGCCATGGGCGATGCTGGCGATGGCCGCCGCCGTGTATGCGCCAATGCCGGGCAAGGTGCGCAGCTCCGCTGAACTTGCCGGCAGATTCCCATGGTGGTGGCTGGCAACAAATTGCGCAGCCTTGTGCAACATGCGCGCGCGGCGATAGTACCCTAAACCGCTCCACAAGGCCAGCACCTCTTCCTCGGCGGCCAGGGCCAGTGACACAAGCGTGGGGAACCGGGCGAGGAAGGCTTGGTAGCGCTCCACCACGACGGAAACGCGAGTCTGCTGCAGCATGATCTCCGAGACCCAGACGGCATAGGGGTTGGAGTTCCGTCGCCACGGGAGATCGCGGCGGTTGCGGGCATACCAGGCTAGCAGCTGCCGCCGTATCCTGGTGATCCCTTCCGGTCCCCAATCCCGCTTTGCCATGAGCTCAGATTAAGCCATTCGCCGATCCATTTGTTCGAAGACTGTGTGCAAAGCGGAGCCGCATTTCAACCTGCGAGCTGTCTCAATTGATTCCATTATGGGATGGCTCCGGAGTGGATTCCCGCTGACCGGAAAGTGGCAGAAGCCGGCCGTTTTTCATTGCAGTAACCATGCTAAGGTTACTAACACGTACTGCCGAAATTGGCGCTCCAAAGGTTGTCGGCCCGGATGCCGAACGGAACCTGGGGGTGCATAGGCGGCACGGAGGAATCGGCCAAATCACACAGGTTAGCCTGTAGACCGGACCCTGCAAACTTTTTCTGGAGGCACTTAATGAAGCGTATCGCAATCATCCTGACCGCCGCAATTCTTGCCGCGCCACTGGCGCTGATGGCCCAGTCAGGCCCCTCATCGAATTCCTCTGATACCGCGGAACCTGTTGCCGCGGAAGCGGGTAACGACGGCGCCGTGACGCCTGCGCGCTATAGAGGGCCTGACGATTCCGAAAAGCCCCTGTCGCGGATTGGCTTCGGCGCCGGCATCTCCCCGCTGGGCATCCAGCTACAGACAGCCGTCAACCTAAGCAGCCACTTCAATTTGAGAGCCGACGGTAACTTCTTCAACTACGCCACCAGCTTTGCCAGCAATGGAATCAGCGCTAAGGGCCAGCTTAACCTGTCCAGCGCGGGCGCGTCGCTGGATATTTACCCGTTCCGCTCCGGCTTCCACATCAGTCCCGGCTTGCTGATCAGGAACCAGGATCAGATTTCAGCAACCGCCAATGTGCCGGCGGGGTCCAGCTTTACGCTCAATGGGACGACGTACTACTCAGCCAACGCGAATGCTGCCACAGGCGCCACTCCCATCACAGGAACTGGAATCCTGGGCCTGAACACCAACAATCCGGCTTTTACTGCGACTGCGGGCTGGGGAAACATAGCTCGCCGCAACGGTCACTGGTCGGTCCCGTTCGAGGCGGGTGTCGCCTTCATCGGGGATCCCTCTGTGAAGGTGAATCTGGGCGGCTGGGCCTGCGCTGACCAGGCGCAGACAGAATGCTCTGACCTGTCCAGCCCCACCAATCCAATTGCCGTCGCGATTCAGAGCAACCTCACTGCCCAGATTGCCAAGTGGACCACCGATCTGAGCCCGCTGAAGACCTTCCCCATCGCCTCTGTGGGCCTGGCTTACAGTTTCCACGTCCGGTAAATTTCGGCTGAGAAAAACATAAAGGCCGCTCCGAGTCCATCATACGGACCGAGCGGCTTCTTTCTGCCCCAAACAAATAGAAAACCGCTCTAGAAAAGCTTGGACAAAGAAAAAAGGCATGGGTGCCCCATCCTTTCCGCGTTTCTTGCGGAAAGGGTGGGAAAGCATAGACCTAAACCAGCCTGTCTCAACCCAGCAATTCCCCAACAATCCCAGGAACCGCCTCGAGCGCTACGTCGATCTGGGCCTGATCTTTGCCGCCGGCTTCGGCAATCTCCGGCTTGCCGCCGCCGGAGCCGCCGACGAGCTTTGCTACGGCTCCAACCAGCTTGCCGGCCTGGATGCGCTTGGTCAGCCCGGCGGTCACGCCGGCAATCAATGCCACTTTGCCCTCGGGTTGCGCCGACGCCAGCACCACCACGCCCTCGCCAAGTTTCTGCTTCAAATTATCCACCAGGGTCCGAAGCTGCCCGCGTTCCAGCGTGTCGGCGCGGTGCACCAGCACTTTTACGCCCTTCACTTCAGTGGTGCGGCGAACAGCTTCATCGAGTGTTCCGGCGGCGGACTTCATGCGAACTTCTTCGAGTTCCCGGCGCAGTCGCTTGAGTTCGTCCTCTTGACTGTCCAATTTGGCGCGGAAAGCTTCAGAGGGGCTGGCGCCAGCAGGAGTTGGGGCGACTTGCGCGGCGATCTGCGCAACGGCAAAGTCCTGGCGGAAAGTATCCAGAGACCCGAAGCCGCTGATGGCTTCCAGTCGGCGAACGCCGGAAGAAACCGAGCCTTCACTCACAATCTTGATGAGGCCGATCTCGCCGGTGGCCGCGGTGTGTGTGCCGCCGCATAGTTCGGTCGAGAAGCCATCGGACAGCTTGACTACCCTCACCTTGTCGCCATACTTCTCGCCGAACAGGGCCATGGCATGGTATTCGTTCACGGCTACATCGATGGGCACGTCTTCCAGGGTTTCGACGCGCGCATTGGCCAGCACTTCGCGATTGACGATTCGCTCGATCTCTTCCAGTTCTTCATCGGCCACCTGGGCAAAGTGAGAAAAGTCGAAGCGCAAACGCGTAGGCTCGACCGAGGAGCCGGCCTGCTTCACATGCGTGCCCAGAACCCCCCGCAGCGCCGCGTGCAGCAGGTGGGTTCCAGTGTGATTGCGGCGGATGGAGTCGCGGCGTTCACCGTCTACGACAGTCCGGACCGTGTCGCCGACTGCGATCGGCAGCTTGAGCAGCGCCTTGTGCGCGCGCACACCTTGCACAGGCAGAACCGCTCCTTGAATTTCAGCGACAGTCGTATTTCCATCAGCAGAAGTGAACCACCCCGTATCGCCAACCTGTCCGCCGGAGTCGCCGTAGAACGTGGTCTGATCGAGCACCACGTCAACCAGATCGCCCGCGCTGGCAGCCGGCACTCCGACGCCGTCTTTGACGATGGCCAGCACTTGTGCGCCTGGGGCGATGAGCTGCTTGTAACCAAGAAACGCCGTTTTCTTGAGTTCTCTGAACGCCGGGCTAGCCGACTTCTGGCTGCCGCCTTTCCAACTGGCGCGGGCGCGGGCTTGCTCAGCTTCCTTCGCGCGATCAAATCCTTCATAGTCGAAGCCAATTTCATAGTCGCGGGCTGCATCGACCATGAAATCGATCGGCAACCCGTAGGTTTCGTAAAGGTGAAACGCTTTGTCACCTGGAAAAACGAACGGGAGAGGCGGCCGCGAGATTTGCGAATAAAAGTGCTGTTCGTCCCATTCCTTAATCATTCGGATTGCGGGCTGGATGCCTGAACCAGGAGAAGAAGACTTAAGTGCCTCAACAACCTCATCGAGATATATTCCGTGAGGAACGCCGCGGTATGGGGCCTGTGGTTCGAAATGCGGCAAGACCATCGCAGCCACTGCGTGATCGAATCTTCGTGATCCCTCATTCAGCACACGGTCGAACTGTTTCTCTTCGGCTCCAACTACTTTCGCCACGCGAGCAGCGGAATCGTCCAGTTCCGGGTAAGCGCCCTGCATCAAATCCCGGACAGTGTAGACCATCTCGTACAGGAAGGGCTGCTCCTGGCCCAGCAAACGCCCATGGCGAATGCCGCGACGGAGTATTTTCCGTAACACGTAGCCGCGGCCCTCGTTCTGAGGCAACACGCCATCGTTGATGAGAAAGGTGGCTGCGCGGGCGTGATCGGCGATGATTCGCAGCGAGGCTGAATTTAGTCGCTCCCGTTCTTCTCGTTTTCGTTGCTCATCCACAGAAGGAGGTGCCGACGCATCGGCTGAAAACACCGTGATCGGTGCGTACTCAAACTTCGTCAGTTCTGCCGCGCGCTCGATCAACGGCGTGAACAAATCTGTCTCGAAATTGGACACTTTCCCTTGCAGCACAGCAGCAACCCGCTCCAGCCCCATGCCTGTATCAATGGACGGCTTGGGCAGCGGCGTCAGCTTATACCCTGTCGTCTTGCCGTTCTCCACCTCGGCAGCCCTGTCAAACTGCATAAAAACCAGGTTCCAGATTTCGACATACCGCGCATCGTCGTGTCCAAACGGCTTATCCACACCGGGAGTCTCGGCTGCCTCGATGCCCATGTCGTAGAAGATCTCCGAACACGGCCCGCACGGCCCCGTTTCGCCCATCTGCCAGAAATTGTCCTTCAGGCCGTATTGGTGGATGCGGTCTTTTGGTACGCCAACTTCGATCCAATAGCCCTCGGCCTCGTCGTCGCGCGGCACACCTTCAGCTCCTTCGAAGATCGTCACGTAAAGGCGATCCTTTGGAATTCCGAACCACTCCTCGCCAGTGACCAGTTCCCAGGCAAACTGGATGGCCTCGCGCTTGAAGTAATCGCCGAAGCTGAAGTTACCCAGCATCTCAAAGAAGGTGTGGTGGCGGCGCGTGAAGCCGACATTCTCCAAGTCGTTGTGCTTGCCGCCGGCGCGGACGCATTTTTGTGAAGTCGTCGCCCGCGAGTAATCGCGCCGCTCCGCCCCCAGGAACAGATCTTTGAACTGATTCATGCCGGCGTTGGTAAACAGAAGCGTGGGGTCGTTGGCAGGCACCAGCGAGGATGAGTGCACACGGCGGTGCTGCTTCGACTCAAAAAAGCGCAGAAACAGTTCGCGAATTTCGTTTCCAGAACGGGATTGCATGGCATAACCAGTGTACTTGGACGGCGCGTCATTTTCGAGAGCGGCTGCTCACTTCCTTGCACACTGCCGATGCAGAGACTATGGCTGAGCACAAGGCGCACATCACCATCCGGTTTCCAGTTGAACTGGCAAATGAGATTGAAGCCTTTGCAGGCCCGCGAAAGCGGAATGCCTTTATTGCGGCAGCAGCTGAGCAGGAGTTGCTGCGCAGGAAGTTTGCGGCCGCGAAATCCGAGAAGATTCAAGCGCAGGAGGCAGCCGAGCAGCTCACGGTGAATTGAAGGCAAAACGTGTAGCAGCACGCTGGCCTTGCATCGCCTATTCCCGATGCGGATCTTCGTCGAGGCTTTCGAGGGCCGCCAGCGCGTCCTCCGGCACGTTCCATTGCCGCAGAATCTTGTAGATCGTACCGGTCGAAAACCCCGCGGCCACCAGCCGCCGCATCACGCGTGCGGTTTCTTTTTCGTTCTCCGGCTTGCGGATGCGCTTGCGTTCCAGGTGCTCGCGAGCCAGCGCCTCCTCGTTGGTCTGGCCGTAGCGGGCGTCGAGCGTCTCCGCAATCAGATCCGCATGAACACCCTTCTGCTGCAAGTCCTGACGAACACGCCGAACGCCAAACTTCTCGTTCTCCTGGCGCAAGCGTGCGTATGTCTCGGCAAACGTGGCATCGTTCAGGTAGCCATAGTCTTTGAGTCGCGCGACGACGGCCGCCATTGCCGCGTCGCCCCGTGGGTCCGGCTCGACGCGGGTCTTCATCAGCCGCCGCAACTCAGCCTCGGAGCGCATCCGTCGCCCCAGTGCCTTAACCGAATAGTCAAACAACCCCGTCTCGTTGAGAAACGCGCGCGGCTTTGCGGATTTGCGTCCAAAGGGCAATGTCAGATCTTGACCTTCACCTTGTTGGCGGCGCCATTATCGGCTGCGCGTCCTCGCGCCAGACCTCGCCTCGCGGCAGCTGCCCAGATTGCTTCGCGCAAAACCTGCGACTTATTCCAGCCTGTGCGTTTCATGATGCTGTAGAGCGCTGCCTCAGACTCGGCGTCGAGCGTCGCCGATACTCGATAAGTCATAGCCATGCGATTGATCGTACAACGGTCAGTGAAGTTCTTCCAGATAACCTTCGCGCGAGCGGCTCTACCGGTGTTCCGATGCCGGAATAACCAAGTGAACCCACCTATTCCCTATTCCCCATTCCCTATTCCCTGCTTTTCGTCCACTCGTCCACCCAGTCGTTCACCGTCTTGTACCACAGTTGCGAGTTCTGCGGCTTCAGCACCCAGTGGCCCTCATCGGGGAAATAAAGCATCTTGCTCGGCACCTTCAGCAACTGCAGCGTATCGAAAAGCTGGAAGCCTTCGCTCACATCCAACCTGTAGTCAAGCTGGCTGTGCACAACCAGCGTGGGCGTCTTGAAGTTCTTGGAAGAGAGCGAAGGCGACCACTTGCGGAAGGGGTTTTCTGCGTCCGGCTTGCCGTAGTATTCCCACGGGTGCCCCTTGAACTCCCAGATGTTGAACCAGTCCTCTTCCGTCGACCCAAAGGCCGACTCGGCGTCGAACATGCCGTCGTGGCTCACAATGCATTTGAAGCGGTTCGTGTGGCCCAGGATCCAGTTGGCCATGTAGCCGCCGTAGCTCGCGCCCAGCGCGCACTCGCGGCTTTTATCAACGAAGGCGTAATGCTGCTCGGCGTAATCCAGGCCGGTCATCAAGTCTGTGAAGGGCTTGCCGCCCCAGTCTCCGTTCACGCCGTCCACAAAGGCCTGTCCATACCCCGTCGACCCGCGTGGATTGATCATGATCACCACGTACCCATTCGCAGCAAACAGCTCCGCATTCCAGCGATAACTCCACGAGTCACCCCACGCGCCTTGCGGCCCGCCGTGAATCAGGAATTTCACTGGATACTTCTTCGCCGGATCAAATCCCGGCGGCCGAATGATGAACCCTTGAACCTTGGTCTTGTCCTCCGCAGTGAACCAGAACGAGTCCATCTTCGGCAGATCGATTTGGGCTAGAAGTGCGTCGTTGAGGTGGGTGATGGGACGAGGAAGGTACGATGGCGGCGTAATGTCCTCCGAAGGCTTGTTCGCATCAGCCGAGTAAACTTTGATGAGATGGACTCCGTCATCCAGATCTTGGAGATCGCCGACAACAAATTCAGCGGGGCGGTCAACCCTCACAAGCACACCATCAATGAAGTCCCTATCGGTGGTGGAAAATGGATGGATATCGCTCCATTCGCCACGAGCCTTACCCATTCTGCGCAGCTCGTCCGATGCAGGGCCGATCTTATAAATGGGAGCCTCTCCCTTTTCGCCGGATACGAAGAACAGGCTTCGAGAGTCACTCGCCCAGACCAACTCATCCACCCAGTCGTCGAAATTTGCGGGCGCGCGATTCGGCAGCTTTGCATCCTTCAGCAAATCCCGCGCCGTCTTCGCCGTTCGGTCGTACACCATTAACCGGAAGTTGTCGCTTTCGTACCCCGCACGTGCCTCCGACCGCCACGCCAGCCACTTCCCATCTGGCGAGTAAGCGGGGTTGAAATTGCCGCCGAGTGAAGTACTCACCGCAACCGGCTTCGCCGCCGTGTTGGTCAGGTCAAGCGTAAAAATCTTCGCGCTCACGCTTGTTGCCAGCTCAGGGTCCAGATTCTCCGTGAATGCCAGCTCCTTGCTGTCCGGAGAAATCGCAAACCCTCCTCCGCCCTCAATCGAAAACGGCGGAACGTCGTGCAAATCGTTCGGAGTCAGATCCCGGACAGCGCCATTCTCCAACGAAACCAGGAAGAGGTGGCTGCGTTTGTTGCCGGTGTAGTGGTTCCAGTGGCGATAGAGGAGGTGCGTAAAGATCTGCGCCTTCACTTTGCTCGATGCCAGCGCCGCGTCTCGATCGGCATTACACTTATCCGAAGTTCCGCCGTCCGCAGGACTAATCGCCGGGCAGTCCGGGTAGACAGCAGAAGTAAAAACCACGAAGCGCCCATCGGGCGACCATTTTGCATTGTCGGCCTCTGTCGAAATGCTGGTCAGCTTCTTCGCGTTGCTCGTCGCTCCCGTTGCCGCGTCAAAGTCCGCCAGCCATATTTGTTGGCCACTCTCTCGGCCGGAAAGGAAGAGCACGGAGTGCCCGTCGGCAGAAAACTGCGGTCCTGAGTCGCCGGGCTTGGCTACTGCCAGCGGAATCGGATCGCCGCCTGAAATCATCTGCAGCCACAGCTCCGCCGTCTTCGTGTTCTGTTCGAGGCTGACGGTGGTCACGGAATACGCCAACCACTTGCCATCTGGCGATACGGCAGTCTCACCCAAACGCTTCATCTTCATCATGTCCTCGAACGTCATGGGCCGCTTGACGGGCGCGGACTGGGCAGGGCAGAACGGAGTAAACGCGAGTAGAGCGAAAAGCACCGTCAAAAGAGATTTGCGCATGGAGTTTTCCTGTTCGCGCGGAGGAGTTGATTGCGTTCGCGCGAAGAAGAAGTTTACACCTGGAGCGATCGCCAATACTCTCTCCGCCCATTCACGTGGTGGCTCCGTTTGAAGGGTACGGGCTTCACAGGTTGCGGAAAAACTCTGTTGTCTTGAAAGGGCACGGCTTTAGCCGTGCCGAAAGTGGATCAAGTAGGAGCGCGGCTTTAGCCACTGGGGGAATGTAAGTCGTTGAAAATAAATTCCCTCAGGGGCTAGAGCATCTCTCCCGAAGGTATATAGTATAGGTGGCGATTCTTCGCGCACATGCTATGGCGCGACCATATTCGGATGATTTGCGACG
>Ga0182024_10022419_pt1 | contig 11382 bp, 11 predicted proteins | sample P32metaG_FD_120480 | JGI IMG/M metagenome (GOLD analysis project Ga0182024, IMG submission 120480) | Permafrost microbial communities from Stordalen Mire, Sweden - P3-2 metaG (Illumina Assembly) | ecosystem: Environmental > Terrestrial > Soil > Wetlands > Permafrost | place: Sweden: Stordalen... | reverse complement strand
TCATTGGTGCCAATACCGTCCGCGCTCAACAGCACGATCTCAGCCCGCCAGACATGCTTGTGCGGGGTGTTGCGATCCCGCGCGAGCGCCTTCAGACGGCGGCGATCCGCAGGCTTGAGAGTGATGGAAATTCCGGTTCGCATGCGCCAGACTCGCATGCATCCAGTCAGCTGGGAATCCCCTCCCGGATTCAAATGTCAGACGCGATCCACTAGAACTTGATCGTGCTGCGGATGTCGGCCACGAAGGCGTTGCCCACCGTCGAATTGGGATTGGCGGGATCCGGCACGTTGCCGCCGGGGTGGACGATGTATTGCAGGTCCGGCTGCACGGTCCACCACGGCGCGATTTGCGCCTGATAGCTCAGCTCGAACAACACATCTTCGTTGCGGATCGGATATGGCGGCCCGTTGAGCGCGAGCGTGTCCTGGTCGAGCGCCGCCGCATCGCGGCTGATCTTGGCGTAAGAAACGCCGAAGGTGAGCGTGTCGTCGGCGCGCCCAGGCAGCGGACCTTTGAGGCCGGCTCCGGCGTCGATGGAGTATGAAATCAGATTGCGGTCGGATGGCGCAAAGCCGCCGCGCATGAACAGATTGAGACTCTGTTTTTCCGAGCGCCAAACCATCTGGTCGGCGAGCGCATAGACGCCGCCGTTGCCGGTATGATTGAGCGGCCCAACGGCAGTGGGATCCGCCAGCGAAACCACGGCGCCGGTGCCGTCGAGCCCGAAATGCTGATCGGCGAAATCCGCCGCCGCGTACCAGCCGCCAAGCTTATACACGCCCGGCAGTCATCCAGGCGGCTTGCGTGGCTTTGGCGTCGTTCGCCTTGACCGCGGCTTACAGTTCTTTGGCGCCGGCAAGCGCGGTGGCTATATGCTCGACCGCGAACGGCTTGTAGTTCTTCGCCCCATCGGTCAGCGCGTCGGCTTCGGCGCGCGTTGCCGCCGCGACAAGAACGAACGCCAGCAGAGCGTAGCAAAGTCTGATTGATGTCGGCATGAGCCGTCCCCTCCATTTAAAAAAATCGTCGCGCAACATTGATCGCGACGGGACCGCATCAACCAAATAGTGTAGCAATATCAATAGTTTATAACTAGTCCAATGTAAAACTGCAGCGCCGCCGCTGCTTTCAAATTATTCCAATGAAGAGTTTGGCGATAAGCTATTGAACGCGTTCGCGAAAGCGGAACGGCAACGAAAATATTTTCGTAAAACCAGCGCGGACTTCGCCGCCGCCGGCGCGGCAAACTTCCGCAGGGCGGAAATCAGTCGGCGCTGCCGGAATTGTCGTTGGCGGAGGATGGCGGCGTTTTCGGCGGGGCCTTGACGACTGCCACCAGCGCCGGACGCAGCACGCGGTCGCCGAGCATATAGCCGGCCTGGATGACCTGCGCGACGTGGCCTGGCGGCAACTCGGACGTCGGCAACTCGTACATCGCCTGATGCACGTTCGGGTCGAACTTCTCACCTTCCGGCGAGAATTTCTTCACGCCGTGCTTCTCCAGAACTTTAAGCAGTTCACGCTCGGTGAGCTCGACGCCCTCGATCAGCACCTTGGCATCGGGCTGCGCGCGCAGTTCGGGACCGATGGATTCCAGCGCGCGGTGCATGTTGTCGGCTATCGCCAGCACGTCGCGGGCGAACCCGGCATTGCCGTAGAGGCGCGCATCCGCGACCTCGCGCTCGGTCCGTTTGCGCAGGTTCTCCATCTCGGCCAGCGTGCGCAGCAGCCTGTCCTTGAATTCGGCAGCTGCTTCCAACGCGGCGGTGACTTGCTCGGCCGGCACCAATTCGGGTGCCCCGCCAGCGGCCGCTTCGCTCTCCGGCTGGGCAGCCGTGTCGTCAGCGGCGGGCCTGTCCGTCATAATGGTCGATCCTCAAAACTGTTCGGATGCCGGGGATATCAGGCTTCAGGGGCGAAAAATCAAGCGTTCAGCGCGTGATCCCGGAGCGGAACATACGCAAATTCTAAGAAGACAACAGCTGGCTCACGACCCGCGCGGTATAATCAACCATCGGGACCACCCGGGCGTAATTGAGCCGGGTCGGCCCGATCACCCCGATTACCCCCACAATGCTGCCTTTGCTGTCGCGATACGGCGCCACGATGGTCGAGGAACCGGACAGCGAAAACAACTTGTTCTCCGAGCCGATGAAGATGCGCACGCCGTCGCCGCGCTCGGCGCGCCCGAGCAAATCGATCACCCCGCGTTTGGTTTCCAGGGCGTCGAACAACGAGCGCACCCGCTCCAGGTCGTCTAGCGCGTGCAGGTCCTCGAGCAGGTTGGCGTGGCCGCGCACGATCAGCTTGCGCTCTTCGCTTTCGCCGCCCGACCAACTCGCCAGACCGGCCGAGACGATCTTCTGGGTCAGTTGATCGAGCTCGGCTTTGCCCGCCTCCATCGCGCCTTCGATTTCGACGCGCAACTCGGCCAGCGTCTTGCCGCGGATACGGGAGTTGAGGAAATTGCCGGCCTCGACCAGGGCCGAGGTCGGCACGCCGGCCGGCACATTGAGCACACGATTTTCCACCTGGCCGTCTTCGGCCACCAGCACGGCGAGCGCGCGTTCCGGCTCCAGCCGCACGAATTCGATATGTTTGAGCCGCACATTGGCTTGCGCGGTTAGCACCACGCCGGCCGAGCGCGTCAAGCCGGACAAAGTCTGCGAGGCTTCACCGAGCACGGCTTCCAGCGACTTGCCGCTGCCGGTGCCAGCGACCTGCGCTTCGATCGAGCGGCGGTCGCTCTCGGTCAGGTCGCCGATCTGCATCAATGCATCGACGAAAAAGCGCAGGCCCATTTCGGTCGGCAGGCGGCCGGCCGACGTATGCGGCGCAAAGATCAAGCCGAGCTGCTCGAGGTCCGACATCACGTTGCGCACCGAGGCCGGCGACAACGTGATCGGCAGCAGGCGCGCCAGATTACGCGACCCGACCGGCTCGCCGGTGGCGAGATAGCTTTCGACGATGTGGCGGAAAATCTCGCGCGAGCGCTCGTTGAGCGCCGCCAGGCTCACTTGATTCGCGCCGATCGGGACGTCGTGGGAAGCCACGGGCTCACTCCTTACATCCGGCCAACAATGACCATTGAGCCGGACTTGTTCAAGCCGGACATCTGGTTATGGTGTGCGCCATAGCCAACGGGGATAACGCCCGATGCGGCCGAGCCGCCGACAAGTCGATGAATTGCGCGCCGTCTCGCTCGAGCGCAGCGTGGTCAAATACGCCGAGGGCTCCTGTTTCGTGAAATTCGGCGATACCCATGTGCTGGTTACCGCCAGCCTGGAGGAGCGCCTGCCGCCCTGGCTCAAGGGGCTAGGGCGCGGCTGGGTCACCGCCGAATACGGCATGCTGCCGCGCGCGACCTCCGAACGCACCCGCCGCGAGGCCTCAGCCGGCAAGCAAGGCGGCCGCACGGTCGAAATTCAGCGTCTGATCGGACGCTCGTTGCGCTCGGTCATCGATCTGCAGGCGCTGGGCGAGCGCCAGATCACCATCGACTGCGACGTGATCCAGGCCGACGGCGGCACGCGCACGGCGTCGATCACCGGCGCCTGGGTGGCGCTGACCGATTGCCTCGCCTGGATGAAGTCGCGCGACATGTTCAAGACGCAAGGTAACGCTCAAGTGCTGCGCGATCACATCGCCGCAGTGTCCTGTGGCGTCTTCAAAGGTACGGCGGTGCTCGATCTCGATTATGCCGAAGATTCGGAAGCCGATACCGACGCCAATTTCGTAATGACCGGCTCCGGCAATATCGTCGAGATCCAGGCCACCGCGGAAAAGGACCCGTTCAGCGAAGAGCAACTGCTGGCGCTGCTGGGGCTGGCGCGCAAGGGCATCGAGAAGCTGGTGGGTTTGCAAAAGCTGGCGGTGGCGTGAGTCGAAAACTCACCGGCCCCGTCGTCATCGCCACGCACAACCCCGGCAAGCTGGCCGAAATGCGCGACTTGCTCGCGCCTTTCGGTATCGCCGCGCAGTCTGCCGGCGAGCTCGGCCTCGGCGAGCCGCGGGAAACCGGAAAGACATTCGCCGCCAATGCGCGCATCAAAGCCTTGGCGGCCGCCAATGCCACCGGCAACGCGGCGTTCGCCGACGACTCCGGTCTGGTGGTCGAGGCGCTCGGCGGCGATCCCGGCATTCACTCGGCGCGCTGGGCAGGTCCCGACAAGGACTTCTGCTTCGCCATGAACAATATCCAGACGCTGCTGATCGAGCGCGGCGCGCGCACGCCAGAGCAACGCCGCGCGCATTTCGTCGCCGCGCTCTGTCTTGCATGGCCCGACGGCCATTTGGAGGAATTCGAGGGCCGTATCGATGGCGTGGCGGTATGGCCGCCGCGCGGCGACCGGGGCTTCGGTTACGATCCGCTGTTCAAGCCCGACGGTTTCGACCGCACCTTCGGCCAGATGAGCGCCGACGAAAAGCACGGCCTGCCGCTGAAAGGCCAAGGTCTCTCGCACCGAGCGCGCGCTTTTTTGAAGCTCGCGGATGCTTGCCTGCGCGGCGCTTGAAATAGTTCCCGATCGTTACAAGTTTAATCAACTGTCCGCCGGGCGTATGCATTCTCGCTAGGTGCGACGCGTGACGCGGCCTATGATGCTTAACATGATCTTAACGCAACCATCGCCCTTCGCCGTCTATGTGCACTGGCCGTTCTGCCTGTCGAAGTGCCCCTATTGCGACTTCAACAGCCACGTTCGTCACGGCGGCGTCGATGAAGCGCGCTTCGTGCGCGCGTTCGAAGCCGAGATCGCGGCGACCGCCGCCCGCCTTCCCGGCCGCACGGTATCGACGATTTTCTTCGGCGGCGGCACGCCGTCGCTGATGAAGCCGGAATCCGTGCAGGCCATCCTCGATTGCATCGGCAAGCACTGGAGCGTCGCACCTAGCGCCGAAGTCACGCTCGAAGCCAACCCGACCAGTATCGAGGCCACTCGCTTCCGCGGCTATCGCGCAGCCGGCGTCAACCGCGTGTCGCTCGGCGTGCAGGCGCTCGACGACGCATCGCTGAAAGAACTCGGCCGTCTGCACACCGCGCAGGAAGCGCTCGACGCGGTCGCAGTAGCACGCGCAAATTTCGAGCGTTACTCGTTCGATCTGATCTATGCGCGGCCGCGCCAGACTCCAGCGGCTTGGGGCCAGGAGCTTAAACGCGCGATCTCGGAAGCAGCCGAACATCTCTCGCTTTATCAACTGACCATCGAACAGGACACGCCGTTCTTCGGCCTCTACAAGGCCGGCAAGCTCGTCATTCCCGATGACGACACCGGGCGCGATCTCTACGACATGACGCAGTCGACCTGCGCCGATGCCGGACTGCCGGCCTATGAAGTCTCCAACCACGCCCGGCCGGGCGCCGAGTGCCGGCACAACCTGGTTTATTGGCGCGGCCACGAATATGCCGGCATCGGACCCGGCGCGCATGGCCGGCTCAATATCGACGGCCGCCGTTACGCAACCGAGACCGAGAAGCGCCCGGAAAGCTGGCTGATGCGGGTCGAGGCGGCCGGCAATGGCTTGATCGTGGACGAGAAGCTCACGTCCGGAGAGGCCGCCGACGAATTTCTGTTGATGGGGCTGCGGCTCGCCGAAGGCATCGATCCCGAACGCTTCACGCAGCTTGCCGGCCGCACACTCGATCCCAAGCGCATTTCAATCTTGCGCGACGAAGGCGCGGTGGAAACCACCCCCGATGGCCGCTTGCGCGTGACGCAAAGCGGATTTCCCGTGCTCGACGCGGTGGTTGCGGATTTGGCGGCGTAGTGATCCGTCACCCTGAGGTGCGAGCGCAGCGAGCCTCGAAGGGCGACGGCCACTTTATATCAGCACCTTAGCCGTTCATCCTTCGAGGGCCGCTACGCGGCCTCCTCAGGATGACGGATAAAGATCACGTCCCAGGCGCGAACGACTTCGGCGCCGGGCTGACCGGCTGACTGCCCGATGGTGTCACACGCATTACTGCGAGGCCGCGCTCATTGGTGCCATCGGGGCGGAAGCGGAACACCCCGTCGATGCCGGCGAAACCGGAGGAGTTGGTCAGCACCTGCTCGCTGAAGCGCTGCACGCCTTGCGTCTTGACCAGCGCGGCGACCAGCGCGACTGCGTCATAAGCGAGCGTCGCCGTGCGCACCGGGTCCTGTCCGTACCGGGCGCGGTAGCGGCCTGAGAAACTCTTGAAGCCGCCCGGATCCGGCGCCGCGTACCAGCCGCCGTCGAGCGTAGGCGTCGAGAAGATGCGCGGATCGTCCCACAGTCCGGTGCCGAGCAGCTGCTCGCGCTTCAAGTTCACGCCGCTGGCGGCAAGCGCCTGCACCACTTGCGGCACCGCGTCGGCGCCGTCGGGAATGAAAATCGAATCGACGTGAGCCGCCGCCTGCGCCACACGGCGCGCGGGCTCCGCCATCTTGCCCGGATCGGGCGGATACTTCTCCAGCGCCAGGATGCGGGCGCCGCGGCGCGACACCTCCTGCTGGAAGGCGGCTTCCACCACCGCACCATAGGCGCTGTCGGGCAGCATCGCGGCGAACGACCGCTTGCCGCGCGAAATGGCAAAATCGACGATGCGTTTGACATCGGTCTCCGGCAGAAAGCTCAGCAGATAGACGCCGCGCGTCGCGGCGCTGACGTCGGTCGAGAACGCGATCACCGGAATGCCGCGCTGGCGCGCGGTCGCGCCCACCGCGCGCACGGCTTCGGCGAACAGCGGGCCAATGATGATTTCGGCGCCTTCGCCGATCGCCTGCTGCGCGGCGGCCTGCGCGCCTTGCGGTGTGCCGCCGTCATCCTTCACGAGCAATTGGATGTTCGGATTCTTGAATTCGGCGAGCGCCAAATCGGCGGCGTTTTTCATCGAGGTCGCAGCGACCCCGGCATTGCCCGGCGCCGACAGCGGCAGGATCAGGCCGACGCGAACCTGGCCTTCGCCGAGCGTTGCGGCAGGCGCCGGCTCGGCGGTCTGCGGCGGCGGCGTATTGCTGAAAAATTCGGTATTGCCGCCGGCGCAGGCAGTAAGCGCGGCGGCGGCGGCGATACAAAGCCCGGCACACAGTCGGCGTCGCCCGCGCGACAATGTCCCCTCCCGAGCTCGCCACAACCCCGCCATAGTGGCCCCCTGCGCCCCGAATCAATGCCAGTCCTACCGATTATCGCCCAATTTGTACCGCAATAGTTACGGTCGTGAAAAAGAAAGGGCATCCGTCACGATGACGTGCCCCCGGCCCCCGTCTAAGCTGGCCGGCATGGTCAGGGACAGCAAAACCGCGGGCGCCGGCCGGCCGCGCCGCTACGCGTTGGCCGGCGAAGCAATCGACGCGCTGTCCCTGCCGGCAGGCCTTTATCTTGTCGCGACCCCGATCGGAAACCTGGGCGACATCAGCCTGCGCGCCTTGCAGACACTCGCCGCCGCCGACGTGATCGCCTGCGAGGACAGCCGCGTTACTCGCAAGCTCACCGAGCACTACGGTATCGCCACGCCGCTCACGCCCTATCATGAGCACAACGCGGCCGAGGCGAGGCCGAAGTTGCTCGCTCGCTTGGGCGAGGGCCAGGCGGTCGCGCTGGTCTCGGACGCCGGCACGCCGCTGATCTCCGATCCCGGTTATAAGCTGGTGCGCGCGGCGAGCGACGCCGGTCACGCAGTCGTCGCGGTGCCGGGCGCGTCGGCGTTCTTGACTGCGCTCACCGCCGCCGGCTTGCCGACCGACCGTTTCTTCTTCGAGGGCTTTCTGCCGCCCAAACAAGCGGGCCGGCAAAAGCGTATCGCCGCGCTCGCCGGCATTCCCGCCACGTTGGTGTTGTTCGAAAGCGGGCCGCGTTTGCCCGCGGCGCTCGCCGATCTCGCCGACGGACTAGGACCCCGCGCGGCCGCGATCTGCCGCGAACTGACCAAGCTGCACGAGGAAATTCGCCGCGGCGATCTTATCAGCCTGGCGCGTCACTACAAGACCGGCGCGGAGACGCGCGGCGAGATCGTCATCGTGGTGGCGCCGCCCGCCGAGGACGCCGGGACAGCCGACGATGTCGACAACCTGCTGCGGCGCGCGCTGGCGCGCGTATCGGTCAAGGACGCGGTCGGCGAAGTGGCGCTCGCCACCGGCCGGCCGCGCCGCGAGGTCTATCAGCGCGCGCTCGCGCTCGCCGATTCTTCCGGCGAAAAGGATGGCGGCAATGGCGCGGCGTAGCGGCATGCCGCGGCCGCCCAAGCCGCCAGCCAGTCTAGCGCGGCAAAAGCGCGAAGCGCGCCGTGAAAAGATTGCCGCTTTCGGCCTCGGTATTTCGGCCGAGAGCCGCGCCGCCGCCTGGCTGATCGCGCACGGCTACCGCATCCTGGCGCGGCGCTGGAAAAGCCCGCTCGGCGAGATCGACATCATCGCGGCGCGGCGTCACACTTTGATCTTCGTCGAGGTGAAGGCGCGCGCGACGCTCGACGGCGCGGCAGAGTCGGTCACCGAACGGCAAAAGCATCGAATTGCGGCAGCGGCCGAAGCGTGGCTCGCCAGCTATCCGCAACCCACGATCCGCGACATGCGCTTCGATGCAATCCTGGTCGCGCCGGGGCGCCTACCGCGCCACCTCTCGGCGGCGTTCGAATCTTAATCGTCATTCCGGGACACGCGCGAAGCGCGTGGGCCCGCAATCCAGAGCCAAACAACCTATGCCGGAAAAATCCGCCCTGGATTCCGGGTTCGCGGGCTGCGCCCGCGCCCCGGAATGACAAGATCTTAAGCACTCAGCCTTTGGAAGAAGGCGTCGACCTGGCCGCGGATGCGGCCGGCAACGTTGCCGAGATCGTCGGCCACCGTTTTCACCGCGCCCGCGCTGGAGCGCGTGTCTTCGGTGGCGGTGCCTACCAGACTGACCTCATCGGCGGTCTCGACCGTGCGCTTGGCGGCGATCTCGACGCTGCGCGCGATTTCCGCCGTCGCGGCGCCCTGCTCGGTGACGGCGGCCGCGATGGCGCCGCTGATGTCGCCGATCTCGCGGATAATACGCTCGATCGCGGTGATCGCCTCGATCGACCGCACGGTGGCCCGCTGCATGCCGGCGATCTGCGCGGTGATCTCCTCGGTGGCGCGGCTAGTCTGACCGGCCAGCGCCTTGACCTCGCCGGCCACCACGGCGAAGCCGCGCCCGGCCTCGCCCGCGCGGGCAGCTTCTATGGTTGCGTTGAGCGCGAGCAGATTGGTTTGCTCGGCGATGCCGGTAATGAGCTTGACCACGTCGCCGATGCGCCCGGCGGCTTCGTCCAGCTCCTTGACCGCGAGGTTGGTGCGCCCGGCCTCGTTCACCGCCTTGGTGGCGATGGCGTTGGACTGCGCCACCTGACGATCGATCTCGTTCACGGAAGCCGAAAGCTCGTCGGCGGCGGATGCAATGTCACGCACATTCGACGAAGCCTCCGAAGAGGCGGCCGCGGCGCTGGCGGTCTTGGTCGCGGCTTCGGCGGCGGCGCCGGCGAGCTGGGTCGACGCCGCCAGCATCTGATCGGAAATGCGCCCGAGCTCGGCGAGGGTTGATTCCACGTCCGCCGAGAAGTGCGAGATCTCGCTCGACATCTGTTCCTGACGCTGCGCGCGCGTTTCGGCGTCGCTGCGCACCGTACGATTGAGTTCCTCGTTGCTGCGCAAGGCGCGCTGGAACACGGCGATCGATCGGGCGAGCGCGCCGATCTCGTCGCGGCGCTCCCCGAACGGAACGGCAATCGAAGCATCGCCGGCGGCGACCGCCTCGGTGACATGCGTGATCTCCGCAATCGGCCGGGTCACGCTGTGCGAAATCACCCATGCGCCGGCGGTTGCAAGCATGACGGCGAAGCCGGCAAGCAGGCTCAGCCACATGGCGGTCCGGTCGATGCCGGTGTTGATCTCGTGATAGACGCGAGTGGCGCGTTTCTCGTAAAGCTGCGTCAGCTTTTCCAGATCCAGGTTGAGCGCCTTGCGCACCGAACGGTTGGCGTCGTTGTCGCCCCAGGCGCGGCCGGCGGCGGGACTCACTTCGGTGCCCAACCGCGCCAATTCGGTGCGGAAGTCGATGAATTGGGCGATGCGCTTGGAAAACTGACCGAACAGCTCGGCATCGTCGCCGCGCACCGATTTCTTCCAGTCCTCGACCACCTTGGCGATCTGTTTGTCGAATTTGATGATGCCGTCGGCGTAGACCTTCGAGGTCTTCATGTCGGTCGACATGTAGACGCCGCGCGATTCCATCTCCACGGCGTAAATCAGCCCATTCACCCGCTCGACGTTCCAGGTGCCGGCGTTGGCGGATTCGAATTCGTCGGTCAGGTTCTGATGTTGACGCGCGGCCGAGACTGCCACCATCGACAACGCGACGGTCGCGGTGGCCATCAGCGCGAAGATCGCATAGAGCTTGGCGGCGATTGAAAGCTTCGGCAAAGTCACAAGCGGCCCCCACCCGTGCCCTAAAGGGCCCCAGCCGCTATAGTGGCGGTAAAATGTTAACGGTTTGTTTTCCTTACGCTTCTCGTCGCCCGGAAGATTGCCCATAAAGGTCGCCATGAGCCTGAAAATTGCCGTGCAGATGGATCCGATCCAGCGGATCAACATCAAGGGCGATTCAACTTTCGCCCTGCTGCTGGAGGCGCAAAAGCGCGGCCACCAGCTTTCCTATTACACCCCCGAACGGCTGGCCTTGCTCGATGGCCACCTGTTCGCCACCGTCGAAGCCCTGACCGTACGCGATCAGGCCGGCGCCCATTTCACCCTTGGCCTGCCGCGGCGCGTGGAATTGACCCAATTCGACGTGGTGCTGCTGCGCCAGGACCCGCCTTTCGACCTCGCCTATGTGACCACCACCCATTTGCTCGAGCGCATCCATCCCAAGGCGCTCGTGGTCAACGACCCGGCGCATGTGCGCAACGCACCGGAAAAGATGCTGGTCACCGAATTTCCCGACCTGATGCCGCCGACTTTGGTCACCCGCGACCTCGCCGAGATCAAGGCGTTCCGCGCCGAGCACAAAGACATCGTGATGAAGCCGCTCTACGGCCACGGCGGCGGCGCGGTCTTCCGCCTTACCCGCGACGACCTCAATTTCGGCTCGCTCTACGATATGTTCGCGGTCACCTTCCGCGAGCAATGGGTGGTGCAGAAATTCCTGCCCGACGTGAAAAAGGGCGACAAGCGCATCCTGCTGGTGGACGGCGAGTTCGCCGGCGCGGTCAACCGCATTCCGGCCGCCGACGATCTGCGCTCCAACATGGTGCGCGGCGGCGCGCCGGCGGCAACCGATCTGACGGCGCGCGAGCAGGAAATCATCAAACGCCTTGGACCGACGCTGCGCGAGCGCGGGCTGCTATTCGCCGGCATCGACGTGATCGGCGACTGGCTCACCGAGATCAATGTCACTTCGCCCACC
>Ga0182024_10022418_pt1 | contig 11383 bp, 5 predicted proteins | sample P32metaG_FD_120480 | JGI IMG/M metagenome (GOLD analysis project Ga0182024, IMG submission 120480) | Permafrost microbial communities from Stordalen Mire, Sweden - P3-2 metaG (Illumina Assembly) | ecosystem: Environmental > Terrestrial > Soil > Wetlands > Permafrost | place: Sweden: Stordalen... | reverse complement strand
GCCCATTCGTCACTTACTGTCGGCCCTCTGACACAAGCGGGAAACGCCTGACTATTTTGCACCTTATAGCTGCTGATTCTAAAAGAGGAACCGAATGGCATGAATCGTGCACTTACTGGTGCAGGCCAAGTCAATCGCGCCGCAATGCGGATGAAGGCCAGCCACGCCGCGATCGCGGCGGAAGGGAGCACAAAGGGACACCATGTGGATCGTCAAAATTGCTCTCGACCGACCGTACACATTCATCGTTCTCGCGCTGTTGATTCTCATCGCCGCGCCGGTTGTAATCATGCGCACGCCCACCGACATCTTTCCCAACATCAATATTCCAGTGGTTTCGATCGCCTGGACATACACCGGCCTCAACCCTGAAGAGCTTGAAGGGCGTTTGACCTCGCCATACGAGAAGTCACTCACCACACTGGTCGACAATATCCAGCATATCGAGTCGACAACCTATAACGGCGAAGCGATCGTGAAGGTATATCTACAGCCCGGAGCATCGCTCGATACAGCCAACGCTCAGGTCACGGCAGCATCGCAGACTCTTTTGCGGCAGCTACCTCCGGGCACTCTGCCTCCCTTGATCATCAACTTCTCTGCATCCAGCGTGCCCATCCTGCAGCTCGGCATTTCAGGCGACGGCCTGTCAGAATCGCAATTGAACGACTACGCGACCAACTTTATCCGCACACAACTCATCACCGTACCCGGCGCCGAAGTGCCGTTGCCGTATGGCGGCAAGGAGCGGCAGGTTAGCGTCAATATGGACCAGACCGCGATGCAGTCCAAGGGTGTCGCTCCGGCCGACGTCCTGGCCGCGTTGGCGCGGCAGAGCGTGGTCATGCCTTCGGGCACGATCAAGATCGGCCAGTCGGAATATGACGTCAGGACCAACGGGTCACCCCGCACGGTTGAAGATCTGGCGAATATTCCGCTCAAGCAGGTCAACGGCACAACCATCTATCTGCGCGACGTGGCCAGCGTGAGCGACGGCTTTCAGGTGCAAACCAACATCGTACGCCAAGACGGCCATCGCGGCGTGTTGATCTCGGTTCTGAAGAACGGCAATGCCTCGACGTTGGATGTGGTGAAGGGAATCCGGTCGATTCTGCCGCGCGTGGCGAGCACAGTCCCGCCACAACTGAAGATGACACCTCTCTCCGATCAGAGCATTTTCGTGCGCGCCGCTGTTCAGGGAGTCATCCGCGAGGCCGTGATTGCCGCCGCGCTCACTGCGGTGATGATTCTTGTCTTTCTGGGAAGTTGGAGATCGACGCTGATCATTGCAATCTCCATTCCACTTTCGATTCTGACGTCGGTCATTATTCTTGGCTTGATTGGTGAAACGATCAATACCATGACGCTCGGCGGCCTGGCACTGGCCGTCGGTATTCTTGTCGACGACGCCACGGTAACCATCGAAAACATCGAGCGATTCCTTGAGCAAGGCTACGCCCTTCGCGACGCCATTCTTGAGGGTGCGTCGCAAATCTCGGTCCCTGCACTGGTCTCGACGCTCTGTATCTGCATTGTGTTTCTGCCGATGTTTTTCCTCGGCGGAGTAGCGCGCTATCTTTTTGTGCCACTCGCGGAGGCGGTAGTCTTTGCCATGCTTGCCAGCTACGTGCTGAGTCGAACCCTGGTGGCCACGCTGGCCATGTATCTGCTGCGCGCGAAGGAAAATGGCGCCGCCACGGCGAGGGGAGTCTTCGCGCGCTTTCATCGGAGCTTTGAGAGGGTGTTTGAGCGCGTGCGCGAGCAGTACCACACGCTTCTGCAGGGGCTAGTCTTCCGGCGGCGCATATTCATCCCTTCGTTCCTGGGGCTCTGTCTTGCCGTTTTCGTTCTTGTGCCGTTCCTGGGCGAGGACTTTTTCCCTCAGACGGACAGCGGGCAGTTCATTCTTCATGTCCGCGCCCCTTCGGGAATGCGCATTGAAGAGACTGCGCGCCTGTTCGATCTGGTTGAAGACCAGATCCGCAATGAGATACCTGCTGCGCAAATCGACAACATTCTCGATAACATAGGCCTCCCTTACAGCACGCTGAACACTCAGCACCAGACCAACGGCACGGTGGGCGCAGGGGATGGCGACATTCTGGTGTCGCTCAAGCCGAATCACGGGCCCACAGCGGACTATGAGCGCGCGCTCCGACGCAATTTGCCTCGCATGTTCCCTGCGGCGACATTTTACACACTGCCCGCCGATATCACCACACAAATTCTCAACTTCGGATTGCCCGCGCCCATCGACGTTCAGATTGAAGGCAACGACTTGAACGCGAGCAAGGCCCAGGCGGACAAACTACTCGCCCAACTCCGCGACGTTCCCGGCCTCACCGACCTTCGCATTCAGCAGCCGTTCGACTATCCCATGCTTCAGGTGAACGTGGATCGCACCAAGGCCGCGCAGGGCGGGTACACAGAGCAGGATGTTTCCACGAGTGTGCTCAACACGCTCAGCGGCAGCTTTCAGGTGTCGCCCATGTTCTTTCTCAATTGGAACAACATGGTGAATTACAACATCGTGGCGCAGACGCCGCAGTACAAGATGGACACGATGCAGGATCTTGATAACATTCCTATCAACCGCGCAACACCGAGCACTTCGGCGGCAACTACGCCGGCGAATCCCGAAATTCTGAGCGACCTCGCCGGCGTTGAGCGCGGGCATGAGATGCAGGTCGTGAATCACTACAACATCCGCCGCGTGGTGGACGTGTATGCAAACGTGCAGGACCGCGACCTGGGCGGCGTGAGCCGGCAGATTGCAAAGATTCTCGACGGCAACGCGAGTTCATTGCCGCGCGGCACCTTCGTAACGCTGAAAGGCCAGGTGGATACGATGCGCAGTTCGTACACCGACCTGCTCGGCGGCCTTGTGTTCTCCATCGTGCTGGTCTACCTGCTCATCGTCGTCAACTTCCAGAGCTGGACTGACCCGTTCATCATCATCACTGCGCTGCCAGCGGCGCTGGCCGGCATCGTGCTGTTTCTTTTTCTTACGCGCACCACACTGAGCGTGCCCGCTCTGATGGGCGCCATTATGTGCATGGGCGTGGCGACGGCCAACAGCATTCTTGTGGTTTCGTTTGCCAATATTCGTCTCGATGAGCATGGCGACGCTATTCGCGCGGCAGTTGAGGCGGGCGCCACGCGCTTCCGTCCCGTCCTCATGACCGCACTGGCCATGATCATCGGCATGGTGCCCATGGCCCTTGGACTTGGCGATGGAGGCGAACAGAATGCGCCGCTCGGCCGCGCTGTGATCGGCGGACTGCTTTGCGCAACGGTCGCAACATTGCTCTTCGTTCCCTGCGTCTATGCATTGATTCACGGTTCGAAAAAAAGCGAACGGATGCGAACGGAGAAGCAGCTTGTGGAGGAACACGCATGAGCAGTAGCAATCAAACAGTCAACGTTGAAGAGACCGTACCCGTGAAGGATCAAGCGGCAGCGGCCGACCAGCATGCGGTTGCTCCTTCCGAAGGCGGTGAAGCAAAGAACACTGCGACGCCGGCTCATGCTTCTCGAGGCCGCAAGATTGCAGGCATCCTTGTGGCAGTTGTGCTGATCTCTGCAATTGCCTGGGGACTGCATGTGCGCGCGGCGAATGAGGCGTCGGTTGCTCGGGCCACCCAGACTGCCGCCATTCTTACGGTGAATGTGATGCATCCGGTGGAGGGATCGAAGGCCGACGATCTTGCACTTCCAGGCAACGTGCAGGCGTTTACCGATACGCCCATCTACTCGCGCACCAATGGCTATCTGAAGAAGTGGTATTTCGACATCGGAGCGCATGTGCGCAAAGGAGACCTTCTGGCGGAGATCGAAACGCCGGAGATCGACCAGCAACTGGACCAGGCGCGGGCCGAACTGGAGCGCATGCGGGCCAACGCGCAGTTGGCCGAAGTCACCAGCAACCGCTGGCAGGCCCTGCTGGCCAAGCATGCCGTCTCGCAGCAGGAAGCCGACCAGACCCGCGCCAATTACATCGCGGCGCAAGCGGCCGTCGATGCAAGCAACGCCAACGTGCGGCGCCTCGAGCAGCTGCAGAACTACGAGCGCATCGTTGCGCCGTTTGACGGCATCATTACGGCGCGCAACACCGACATCGGCGACCTCATCGATGCCGGCTCCGGATCCACCAATCCACGCGAGCTGTTCCACATGGATGCGACCAGCGAACTGCGCGTCTATGTCTCGGTGCCCGAAGTGGACGCCGACGCGATTCATGACGGCGACAGTGCGACGCTCACACAGGACTCCGATCCCGGCAAAAGTATTCCCGGCACCATCGTGCGCAATGCCAGCGCTATCAACCAGTCCACGCGCACTCTCAACGTCGAGGTGGATATTGATAACTCGAAGGGCGTGTTGCTCCCGGGAGCCTATGTCTTCGTCCATTTCCATCTGCCTCCTATCGGGAACACGGTAACCATTCCTTCCAACGCGCTGCTGTTCCGCGAGGAGGGCCTTCGCGTTGGTGTCGTTGGAGGCGACCGCGTCCAGCTTGTGCCAGTCACCATCGGCCACGACTTCGGCAACTCTGTCGAGATTACTTCCGGTCTGACAGTTGCCGACGAAGTCATCCTCGACCCATCCGATTCACTGGCCAGCGGAATGGAAGTACATCCGCGAATCGTGAGTGTGGGAGCTCAACCATGATCGCGCTCCTCATCCGTCGCGCGGCGGTCGCTTCGCTCGCAGCGGGATTTGGTCTCGCGCTCTCGGGTTGTCTTGTGGGGCCGCAATACGTGCGGCCAACGGCTCCGCTTGCGCCGGATTTCAAAGAACCGCTGCCTGAGAATTTCAAGCCGGAAGACGGATGGAAGGTTGCGCAACCCGGTGACGCGCAATTGAAGGGCGACTGGTGGACCCTGTTCGGCGACTCACAGCTCAACACACTCGAAGCACAGATCGATCCAGCCAACCAGACGCTGCAAGAGGCCGAGGCGAATCTTCGCGCCGCACGCGCGGCCGTCCGCTTTAACCGTGCATCTGAGGCGCCAACGATTGGAGCCGCGCCCAGCGTCGGCGCCGTCCGCGACTCCAATAATCAGCCGTACCTGAACATCTCAGGGACCAACACCGGGGAAGGCAATTTCACTCTTCCGTTCGACCTTGACTACGAGATTGACCTCTGGGGACGTGTTCGCCGCACTGTCGCGCAGGCGCGCGAAGAGGCACAAGCCTCGGCTGCGGACCTCGAGACGTCGCGGCTTTCAATGCATGCCGAGCTTGCAGTCGACTACTTCGATCTGCGATCGGCCGATGCCCAGCGCAAGCTTCTCGACGACACGGTCAAGGCCTTCCAAAGCGCATTGCAGCTTACAGAGGACCGCTACAACGGCGGCGCATCCCCACTTTCTGACGTGACTCAGGCGCGCACGCAACTCCAGGCCGCTCAGGTGCAGGCCACCGATGTCGACATTCAGCGCGCCGCTTACGAGCATGCGATCGCCGTCCTCATCGGCAAGCCGCCCGCGACGTTCACGCTCCCGGCCGACCCAATTACCGTCACCGCGCCTACGATTCCTTCGATCCCCGGAATGCTTCCTTCGCAGTTGCTGGAGCGCCGCCCCGACATCGCCTCAGCGGAGCGCAGCATGGCGGCAGCCAACGAGCAGATCGGCATCGCCCAAGCGGCCTTTTATCCAACGCTGTCGCTCTCGTCAGTCGCGGGCTTCATGGGGACATCCGCGATCAACTGGTTTTCATGGCCGAGCCGTTTCTTCGCCGTAGGCCCCACTCTATCCGAAACTCTTTTTGATCACGGCCGCCGGCGCGCTACTTCCGACATCGCCCTCGCGCAGTACGATGGCGCCGTTGCCGCCTACCGGCAGACCACCCTGACAGCATTCCAGCAGGTTGAGGACAACCTGAACGCGCTGCACAATCTCGAGATCGAAGCACAGCAGCAGCGCGACGCTACCGCCTCGGCGCAGCAGTCACTGGATCTCTTCAATACCCGCTACGAGGGTGGCGTCGACACCTATCTCCAGGTGATTACCTGGCAAACCGCCCTTTTGCAAAATCAGCGCAACGACATTGAAATCACGCAGCGGCGGTTCGAGGCCAGCGTGTTGCTGGTCAAGGCTCTCGGCGGCGGTTGGGATGCGTCGCAACTCCCACAAAAATTCTGACGGTGGACTGCCTCGCGAAGGGCATTCACGAACAATTCGTCTGACTGCCCTCAGCAGACCTTCCCAGTCTGCAAACTGCACGTCTTCCTCAGGCCGGGGTTACCGAAAGCATACTTTTCAGGCACAATAGGGAACAATTGCGACGCTGGGTCCCCTTCAGCGCAACCATCGTGCGATTGGACTCACTTCACACATTGGACGGCATTCGTTCGGCACGGTGCGCGTTCTGAATAGCGGGAAAGGGCGCGGATCGGTATCACTGAGCCGCCTCAGCCTCAAAAGGTTCGCAACAGAAAGATAAAAGCCGATTGACAGACACGACGGATAAAACGTCGACGGCGAGCAGCTCATTGAGTCTGCGAGAACCCCTGCGTGTCCCGATTTTCCGCAATCTGCTGGCCGCCAACCTCGTCTCCGATATTGGCACATTTATGCAGAACGTCGGGGCCGCGTGGTTAATGGTATCGCTCGGCGCCGGACCGATGTACGTCGCACTCACGCAATCCGCCGCTTCGCTTCCTTATTTTCTGCTCGCACTTCCCGCGGGATCCGCAGGCGACATCGTCGATCGCCGCAAGCTGGTTCTATTTACTGAGTCGTGGATGATGGCCGTGTCGCTGCTCCTCGTAGTCCTGACGATCGCGGGACTCATGTCGCCCTGGCTGCTGCTGGCGATGACGTTTGCGCTCTCTGCCGGCGATGCGTTTGAAATGCCGACCTGGCAAGCGATTCTCCCTGAATTGGTGCCCAGGAAAAACCTTGCAGCAGCATCGGCGCTCAATGGGATCGAGTTTAATCTCGCGCGTGCGGTTGGTCCGGCGCTCGCGGGCTTAGTCATCGCCGCCGCGGGCGTCGCCACGGCCTTTGTGGTGAATTTCGCGTCGTTTGCCGGTGTCATTCTGGTGATTGCCAGGTGGAAGAGGCCCATCCGCAAGCGGACCGCGCCACGCGAGACGATGAACGGGGCTACCGTCGCCGCCCTCCGCTACGCCCGCCACTCTCCCGCAATCATTACCGTGGTGGTCCGGACCGGCATTGTCATGTTTTTCTCGAGCGCGCTCTTCGCGTTGCTTCCGACGCTTGCCAAAAGCGTGAATGATTCTGCAATCGGGTACGGGATATTGCTTGGGTGCTTTGGGGCGGGCGCCATTGCCGGCGCACTGCTCATGCAACCGGCCCGCGCCAGGTGGTCGACGGAAGTGGTCGTGTCGGGCGGCGTAGCGATTGTCGGGTTGGCGCTTATCGCGACCAGCGGCTTACATAAATTGATAACGCTCGCTCCCGTTATGGTGGTTGGCGGCGCGGCATGGGTTATCTTCATCTCTCTCATCAATGCTTTGGTGCAGAACCTCGCGCCGGATTGGGTGCGCGCACGAGTCCTTGCGATCTTCATCCTTGTGTATCAGGGAGCGTTCGCGCTAGGAAGCGCTGCCTGGGGCGCTGTGGCCCAGAGGGCCGGCATCCACGCTGCTCTGCTGTACGCCGGCGCCGGAACCGCCGCGACTACGATGCTTGCCCTCTTCGCAAGGCTTCCAAATTCGCCCGCGGACCTGAGTGCCTGGAGCCATTGGCGCATGCCTGTCGTGGTCAAGGAGATTGGGGACGATCTGCTGCAGGGACCGGTGATGGTGACCATCGAATACGTCGTGCCACGAGAGCGGGAAGCGGGTTTCCTCGAAGCTATCCACAAATACGGGCGTATGCGGCGCCGCGATGGCGCATATCGGTGGGGAATTTTCCGTGACACCGCGGTTGCGGACCATTATCTGGAGGTTTTCCTGGTGAATTCCTGGGCGGAGCACCTGCGCCAGCACGAGCGGCAAACCCAGGCAGACCGTCATCTGGAGGAGCGACTGCGCGGTTACACCGCGGCCGAACCAAAGGTGCGTCACCTGATCTATTCGCATTCCAAGGATGAATAAGTCGTCTTTCTTGCGTCGCGTGCGGTTCATCTTTCTCGCCGCTGCCTTTGCCCGCAGAATCACATCAACGCAAGCCTGCAGTCTGAAACGGCAGTCCGGTGATGGGCCAGCGATCCGGCTGGGCTTCAAGATTGGGCGCCACAGAAACGCCAGCGAACGACTTTGAAGCGACAGTTACATTCCAGCCATCGAGCACCACCAACGCGTCATCGCCGCTGAAGTCGTTCAAGGCCGCTTCGATCATGATGGTCCTGGTTTCATTGGGCGCCAGCGAAACGTAGTTGTCGTCGTAATAGACAGGCAGCACGCGCTCACCGGAACGCCGCCGCAGTTGCAGATGCGCCATCAGGGCGATGTTGGCCGTGGGATTGTGCAGAGTAACCGTGAGTAGCCGCTTCCCGCCTTCGTCTTTGCGCTCTGCGTTTGCTTCCAGTGTGACCATCGGCAGCTGATTCAGTGCGGTCAGGTCGTCGGTGTGATCCGGCAGGGCACGCCAGTAGAAATTATTGGAGAGCAGGTTCCCTTTTGTGTCGCGCAGCTCAAGCTTGAGGAAATGGACCGCCGAAAGCGTAGCCGGAAACTCGACAGCGCCAAGGTTGGTGACTGCTTCGGCCTGCGCTGTCACAGGGATTTCGTGCTGGGAAGCGACAGAACCGTCCAAGTTGTAGATGGAAACGCGCGCGGTCGCATTGGCGATCGGCGTGGGAAGATTGTTGATCACCTGCAGCTCGCCATCCGCCTCATTGAACTGGATGTGCTGCGATTCGGAGGCGTGCATCACGGCAAAGAACGAAGACATCGGCTCGAGGTCGTAGTGGTAGATCTGCCACACGAAGCTGGGCTGCGCCGGATTGCTCATCCAGGTAATGAGAGCTGTGGCGGGGTGGAAGAGCTGTGCGTTACGGCCCTCGTACATGGCGCGAAAGGCCTCGTAGTTGGCCATCTGCGCCTTGCGGACGAAGTCGGCGAGGTTGGCGATCTTGCCGTAGCGGCCGGCAAGGATGCCTGGGTATCTTTCTCCATGCTGCGCGCCTATCGCGAAGTCGTGTTCGGCCCAATCGTCGGTAATCGTCTCCCAATCCTTTTTGGGCATCATGCCTTCGATGGATTCGAGAGTAGGGATGGACATACTGCCCGTCTCGGTCTTGAAGAAATCGTCGGTGATGCGATAGAAGAAGCGCGGAGCCCGCCAACTATAGGGCCCGTACGAGCGCACGCCGGCGCCATCGGCGGAGTCGCGTTGATAGCGCCGCGTGGGTTCGAGCTCGGCCAGCAGCTTGCTCAGGGCAGCATCGATCTCCGGCGGAGGATAGGATTCGTTGCGTGCGCACCAAAGGGCAATAGAGGGATGATTGCGAAAGCGCAGAACCTTGTCGCGAGCATTGGCCACATACGTTTCGATATCGGTTGGATTGGGGCCATCGGGGGCGTTGGCCTGGAAGAATTCGTCCCACACCAGAATCCCGTACTTGTCGCACAATTCGTAGAAGTCCTCGCTGGTGCTTTGTCCCACCCAGTTGCGGATCATGTTCAGATGGGCCATCTGGTGCATGCGAATTTCCGCCTCGAGCCGCTCATACGGAACGCGTTTCATGGCCTCATCCAGGCCCCAATCGCCCCCGCGAATGAAGATCGGCACGCCGTTGACAGAGATGGTGAGTGTGTCGGTTCCGGGAACCGAGTAGGAAATCTTGCGCACGCCGAAGTCCAGGTCCTGAGCGCCGGAGACACTGCGCCCGATCTTGAAGTCGAGGTGCAGATGGTAAAGATTCTGCGGCCCGTACCCGTTCGGCCACCACAGCCGCGGATGATCCATATGCAGCGCAGGAGTGTTCTTCGAGTCGAAGCTCACTAATTGTTTGCTGTGGGGAGCGAGTTCAACCTGCTGCCGGAAAGTGAGTTTCCCGATCGATCCCCCGATCGATCCCTCGACCACGCCATGCTGCGGCTGGTCGCTGATGTTCTCGACCGTCGTCTGCACAGTCACATCGGATGAGTCGGTTCTGGGCAACGGAAGATCGGTAGTCACGAGCGGATCTTTCAGCACCACCGGGCCGGTTGCAGATAGATACACCTGTTGCCAGATGCCGGCGTCGCGATCGCGGATGGCGGGAATCCAATCCCATCCCAGTGCGCAGAGAAATGTCGGACCGTCAATCGCGCTCTCGCCACCGTTCTGTCCCAACCCCTTGCGCAATGTGTGTTCGTGCGAGATTCCAGGATGCGGTTGCGGTGTCACCAGTACAGCCAGCACGGCCTTCTCGCCCGGCTTCACATTCGCCGTGATATCGAAAATGCCGCGGATAAAGGCTCCGCGGATGGCGCCGACCTGGACGCCGTTCACCCACACTGCCGCCGAGTAGTTGATGCCGTCGAAGTTGAGCCAGATGCGGCGGTTTTTGTAGGAACTCGGAACATTGATCAGTGTTCTATACCAATACGACGTGCGCGCCAGGCTTTCCGGTATCACTTCGGGACGGTTGTTCTCTCCGTAGAGCGGCTCGGGATAGACGTGGTTGTTCACCAGCGTCGTCAAGACGGTTCCCGGAACTGTGGCGCTGTACCATCCGTCGGTGTTGAACCGGGCGGAAGCGACCTTGTTGCCGGCTTGTGGCACTTTGGCTGCGTCCTGCAATTGCCAACCGCTCGCGAGCACGAGCGGTTCGGGAGGAGCCGTTTTCGCAATGGCTGCAGTGGACGCCACAACGGTAAGAATGGACACAAAGACGGAAGAGAATGAACTGCTGAATCGTATCCGCATTAGGCTGACGCTCTTTTCTTCTTAGGTTGGCCGCTTTTTGATGCACCGCTCAAATGGTTGCCTTGCATAAATTCGATCGTTGTAAACATGAACATGCCCGGAAGCATAGGAACTCACTGCCCCTGAAACAGGAAGCGAACGCTGCGAGCCTTCAGAACCGCAACGCGGTCGCGGCTCAAGTTCTGCTGGTTTCGCTCTGCCGGATAAGGCAGACCTCCCGTCAGGCCCTTCCAGAGAATCTGATTGAAAAGTACTGCCGGTACGCGATCTTCCTGAGACCAGTCGAAACCACGTGTTTGGTGCGCCCAATACGCCGCGGATTGAGCGTCGTGGAATGCCGATGCGCTTTGATCCTGCAACGGACTTTGAGAGAGTTCCTTCGCGATCGGCGCGGGCATAATGGCGTCGTAAGTCCAGGCAGACTGTTTGAGATCGAAGATTGCCGTCATCGGCCGCTGGTACGCGTCATTGAGATTGAGGTGGCCGAGCCCCAGCACGTCTTCAATGGTGCGAACCATGTTGACGGTCGAATACCGCTCGTGGATGACGCT
>Ga0182024_10022417_pt1 | contig 11383 bp, 8 predicted proteins | sample P32metaG_FD_120480 | JGI IMG/M metagenome (GOLD analysis project Ga0182024, IMG submission 120480) | Permafrost microbial communities from Stordalen Mire, Sweden - P3-2 metaG (Illumina Assembly) | ecosystem: Environmental > Terrestrial > Soil > Wetlands > Permafrost | place: Sweden: Stordalen... | reverse complement strand
TCGGCTGAATTTATTAGATAAAGAAGCGCGCTCTTTTCTGAAAACAGAAATGGAAAAATTTCTATTTGGTGATGGCAGCGAAGTCCCTTCTGCATTTGTCCCTAAAGAACAATAGTTTTATTTTACCAGTCGTTTAAATCAAAACGATTTTCATCTTGCCAAGCGTTACTTTGATCATGATGCTGGGGGGCGCATTGTTCTGGGAAGTTTTGGCAATCCACTACATTATGCCGATGACTAGAAACTTCATTTTGCATTCCCCTATGATGACCATATGCCCTACCTCCATGCTCGTTGTAATTCGTTCCTTGATCCTCATCATCACTTAATCCTACTGCACTCCAATTGCCTTGGGATCCTACAGAACTCCAATTTGGATTATAGCCTTCATATGCACTAACCGGCAGACTGATATTCAATAAAATCAAACATATTGCTACACTCAAAATGCGTAACCACATAGGTTATTCTCCTATTTATTACATAACTGACTATTAATTATACACTGGATATCCACTTTTTTCCGGGCTGTAACTCTCTGAAAACAATGGAATAAAAGAATGCTTTGAATAACGACTTTAAATCTCAATAAATGCAATGTTTTACTTGACTCTAAAAGCGTCTCCCGCTTTAATAGCGCCTCAAGATTATCCGGGCCAGATAGCTCAGTTGGTAGAGCAAAGGACTGAAAATCCTTGTGTCCCTGGTTCGATTCCAGGTCTGGCCACCGATATTTTTTTACACAGCCGCGTATAATCAAATCCCTTAAATTCATGGTTTTTATTCAGTTTTTCCTAAGGTGCAATTATTCTTTTCATCAAGTAAGATAGACAACGATAAAAATGCGAAGGAAAATAATTATGATTAAAAAGTTGACGCTCTTGCTTTCACTTTCCGCGATAATTTCTACTCCAGCTTTAGCTGCGAATCCAACTTCAGCCGGAAGTTGTCATTATTATGATGTGCTTATTCAGAATCCTACCAATAAAGTTTGGACGTACAGAATAAAAATGAATCATGGCTGGGCTGATAATTACTCTGGGACGATTGGGTCGCACGAAACTGCAACACTTAGAACTTGGCAATCTTTGTGGGGACCTGATGGCAGCTTATTGGTGACTGATGGAGCTTCTGTGGAGCAAGCTCACTTCCACCAAAATTTATGCGGATTAGAAGCAGGTAAAATTATTACTTCCCATTCACCCGGAATAAAATTAGCACATCTACGTGATGAAGAAGGATCTTACGCTCGCAGTATGAATGGAAGAAGTTATTTCCAACTAGGCTATTAAAATACCATCATCCTCGTATATGCGGGGATGATTTTTACCTTCCATTTTGAGGTGAAGCTGGTTGTTGCTGTTGTTGTTCTTGCTGCTGCTGATATGCTGCCAACTCAGCTTGCGATGGTCTATGAAATAAGGCTCCAAAAAAATTGCCAATCCCCACAAAAGTATTTTTGATATCGTCTCTATGTTGCACTGCTTCATAAACGCCAAACCCTAGTGCTGCGCCTATTACTAATGGGGGAACAATATAACAAGTAACCTCGCCTGCTAACAAAATAGTCCATCCAGCAATAAATCTAGCGATATGGCTTGCAAAGCTAACCACGTGAGCAGGATTCAAAATTACATTACTGATACTGTAGGTGATTGGAGTAACCCATCTTATTGCTGTGGGAATGTAAGTCATTCCCCAAACTATACCTACACCTCCGGCAGTTGCCCCTGACCATGTAGCGGCTTTGTCATAACGATACATAAAATTTACCTTTATTTAAATTAGCTTACTTGTCGTCTTATCACGGGTTTGTTAGCTTTTTCCCATTGAGATATATCTTTTAACAACGGATCGTAGTTGGAATGTACAACTCTCAATTCATATGGAGATAATTGCTCCAGAATTACAGCCAGTGGTTCGCGCCGACTTAATGCTTCTTTTATTTTGGATAAAATACCAGCTTGATCCAATTTTCTTAAATCTTCTAATATTGGTTTGCAATTGGATTTTAAAATTGTTAATTCATGAGGATTAAACTGCTCCAAACTAATTTGTAAATTATCCCCATGTTCTAAAGATTTTTGTAATTTAGATAGAACTGCAATTTGTTCCTCTATAGATTTTTTTCCTGCTCTGGGGAAAAAGGTTAAATTATCATGACGTTTATCTTTTAAACGCACCAGATCTAATTTTATGGTGGCGATAATCTTAGGTAATGGAGTTGCTTGATAAATTGCATGTTTAAGGGATTCCCCTGGTTTACCAAATTGCAATTCAATTAAATCTTGCTGTGGTACAGCCGCCATATTACTTAATTCTTGCAGTAATTTTCCAGTTCTACCCTCATACAATAAATATATATGTGGGCGCAAAGCTGGATTGTGAGCCACTTTTTCTAAAGAAGTTTCTATAGTAGGAGCATTTTTACCATTTAGTTGATTTAATAATTCTCTTAAAAGGTTTATTTTTTTAAGCTTAGTATCTCCATTGAAATAAGAAACTAAACGATAGGTCCAACTTTCTCGTTCAGATAAAAGCTCATCCATACGAGCTGAAATTTCACGTATCTGAAATTGAACAATATTGGGTTTTTGTTCTGGAACAGAAACCACGGGGTTTTTAACAAAATCAAGAATAGCTTCACCGACTACATAGGGAGGAAGATTTTTGTCTATTTGATCGATTTTATATATTAAATCTTTCTGTAATGATTTTAATACTTGATAGTAGGCAGGATTAGCACTATTAATTTCATCCAATGCATTATTCACCAGATAACCTTGGGTCTTCATCAGATTTTTAAGAGATTCTAAAGCTGCAATACACTCTTCATAACTTTCTAAAGTTTTAGTTGATGTGAGTAAATGATGTTGTTTGCGTTGATTTTTTAAATCAGCAATTGCCACATCTATTAATTCAATACGATTATCTGGTGTGCTTAAGATATTTTGGATATCTACCAAAGTATTTCGAGTGCGACCTTCCCACAACAAATACCCAGATGATTTCACATCCAAATCTTTATCTTCTTTTATTGAACTGAAAGCTTCGTCAAGATTCTTTTTCTCATCCACTAACTCATGTTCTAACCGGTCAAGCAATTTTAATTTGATAATTTTATGACTTGAAGAATGATGAAGATTTTCATCATTTAATTCTTCCTTACGTCTTTCTATAAGATCTTTAATTCTATTCGGCCTACTATATAAATCACCTAGGTTAAGTCTTTCAAATTTATCTTTTTGCTCACGCTCTTCTAATTGGATTTTTTCTTCTGCACTGCGAATACGTTTTTGTAAAATGTCACGCGCCATGCTACTTAAAGTTTCAGTTTCCAAAGCGAATTGGCGCTGTTGCAGTAACGCTCTATTATAAGGAAAACGTTCTTCTTTTTTAAAATCATATTTAATTTTAAAACTTTTTATCCAGTCATTAAATTTTTTCGCAAAAGAAGAAATTGAATATTCCTGAATATTTAAAATTGTAGTGAAATATCCGTCTTTTAAGTGGTATTTGCGTTCTAACATATCAGCATGCAGAAACAATTCTTGGAAAATTAAATTTAGCTCCTGTGCTAAATGTAATAAGTGCTTACGCAAAACTTTGTTTAAGGTTACATAAGCAGATGGTATGGTTTTGATTAATGAATAAATTTCATGCCGCACTGTATATGCGAAAAATAAAGTTTCTAATATATTTTTATCAGTTTTATTAAATTCAGAAATGCGAGTGATTAATGTGCCTAGATTACCTACCGTACTTGAAATAGAAATCCTTACATCAACTGCAATCTCTTCGTTCTCAGTTACTTTATGTAAAACTTCCCACAAATCTCGCGCCCAGCCATGCATCTTTACAATAATTTGATTTACTAGAATATCCTGATTGAGATGATAGAAGTGTTGCGATTCCAACATAGCTTCGCCAGATTGTAAAGAATTCACCAAAATATCCTGTGAATTCATTTTTAGATCTAGCAAGTCCGTGGGGATATTTTGCAATAATGCATTTGCATCCATCCGCATTTGGTAAGCATAATCAATTGAATTAAATAACTTTGGTTCTGTTTTATTAAACTCTTCAATACCAGCAATTAATTTTTCTAAATTAGCTATACTTGCAACAATAGTGGCTTTAACTTTTTCTTCTAATCCTTCTTTTTGGGTTAGCTTTTGTAACATTGCCAAGAAATCTTTAGCCCAAATATTTAATTGTTTATTAATTTGGGCAGCTAAAAGATTTTGTTTCTGAATAACATCTTTTGCATCAGTTATTTTAGATTCAATTAACGCTTCACCTGCTTGTACTAAAGGATTAGCAAAAACGTGTTCACCAATTTTTTTATACGGAACAAATTCGTTAATCAGCCATTTAATATGCTTCATGCCAGGTAATTCAGGCACAATTGAATTTAAACCTAAGCGATCAATGGTATCCAGAAGTTCTAAAAGACGTGGTCGGAATTTATAAATTAAATCTTTAATATCACTATATCGGTTCCAGCCTTCAGAAATGATGTGTAACAGACTTACTTCTGGAGTTAATACCTCTTCCCCATGCGATGTGAAGCCATTGAGAATTTCGAAAAAAGGTTCTAATTCTTCTAATAATTTTAATAAATTTTTATAATAAAAAATGTATTTATCATCTTTTTCGTGAAAAGAAACTTTGTCGCTCATCACCGCAGCAAAAGCATCTTCATCTAACATAGATCTTAAATTTTCAATGGTGTCTTTGCGCCATTGCCCACAAATTTTTGCTACATTAAGACAAAATCCTATGCCGGGACTATGCGCCTTTTCTGCAAGAATTTCTGAAAGAACACCGCTAGGTAATTCAATAATATTGCTTACAATTGCTGGATGATGGGGACCCGGAAAAACTAAATTCTTTTTTGGTGCACCTTTCGCTGCAGTGCCAAAAAATTCAGAACCGAATTTATTAGGATTTAGCTGGGTAATTTTCCATTCTGTAGCTACCGCCGGCTGATAGAATACGGAATCCTCCTCATTAAACTCAATTTTCCCAGGAACCACAGCATTTCCATAAACTGCAAAACTATCCCCTTTTTTTATTAAAATTGGAGCATGGCCATTTACAGTGGAAAGTTTATCTAACTCAACTAGATCATATTTACTTTCATTATCTAATGATAATAATAAAATTTTATATGAATCGAGTTTTTGTTCGGCGTTAACTTCCTGCTTTGTTTCTTCTATAGGTGATTGTTTTACATCATGTTTTTGTTCATCATTAGGTTTTTGTTCATCATTAGCTTTAGCTACTGCTACTGCAGGAGTCGTACCATACCACCAATTTGAGAGGCTACTGCGCATTTAACCACCGTCAGCTGTTGAATAAATTTGGGGCAATTATATACAGATTTGATTGGGATTTCCACAGGTGATAGGAGTCCAGGGTTACAATAAGTTCGCTGTGATAACAATAAAAGTTGCTGTTGAAACCTAGCGGGGTTCTCAATTGAAGCTTTCTTTTGAGAACCCCGCTAGGTTTCATACAAGACTATAGAACATCAGCAAAAAGATTTATTGTAAGATAGATCCACATTTCACCTGTGAAAGATTAGGCACGAAGTTTTCTTTTTTTGGTTAGGTGGTGCACATTAAAAGAGTTGTTTAGCTCAACTAATTTTTCTATTAATGGTTGTGAAGAAAGTGGCTTCTTTTTGAAGAAATACGAATTGCATTTTTGGCGTTTATTTGTTTCCCATTCTGATTTTCTTTCTTCATTTTTTATCACTTTTTCGATTATTGAATTTATAGTTTCAGCCCAGGTGCCTTTTCTGGGAATTAAGGTTTGAATTATGGAATCATGCAAAGAGCGTTGATGGGTATAGTTTTCTTTTAAATTTTCTTTGCATTCAGCAATTAAGATATCAAAGAACTGATCTTCTTTGGAGAGAGATTTAATTTCATTTTGCAAGGCAGCTTTTTTACAGCTTATAATTTTAATATACATGGTTGCAAATTTATTCGCTAAAATTTGTCTAATATTCTCTAAAGTGTTAATCCGAGAAGGCTCAATTATTTTATCTCTAAGCAATCCCACTAAAGTAGGATCTTGTAAACATCGAATCGACTCTTCTGATTTTAATAATGCAAAAGGTAATTGCTTTTCGGCAAATAATTTTTGGTATAATGGCTCACACAATATTTTACTTGCATCTCCATCAAATTCTCTAACATCCTGTAAAGTGACTTTATTGGCACTTAACAAATTTACAATTATAGGATTCAAAAACAATTCAGCTGCTTCAAAATCTAAACTGGCAAAAAAATCTTTTAAAGATTTTTTATTTTCACTTTGTTTTAACACATTAAAATAATAATGGTGAGTTATTAATTTCAATTTACAATCTGGCAACCTTTTTAAATCAAGAAATCTATAATATTCTTCTGTTTGTAACCATTTAGCATTTGGAGAAATTAAGAAATTAACTTGATTATCCTCTAACCCACTAAATTCCCACTCATCTAATATGCCCTTTTCAGCAAGTTTAAAATAAAATTCGTCCTGTAATAAATCGAAGACAGGACGCATATCTCTAGATGTATGGTCTTTAAAAAATGGATTAACCTCTATTAGCACCTCCGACATTGCTTCTCTAAGCCCTCCAGGTCTACAAACTTCATCAACAACAAAGATTTTTTCTATAACTTCTTTTAAAATAGTTCCTATTGGCTGTCTGGCTAAAAAGCGCTTACCAACTTCCTCATAAAAATCGTCATCAAAAGAATTTTGTGTATGGTCGTAAAATGTAGAACCTTCCGCGTGCCTAAAACCATGATCTATCTTTATCAATTTTTCTTTAAACAAAACATGAGCTTTAAAAAAGTATATTTTGTCTTCAGGACTAAAGTTAAAATGAAAATCCGGCCATCCTTCTAGTTGAGGTACAGAAGCTAAAATTAAAGTTTTATCCCAATTAAAATCATTGAGAGCACATCCAAGAGTTGTTGCTGCTTTAGAAAAGTAATTAGTAATCAATTCGCAAATATATGCAATGACGTCTTCTCTAGTAATCCCAGGATTTAATTCTTGAAATCTTTGATATTTATTAAACGGGTCTTGAATAAAATTTTGTAAGTGAGCTAATTCATGTATTGCATCTAACTTATTTGCAAACGCATCCTTAAAATCATTAATTATTTTTTTTAATTCTTCTTTCTCTTTGGGTAACTCCGGAATAAACAGTTCGACAATTTCTTGGATGGATTCTTTTTGATTTTCTAATAATGGCATTATATTTCCCTATATATTTCTAACCCCGAAAGATTATATATAGTAAAATTAATTTTTTCTCCTAAATTATTGTCTTACTCCAACACAAAAATCCCCCCGCCAACGCTTTGCGCGTAGCGCCCTTTTCTTAAATGGGATTACGTGTACCTCTCGACGCTGCGCGATAAGACCACGCGCAGCGAGCAAGTTTAATGAAGTTTAAGGAAGTTTAAGGAAGTTTAATATCACATCCACTATTGCACTGATTGCCATTATACCCGCAAGTATTCCACGCACATCCTTCGTCAGATATGCATGCCCAACAAGCTTGGCAAGAGGGTTCATTGAAGGTACAAAGTTTGCAAATATCTTCACATTTACTTTTGATACACGTACCGCATGGGGAGCTAACAAGATGATCTTGCCAGCAGTAGTGAGGAGCACGAGTTTGAAAATAGGAGCAACTGGTTAAGGCGAAGAGTGTAATTAATAATACTGCTATCCATTTACCTTGCATAATGTCTCCTAACCGGGAAATCCATTCCTAAGATTATCATAGCACGTCATTGCAAGGGTGCGAAGCGCTTAGCTTTCTGAAGTATCTTGATCTGGTTCTACGTCGGAGGAAAAGGAAGAACCGCAACCACAAGTGGTTTTAGCATTAGGGTTACGAATAATGAATTGGGACCCTTGGATGTCTTCTTTATAGTCAATTTCTGCACCAGCTAGGTATTGAAAACTCATGGGATCAACCAATAAATGAACAATCGGCTCCGAGTGATTAGTATCGGATCTGATCAGTTTTTTGGTTACAACAGTATCGTCGTCGCTAATTACCTCGTCAAAGGTGAACCCGTATTGTAAACCTGAGCAACCTCCACCGGTCACATAAACGCGCAATTTTAGATCAAAATTAGCTTCTTCCTCGATCAATTCATAGACCTTGGCTGCGGCATTTTCTGTAAAAATCAACGGTTGACTCATTACCACCCTCACTATTTTTGTCCCGTTATTATATACTAAATAGCCTCTAAAATCTTGGAACCTCTATGCTTTGGATTAAAGCTTTTCATATCATTTTTATGGTGACGTGGTTCAGTGGATTATTCTATTTGCCTAGATTATACGTATATCATTCAGAAGCCTTGGATGATATCAGCAAGGAAAGATTCAAAATAATGGAGCGTAAACTCTATTATATGATCACCACGCCAGGGGCAATTCTAACGGTTATTTTTGGACTTTTATTATTAAAATCTAACCTGCACTTTTACACGCATGCTGTGTGGATGCAGTTAAAATTAGGCTTGGTTCTAATATTAATTTTATACCACTTATACCTAGGAAAGTTGCTGCATCAATTTCAAATAGATAAAAATCAACACAGCACCAAATTTTATAGATGGGTTAACGAGATACCCACAATTATTTTAATTCTCATTATCATTTTAGTAGTAGTAAAACCTATCTAGCTTGCGCGTTTGGGACCTACTTGATTTACCCTCAGGTCTTGCAATTCATATTCTTCCATATCTTTGGGCAATAATTGTAACATGTCTTTTATAATATGAATGTTAGCTTCCATTTTTTTAAAAATTCGATGTGGATTGAAAGAAGATGGTAATGGATTGTAAAAATTTAATTGGTCTAAACGAGTAAATACCGGGCCATTATCTTTAGCTTCTGGCTCTTCTAATTTCGATTCTGCATGCGCCGGGCTTGGCTCTTCTTCTTGGACGACACTGGCACCAGGCATTACCAATTGGGAACTAGATTTATCATCTATTTTTACTACTTGGGGATTTTTATCAATTGAACTATTAAGAGCACGATCCAACAGTTCTTCGTAGCCAACTTCTCTTACCACCACTGGTAGCGATGGTTTTGCATTTGCAGGTACCAATTTTTCTTCTGGTTGAATAGCTTTTTCTTCTGACGATGGTTGCGCTTCTGTAGATGGTTTTGCTGCTCCTGCTGATTTTTGTTCTGAATTGGCATTATCAGGTTCATCATCTAGTTCTTCAACTTTACTTTCAACCGGCTCCATGTAACTATATTTTTTAACTTTTACTTCTTCAGGCCCAATAACCATTAAATCATGTCTTGCATTATAAATTTCTTCTCTAAAAGTATTTATAATCCGGGTCAATGAATCTTCATTTAAACATTGGAAAGGCAATAAAATTAAAGATGCTGCTGTACGCGGAACCGCGATTGTTATAATTGGGCCTGCAGTCCAACGAAACACGGTTTTCAAATTTTCAACTCTTCTAATTAATTTTTCAATATCTTTTGAATATACTTCTAGTAATAACTGTCCGGCTTTATCATCTTTACTAAAGATACTGGAAACTAAATTAATTTTTCGTAATTTGCCATCTTTATCAGTACCGATATTTAATCTAAATGGTTTTTCATAATTGTGTAAAACATTATTATAAAAATAATCTAGCAAAGCTACAAAGGCTCGGGGACCAATAAATATTTTTTTCCAATCCCAATCCTTACCATTTAACAAAAATTCCACTAAAGCTTTCATTTCAATTGAACGAGCAAGCGCTTTCAACTTTAATAAAATATTTTCCTGTTTGGACTCAAAAAGGTTATTAATTTGTTCAGCAGTAACTTGTGTAACCATCCTTGGTAAAGTAAATAAATCCCAAGTATCTTTCTTTTTTCCAGGTAGGGGCTCGTTAAAACCAACCGTGCTAATGGTTGCAAGCTGCATAACCACGCTTAAAATAGCGTCACTTATAATAGCGGCATGCACAAAGTCTGTTACTGGTTCACCGGTTTCTCCAGTGATTTTCTTAGTTATCTCTCCAACAACTGCGCCTATCAATACATAAGCGGCTCCCACTCCAAACATGTAAGCTTTATTTCTAGAAAAAATCTTGAATAAATGTTTGGTGCACTGACCATCGCCTTCCGCTTTATATCCATTCAAAGATTGGCCGTACAATACCGTACGCATCAAAGTACCAATTAACCTTGAATCAAACAGGCCGTTAAACATTTGGAGGAATGGTGAAGTAAAGTAATGCGAAGCCTGTAACCACCCGCGCCAAATCAAAAAATTAGGCAAATAAGATAAGCCAATGTTGCCAACATACCAAAGCGGACTAGAAACTTTTTGTAAAAATTTATCTTTAATTCCACATGTACAACTTTCTACATGCTTTATAGGTAAAAGGTTCTGAGTATCTTCTCGCGTTTTTTGAATATGTGCCCACAAATCTTCTGCATCAAATCTTGCTACTTTTTCACTAGAAATTCGAGTTAGCAGTGCGGTAATAGCTTTCTTACCATCCTCAACTTTAATCAATCTTTCATTGGAAAATGAAAAAGCTAATTCATCAACAATAAGATTAGATAAAAGCTCAGCAAAACGTTGAATATTCTCTGAACTTTGCGCAACAAAATCTTCTTTACTTATAACTTCAAATAATATTCGTTCTAAAGGATATCTTAACTCTTTAAATGTAGAAACTTTAAGCGCAAAATTTTCTAAATATTTTTTGAAAATCTGTTCAAAAGGTCCTTGTAATTTTTTAGCAAAATTACTAGATTTTATTCCTTTAGGAAGAAAAATTTTCTGCAATGGAATTGCTAATTCTTTTGATAAAGTAGCAGATAATTCCTTTGGCAACATATCCTTAACATCATCGGGAATCGTTTTCGACAAAGCCAATTCATGACATTTATTTTGCTTCCATCTCCTAAAGATAATTCTTCCTGCAGCCGTTGCTAATACCACACCGTTTAAAACATATAATCCCAACAAAACCATGTTGGTAGTGGGCGAATTCAAAGGAACAACAGCTCCCGCATTGGTGGTAGCGGCAGTTGCTAAATTAGCGCTTAAGGTTGTATTGGTGACACCTGCAGAAGCTAGCGTACCATTTACTGCAACATTTAATGCAAGCAAAGGATTTATTGCGGGATTGAAAGTATAGGTAGCTAATCTATGTAAAAGATTAACCCCTAATATATACCCAGTCATTGGCGCATAATACTTAAGCAAATGAGTATTTAACGTATCTTTAAAAATACGCCTGGTTTTGGGTGCCTTGCGAATAAATGATGGTGCTCGAAAGATTTGCGCAAAACCTTGCGCAAAATGCTTGATTGGCTCAAT
>Ga0182024_10022416_pt1 | contig 11383 bp, 9 predicted proteins | sample P32metaG_FD_120480 | JGI IMG/M metagenome (GOLD analysis project Ga0182024, IMG submission 120480) | Permafrost microbial communities from Stordalen Mire, Sweden - P3-2 metaG (Illumina Assembly) | ecosystem: Environmental > Terrestrial > Soil > Wetlands > Permafrost | place: Sweden: Stordalen... | reverse complement strand
GAGCAATCGCTTGATCTGCGCGGGGAAATTCAATTGCGCGTCGAGCTTGGCGCCGTCCAACGCTCCGCCGCTTAGCGGGAGCAGCGGCACCGGCTCATCCTCGTAGGGCGCCGCGATCCAGACGGCGTTGCCATTGCAAACGGTGGTGGTGAGGCCCGTCGCCGCCTTCACGAACGTCGTGAGCTGCGCGGGTGCCTGAGCATAGACCTCTACAGGATTCGTATCGAGCGCGCCGACCTCCTGAACCGTACCCTTGGCGACAAAGCTAGTCAGGCCGGCGAGACGCTGTGTTCCGCCGAGCGCCTGCAGGTATTTGTCCAGGATTTGATCTGCGGTGGGCGAAGCTGGGCCTCGCGTGATGACGTCCGGCTGCGGCGGGGGCGGCGGGTCGTAGATGCCGTCCAGCGTGGGAATCAACTTGGGACGCTGGCCGCCGTTATGGCAGGAATAACAAGTCAACACGCGCCGCCCAGCGAAATTGTTTTTATTGATCGCATCGACCATGCGCATCATCTTGCGCGCCGTTTCCTTCATGGGAGTTTCGTAGGCGAACCCTGCCCAATTGCCAATGCTGTTCGAGCCATGGCAAAACTCGCATCCGACGCCGAGAGCTGCGGAGAAAAAGCCCATGGTGTCCATGAGCTCGTCCTCGGGAATCCCTTTGAGGAGCTGGAGATTTTTGTGGACTTGGTCGGACATCAGTACGGCGCGGCCTGCCGCGGGTTGATGCGTCTGCAGAGATTGTCCGCGCGCAGGAGAGACCAAGAACAGGCACGCCCCGGCGGCTGCCACCGCGAAGGCGCAAGACAAGATTCTGTTCCAGCGGAACGCACGGCGCAAACTGAACTGAACATTCGCCGCGATTTTCATGTTGGCCTCCCGCGCAGCACGCTGATTCACATATTTCACACGCTATTCATACACTGGGGGCTCTTCCGGGTGAACCAAATTAATTTTCGCGGCTTACCCGCGGCAGGCGGAGTTATGCGCGGCGGATCAGCGGATGCCGCGCTGATCGGCTAGGCGGAGGACGTCTTGCTCGGAGACGTCGTACAGCGGGCGCTCGTCTTCCTGTTCGAGACGCTCGCGCAGGAACTCAGCGGCGAGGAAGCAAGCCTCGCGGTCGGTCAATGCGCGTCCCCGGAGCGCGAGGAATTTCTCGAAGCCGGTGTGCGCCAAGCCAACCACCACAGCGCGGCCATCCACGAAAAATTTGGTGTCGATGGTATCGCTATGGCGCGTGGCAATGCCGTTCCAGAGATGCGAAAAACGGACGTGGTAGGCCTCGTCGGTGAGCTTCGAGGGCACGTCAAAGGGAGCGACAAACTCGCTCATCGCGCCCACGTTCGGAATCGTCGTATTCGCCGAAGATTTCGCCATGGGCTAGCCGCGTACGCTCATTTTCGCCGCGCGACGCCTGCCGGTTCGGCGAGGGCATAGATGCGCTCCGCCGCGCCCACGCCGGCTCCGGGAGAGATACCGAAATCGTGATCGAGGAGCACCTTTTCAAGCGCGGCGAGAAATAACAAAACATACTTGGACTGGCTAGTGTGACCCATCAGGCCGATGCGCCAGATCTTTCCTTTCAGCGCGCCGATGCCGCCGGCGATCTCGATGCCGAACTCCTCGAGCAATTGCCGCCGCACGCGCCCGTCGCCTTTGCCGTCCGGAATGCACACGCTGGTCACCGTCGGGAGGCGGTCCTCCGCATCGGGCACGAACAAATCGAGGCCCAGCGCTTCGATTCCGGCAATCAACGCCGCCTGATTTTGACGGTGGCGCTGCCAGCCGGCCTCGAGACCTTCCTCGAAAACAATGCGCAGAGCCTCACGCAACGCAAACACTAGCGAGACCGCGGGCGTGTGGTGATAGGTGCGATCCTTGCCCCAAAAATCCATGACCATGGTCAGGTCAAAGTACCAGCTTTGCACCGGCGTCTTACGCTCGCGGATGGTCTGTTCGCCGCGCGAGTTGACGGTGATCGGCGCCATGCCGGGAGGCGCGCTGATGGCTTTTTGCGAGCCGCTGAAGCAGATGTCAATGCGCTGCCGGTCGACATCGAGCGGCACGCCGCCGAGGCTGGCGACCGCATCCACAACGAGCAGCGTGTCCAATTCATCGGCGACCTTGCGAAACCCGTCGAGACGCGTGAGCACTCCCGTGGATGTCTCGCCCTGGCAGACACCGACGAATTTGATCTTGCGCCCTCTGCCTGCCCGGCGCACGTCATCCGGATCGACGGTGCGGCCGAAGGGAGCTTCCACGCGATGAATGGTGACGCCAGGAATGCGCGAGGCGATGATGGCCATGCGCTCAGAAAATGCACCGTTGATGCACACAATGGCTTCGTCGCCCGGCTCGAGGATGTTGACCACCGAGGCTTCGATCCCGCCCGAACCGCTGGCCGAGAGCGGCAGCGTCACGCGGTTATCGGTCTGGAAAAGCTGGCGCAGAAGCGTTTGCACCTCGCCGATCATCTCGATGAACCAGGGATCCATGTGACCCACGAGCGGGGTCGATAATGCGCGTAAAACGCGCGAGTCCAGCGAAGAAGGCCCGGGCGTCAAGATCAGCCGCGAGGGGGCCAATAGTTCACCAAAATTTTGCGTCGTCATCCAAACCCTTAGAGAACCTGGATTGCCGTTTACCGGCGGCGGGGTCTTGCGCTCACAATCCGAAACGGCGAAGGCGGACTAATACCGCTGACTACCCACCCGGTGTACCTAATATAGTTTCGCGCAACCGACGCCTCCTTGCAACCCACAAAGTCTTGCCGCGATGCGAAAAAGATCATGCGCCACTCGCGGGCCGGCGAGCATCCATGTTGGTAGCGCCGAATCGTGTGCAAGCGAAATGGAGCAATCGGGGGCGCCGCAAGAGTCGGCGCCCCACAGTCGGCGCCCGCCAGGCCCAGCGAAAGCCGGCGAGACAAAGTTGCCTCGCGCCAGGGTGAACGGTTCGGTACAATAGCCGCCCCGTCTGCCGCTTCGCGCCGCAGGCCGCACGCAACACCTAGCATGTAGGAGGATTTCGATGACCGCAACCGGACAGGCTGGAAACACTTTGACAGCGCTTGACGCCCTTCGCGAAAAGGCTCGCATTCTGCGCATTCATTCCTTGCGCATGACCACGGCCGCGGGCTCGGGCCATCCGACCTCGTGTCTCTCCGCGGCCGAAATCATCGCCGCGATTTTTTTCCATGCCATGCAATTTGACCCCGCCAATCCCAACGCGCTTGCCGGCGACCGCTTCGTGCTCTCCAAGGGACACGCTGCGCCGATTCTCTATGCCGCGCTGGCCGAGGCCGGAGTCTTTCCGGTGTCGCGCCTGATGACGCTGCGGCAAGTTTCGAGCGAACTCGAAGGACACCCGACGCCCTGGATACCCGGCGTGGACGCGGCCACCGGCTCGCTGGGCCAGGGGCTTTCCGTGGGCGCAGGCTTGGCGATGGGCGCGAGGATCGAAAGATCGCCCGCGCGCATTTTCGTGCTGATGGGCGACGGCGAAATGGCGGAAGGCCAAGTGTGGGAAGCTGCCGAGTTCGCTGGGCACTACGCGCTCGAGAATCTGATCGCGATCGCCGACGTCAACGCCCTGGGCCAGAGCGAGCGGACCATGTATCGGCATGATACGGGTGTCTACCAGCGCAAATTCGAGTCGGAGGGCTGGGCCACTCTGGTTGTGGACGGCCACGACATCGCCGCCGTTACTGCCGCGCTCGATCAGGCGCGCACCACGCGCAGCCGTCCCACCGCGATCATCGCGCGGACGGAAAAAGGCCACGGCGTCAGCTTCCTGGACGATAAAGACGGCTGGCACGGCAAGGCGCTTTCGCCCGAACAGCTCGAAAAGGCGCTCGCGGAACTCGGTAACATTCCGCCGATCGTCAAGGACGACGGGCGCTCCGTTGCGCGCAAATCGCTTCCTGTTCCACCGGACTTCCCGGCTCCGCCGTCACCCGATTACGCGCTGGGCCAATTGGCGGCTTCGCGCGAGGCCTATGGCACAGGCTTGAAAAATCTCGCTGCCGTCAATCCGAAGGTCTACGCAATCGATGGGGACGTGAAGAATTCGACCTTTTCCGATGTACTACAGAAGGCGGAACCAGACAAACTGATCCAAGGCTACATCGCCGAACAAAATATGGTGAGCTTTGCCGTGGGCATGGCGGCGCAGGGACTAGTGCCCTTCGTCGACACCTTTGCTTGCTTCCTCTCGCGCGGTTTCGACCAGGTACGCATGGCCGGGATTAGCCACAGCAACATCAATTTGTGCGGCTCCCACTGCGGCGTTTCCATCGGCGAGGACGGGCCGTCGCAAATGGCGCTGGAGGATCTCGCGGCGTTTCGCGCGATTCCGGGCGCCGCGATCTTTTATCCCAGCGACGCCGTCTGCGCTGAACGCTTGACGGAAGAGGCGGCGCGGCGTCCTGGCATCTGCTACATCCGCACTTCGCGGCCGAAAACCCCCGTACTCTATACAGTTAAAGAAAAATTCCCCGTGCCGGGATTGAAAGTGCTGCGAGAGAGCGCGAACGACAGTGTCACGGTGATCGGCGCGGGCGTTACTCTCTACGAAGCGCTCAAGGCTTACGATCAGCTCGCCGCGCGCAAGGTTGCCATTCGCGTGATCGACCTCTATTGCATCAAGCCGCTGGACGTCGCCGCGCTCACGGTAAACGTGCGGGCCACCGGTGGACGTCTCGTAACCGTGGAAGACCACTATTACGAGGGCGGCTTAGGTGAAGCCGTAGTGACTGCGCTCGCGGACGCCGGGGTTGCGCTCTCGGCATTGAAGCGGCTGGCCGTGGACCGCGTGCCGCACTCCGGCAAACCCGAAGAGCTCATCGAAAAGTTCGGCATCTCGGCGAAGCACATCGCCGACGCCGTCGACGGCATTCTGAAAGCGAAGTGATCTTGGTCTAGCGGGGACGGAGAGCCTTCAGCCGCGGGTGCGCTGGAATTCGCGCATGAAGCTGACCAGAGCTTCCACGGAGTCTGGCGTGACAGCGTTGTAGAGCGAGGCGCGCATGCCGCCCACCGAGCGGTGCCCCGGCGTGCCAACAATTCCAGCCGCGCCCGCTTCTTCGCTGAACTTCTTCTCAATCGCCTCGTCGCCTCCGGCTACGCGGAACACCACGTTCATCTTCGAGCGCGAACTCTTTTCCACCGGGCAGCTGTAGAAACCGCCAGCGTCGATAGCGTCATAGAGCAGCTTGGCTTTGGCATCGTTGCGCTTCTCGACGGCCACCAGGCCGCCGAGCGATTCGATCCATTCGAGCACCAACCCGACGACGTAAATCGCGAAGGCCGGCGGCGTGTGATAGAGCGACTTCTCCTTGATATGCGTGCGGTACTGCAACAGCGTAGGCAGATTCTTGTCGGCGCGCTCGGCCAAATCCTTTCGCACAATCACCACGGTAGCGCCCGCAGGCCCCAGGTTTTTCTGCGCGCCGGCGAAGATCAGACCAAACTTTTTCACGTCGATCGGCCGTGACGCGATGTCCGAGGACATGTCGGCGACCAGCGGGACCTCGCCTGTTTCCGGAAACGCCGTCCACTGCGTGCCTTCAATGGTGTTGTTGCTGCACAGGTAGACGTAAGAAGCGTCGGGCGAAAGGGTAATCTCTTCCGGACGCGGCACGCGCATGAATTTCGCGCCTTCGCTGGACGCCGCGATGCGATGCGCGATGCCTTTTTTCAGCTCAGCGATCGCTTTGGCCGTCCACGCGCCGGTGTGCAGCAGGTCCACGGGCTTGCCCGGCAGGCACAGATTCATCGGCGCCATGGTGAATTGCATGCTGCCGCCGCCCTGCACAAAGATCACCGCGTAATCCGCGGGAATGCCAAGCACCCTGCGCAGACTCGCTTCGGCGGCGGCGTTAATGCTCTCGAACTCCGGCGAGCGGTGGCTCATCTCCATCACGGACATGCCGGTGCCGTGCCAATCGAGGATCTCGTCGCGAACGCGCTCGAGCACGGGAAGCGGCAGCGCCGCTGGACCCGCGTTGAAATTGAACGCACGCTTGAAGCCGGCTACGCTGGTGAGATTCACGATGGCTGATTCCTCTCGGAGAAATTTAGGCGGCCTCTCGAAGCTGGGGCGGTCGAGACAAGCGGCTGTCTTTCAGAGTAGCAGAATTCCCCAAAGCACTGAAACCCGCGGAACAAACGATTAGAAACAGAGACGCCCCGTACCAAAAGGTCCGGGGCGCCTGAAAACTCGAAAGTGATATTGGCGGCGTGAGTCGAGCTTATGTGCCGGCTTCCGCGCCAAGCAGGATGTGCCGGGGAGGCTCGCGCAAGTCCCAAACAATGTGGAACCAGGAGAGCACGCGCAGCACATAGAAGGTCATGTCAATTTCCCACCAGAAGAATCCCTGGCGAGCCGAAGCCATGTAGTGATGATGATTGTTGTGCCAGCCCTCGCCCATAGTGACCAGCGCCAAGACTGCGTTGTTCTTGCTGGAATCGGGAGTCTGGTACCGCTGGCGGCCAAAAATGTGCGAGAGCGAGTTGATGGTAAACGAGCTGTGCCAGAGGATCACGGTGCTGACGCAGTAGCCCCACACGAGCAAGCCCCAACCACCAATTAGAAACATGAGGGTGGCCAGGATGATGGGCGGAACCACGTGATACTTATTGAGCCAGCGCAGCTCGGGATACTTGTTGAAGTCCGGGATCAGCTCGACGCGCGTCTTGTTGTAGCGGTCGGACAGGATCCAGCCCACGTGCGACCACAGGAAGCCGCGCAGCGACGGCGAATGCAGGTCGTCGTCGGTGTCCGAATAGCGGTGATGGTGCCGGTGATTGGCGGCCCACCAGAGCACACCCTTCTGCGTTGAACTGGTGGCGACCAGCGCCATGATGAATTGGAACGCACGGCTCGTTTTGAACGAGCGGTGCGAGAAATAACGGTGATACCCGGCGGTTACGAAAAACATGCGCACATAATAGAGCGCCAGGCAAACCACCAAGTACGACCAGTGAAACTTCAGGAAAAACGCGGCGATGCAAGCAAAGTGCACCACAAAAAAAGGAATGGAGCGCATCAAGGGAATGCGATCCCCATTTTTGAGAGTAATCACGCCGAAAGACATTCAGCCACTTCCCTTCGCTCAAGCGTATTTACGAGCTTAGACGTCTGTCGCGGACGCCTTCCGCGAGCGCAGAGACAAACAAAAGAGATAGGCTGTCGGCGCGCTCTGAGGAATTACAGTATTCAGTGTAGGCTCACCTGCGGCAAGCGTCAAGCAGCTTCGCGAGCTAATTTCTGCGATACGAACCACTTGCCACGTTGCCACGCGGTGATCTTCGTCACATCGCCGCGCCCCGTGCCTAGCTACCAAAGCGAGAGGCCAGGCTGCCGGCCAAGCCGCGAGCAGAAAAATACCGGCGTCGAGCTTCCCAGACGTTGCCGATGAGCACTCCCGCAAGCAGAAAACAGGCCGCGCCCAGCAATTCAAAAAAGGCGTAGCTGGCCACCGCCACCAGCACCCCGCAAACAATCTGATCACTGTACTTCACCGGCGAAGTGGGGGGATCGGTCAGCATGAAAAAAGCAAAGAACAAGACCGCTTGGAGATCGGGAGGCCGAAAAATCTCGGCCACCTGGGCAGGATTCGTCACGAAAGCGGTAAGCGAAAAAAGCAGGTAGTAAACGCCCAGGAAGACTAATACCAAGGGCAACTTATTCACCCTGTCGGTAATGAACACGCCCGCGGCAAACAAAACCACGAGTGCATACGGCGTAATGCCAGGGAGTGCTCCCCACCAGTTCTGCGCGGTATGAAATATGTAAAACACGATCACTAGAGCCAGGGACGCGGGATTGAATACATTTGCCGACTTGGTACGAAACGCGTACTTGCTGAGGACGCCGATGGCGGCAGCGCAGGCAGTTTCGTACCCCGGTACGCGGGGGCTCAAGACCATCACGACGAGCAATGCCGTGAGAATTGCGCCGCTGGGAAACTCCCAGTCACGCCGCCTGAGCCGCAGGATAACGACATCAATCAGGCTGGCGACGGCCACGCTCGATAGCAGGCCGGGCCAAACCAGCTTGATGCCCTCAAATGGCGCGGCCAGGACGGTCAGAGCCAGCAAAACAATCAGCAGAAGGCCCTTCGGCGTCCGGAAGAATCGTTGAACCGCTAAAACCGTAGTAGTCACTGCGCATCCCTCGTGTTGCGTGCCGCTCGAGCGCTGGCGTGATGATAAACCCGTCCACACCAAAGCGCTCCAGCAGCGCAATGCCGTCGGCGGGGTCAAGAACGAATGCCGCGGTGGCCAGCGCGTCCGCCAGCATCGCGGTGGGCGCAAGCACGGTCACGCTAGCCGCTGCACGCGCCGAACATCCTGAGCGTCCTGAACGGGCCGAACCGGCCGAGCGAACCGAGCGCGGATCAAGGATATGATGGCTGCCAGCTTCGGCGTCGGTTTCGGCCGGGCAGCGGCGCTCGTAGTCGCCCGAGGTACACACGGCGCAATCAGAAACGCGGAGGGAATCAATCAAGGCGTCAGGAACGCGCGGATGACGAATTCCCACCGACCATGGCCCGCCCTTCAGGTTGTGCCCGTCAACATAAATGTCCCCTCCTGCATTGATCGCGAAATTCTCGAAGGGGCGAAGCTCGTGCGCAGCCATATCGATCGCCAGCCCCTTGGCAACGGCTCCAAGATCGAGCAGCAGCGGACGGAGCAGCGTTATCGTCTTGCGATGGGGATCGAGACGCACATCCCGATACGTTGCCGAACCGCTGCCTTCGGGAGCGCTGCGTATGCGACGGCCGCTGCGATACTCGCGGTTGAAGCCGCGCATCTCCATGGCGGCGCCGACCGTAGGATCGAAGGCTCCGCCCGTTTCTTCGGCAACCGCTAGGGCAAACTGCACCGCTTCGTAGAGGATGGCGCTTGCCGGAACTGCGACGCCGACGTGCGCCGAGAGGCGAGCCAATTCGCTTTGCGGATCAAATCTCGTGCAACGCGCTTCGATCTGCTGGAACCAGCCAAACGCCCGCTCGACTGCAGCTTCGAGTTGGGCCGAGCTCTGCTCTGTGCCGCGGTCAACTCCATCGCCCACGACGCCACCCACGACGTCGATGGTTACCAGCGCACCCATCACGGCAACTGCGCGGCGATAGACAGGTCCGCTCATTGGCCTCTCGATACCGCCTGAGCTCTGGCGAGCGCCGCGGCGATTCCGTCCTGGAATGCGGAAGTGCTCTCACTGGCGCCGGACACAAGATCGACCTCGATGCTTTGCCGTTCGACGATCTGCTGCGGCAAATGTTTGATCACCGAACAGGAGTAGCGTGTCAGGCAATCGGCGATTCCCGCGTAAACAATGTGTCCCTTCTGGATCACGACCTCGGCGACGATGTCGCCGTGCGGTGAGGTGCCGCGGCCCTGAAACCTTCCATCGCGAAGCCGAACGCCTGGTTTGTAGTCAGACGCCGAGAAGGAATTGGCCGGCCCTTGATCGTCGTTCGATGCAGGATCGTTTGCTGCAGAAGGCGCGACTGGCGCTGCTGTGCCTATTCCATAACGCGAACCATCGGCCGGAGAAGGCGGATCGCTCTCGCCTGACGCGCCTGAGGCGCCCGGCGCACTCGATGCGCTTGATGCCGACGACGAGCGGGGTGTGGCGTTCTTGCGAGGCCGCGGGCTGGTCTCCGGGACCGGGCTAGATTCAGTCGGCGCGGGCGGCGGAGCCGGCACGACGATGGGCGCAGTCCTTGCAGCCACTTGCCTGGCGACCCGCTCAGCCAGCGAATCCGCAGCCGACCGAGTTCTAACATATCCTGCGCTATAGACAGCTAGAACCGCGGCGGAGCTGAGCACGACTAAGCGATTGGAAACCCGATCGCCAACACTGGGTTCCCGGGGCGGCAGACGGTAATCGCGCCGCGAGCGGATCGTCTGCAGTCCCACGAAAATCCCAATCGCCAGGACCATGACGCCCGCGCAAATGAGCACCAGCCAGCGGGAAAGGTCGAAATCGAAGGACGCTCCGACGAGCGGCACGATCGCCAGGGATAGAACGCAAGCTTTAGCCGTCTGCAAAAGCTTCATGGCGAAGAGCTCCGAGGGGTCAGTCCGTGTAGGATGGGATTCCCATCTCAGTCTCTAGTCTGCGGGCAACATACACCGGGACCGGACCCGAGCGCAACGCCATCAAACGCCATCAGGCGATGCGTGGCGGGGTCTGCTTCGAGTTCCCAGGGAGTGCAGGGGCGATTGATCCGCTCGGATTCGGGGCGCAATCAAGCTCGTGAGAAGCAGAGTTCTACAATTTTGTCTTAGTATTGCCGCAGCTATTTCTTGCTCACGCCAGCCGCCGGATCCCGAACTCTCTGATTAAATTCCTGCTCCTCGGAAGGCACGCAGTAGACTTCTTCCAGTTCGGTGACGCCTTTGGGCAACTGCAATCGGAAAGGCATGGGCTTGGCGCTAACCCACGGCTTGGTATAGATATTGGGGTCGGTGAGCGTCATGGAGACCTGCAGCGTCAGAGCGTCCGGGTGCTGCCAGCGCTCCTGCAGGGTCATGTCCTCGCTGTGCGGGTAGCCAAAACCGTCGAGCCAGGTCTTGTCGTTGTATGCGGCGGAATCGATCAGCAGGTCGTTTCCATCCCAGTGGCCCACCGCGTATCCAAACCAGCGTGGGTCGGCATCGGCTGGGATCTTGCGGCCGTCCATCCAGATTTGGCGCACCGCGAAGTTCCACTCGAAGAGTTGCACGATTTCGTTGGGAAGCTGGATGAACTGGAACGAGCGTATGTTTTGCATCAGGTTCCGGGGGTAGCCCAAGGGGTCGCAGAATCCCAGCGGGTCGTTTCCCGTGGCCGGGGGAACGGCGCGCGGCCCTTCGGACGGCAGATTGGCCTCAAACATTTTCTTCCCCAGGGGCGTCATCTCGGGAACAGGATTGCCCATCAGAATGCTCCAGGTCGTGGGCGTGGTGGCGTTCTCGCCGCCCCACCAGACGCCCGAGAGGTCGTGCGGGTCGTAGGCGGGCTTCGGCGCCGCCGCGGCCGCTTTGGTGGCTTGCGGGGAGCGGCGCCCCTGCGAGCTGGGGCCATAAATTTGAGCGAAAGCGGGCGAGCAAAGCGCCAGCGCCGTCAGGAAAACAAAAGCCAGACTCGTGAAGCGAGTGCGCATCTCTTCGAGCGCTCCTTTGTGTGTCTCGTGTGTTTCGTGTTTTGCGGAACCTGATGCCATGGAGCGGAGAGAAACACGCTCCACAGCCAGACCTTGCCGGTGCCTCACGGGTACCCGCTCGGCCAGGCTAAAGCTAACTGGGATTTCTCTAGGGCTGCCCAGACGGCACCTTTATACACCGGCCCTCGCGAGGAACCAAATCGCCTTCGTTGCATCGCCGCT
>Ga0182024_10022415_pt1 | contig 11384 bp, 10 predicted proteins | sample P32metaG_FD_120480 | JGI IMG/M metagenome (GOLD analysis project Ga0182024, IMG submission 120480) | Permafrost microbial communities from Stordalen Mire, Sweden - P3-2 metaG (Illumina Assembly) | ecosystem: Environmental > Terrestrial > Soil > Wetlands > Permafrost | place: Sweden: Stordalen... | reverse complement strand
GGGTTGCTGCTGAAGAACTGGTCCATGCGGTCCTTGTAGCCGGCCAGGATCACCACGATGTCGTTGCGCTGGTTCTCCATGACCTGCAGGAGGATCTCGATCGCCTCCTGCCCGTAGTCGCGCTCGTTCTCCTGCCGGTGCAGGTAGTACGCCTCGTCGATGAAGAGCACGCCGCCCATGGCGCGTTTCAGCACCTCGCGCGTCTTGGGCGCCGTGTGACCGATGTACTGCCCGACGAGCTCGTCGCGCGTGACCGCGACCAGGTGTCCTTTGGCGAGGTATCCGAGGCGATGGAGGACGGTCGCCATGCGCATCGCGACCGTGGTCTTGCCGGTGCCCGGGCTCCCCGTGAAGCACATGTGCAGGTTGGGACGCTCCGCCTCGAGCCCGAAACGCCGCCGGGCCATGTCGACAACCAGCAGCGCAGCGACCTCGCGGATGCGGGTCTTCACGGGATCGAGCCCGACGAGCTCTCGATCGAGGTCTTCGATGACCTCGAAGACACCGGAGTCGCGAGCCTCGGCCTCGACGTTGATGCGCTCGGGGGCCGATAGCTCACGGCCGCCGGCCTCGGCCGCGAGCACGCCGTTGCCGCCCCCGGTCTCCGGAACCGTCGCTGCCAGGTCGAGAGCCGAAGGACGCGGCATCCCGAACGGAACGTGGGGCTCCTGCGTCATCGCTCAGCGCTCGTAACGCTCTCCGGAAGGCCGATCCGCCGCATAGGGGTGCAGGGTGTATCGGACCTGCCGGTCACGACCCTCCTGCCGTTCCAGGCGGAAGCCCTTCTCGTCCTTGGGGCGCTGCACGATGAAGCTCAGGGCGGTCGTTTGCCGTCCGAGCGTCCGGTCGTATGCGTTGACCCGGATGTATCGAGTCGGATAGGCGTCGCGACAGCGCTGCACCTCGAGCAGGATGGCAGCGGGATCGCGCAGGTCGAACATGGGCAGACCCCACATGTCCCAGAGAAAGTTGCGCGGGTGGGGATCGTCGGTGAACTCCACCGAGAGGGCCCAGCCGTTGTCGAGGGCGTACTGCACCTGCGCCTTCAGCTGGGCATCGGTGAGCGGAGGGAGGTACGAGAACGTTCCCTGGGTGACGTGCATGGTGGTGCTCCCTATGCCGGCGTTGCCGTGGTGGCGACATCGGGCGTATCGGTGGATTCGTAGTTGAAGCTGATGTCGCCCCAGACGTCGAGAGCGGCCCGCAGCGGAGCGCACCAACGGCCGCCGGCGCGCAGGATCTCGGGACCCTCGGTGAAGTAATCACGACCCTCGTTGCGTGCCTGGACGATCAGCTCGACGGCGGTGCGGTTGGCAGTCGCGCCCGCGGCCACGCCCATGGGATGGCCGATCGTGCCACCACCGAACTGGAGGACCACGTCCTCGCCGAGGTAGTGCAGGAGTTGATGCGTCTGCCCCGCGTGGATGCCGCCCGATGCAACCGGCATCACGCCGGGCATGGAGCCCCAGTCCTGGTCGAAGTAGATGCCGTGCAGCGGATCGCGCGGCACGAATCCATCGCGGAGCGTGTCGTAGTAGCCCCGCACCATGTTGGGATCACCCTCGAGCTTGCCGACCACCGTCCCGGCGTGGATGTGGTCGACACCGAGTAGCCTGCACCACTTTGCGATCACGCGGAAGCTGACGCCGTGCGTCTTCTGGCGCGTGTAGGTGCCGTGTCCGGCACGGTGGAGGTGGAGGAGCACGCCATTGCGCCGCGCCCACTTGGACATCGACGTCATCGCCGTGTAGCCCACGGTGAGGTCCATCATGATGATGACACTGCCAATTTCCTTGGCGAACTCGGCGCGCTCGTACATGCTCTCCATGTCGCCTGCGGTGACGTTGAGGTAGTGCCCCTTGATCTCGCCGGTCTCGGCCATCGCCTTGTTGACCGCTTCCATCGACGCGAGGTAGCGATCACGCCAGCGCATGAATGGCTGGCTGTTGATGTTCTCGTCGTCCTTGGTGAAGTCGAGCCCACCGCGCAGCGCCTCGTACACCACGCGACCGTAGTTGCGCGCGGAGAGGCCGAGCTTCGGTTTGGTGGTGGCGCCGAGCAGCGGCCGGCCGTACTTGTTGAGATATTCACGTTCCATCACGATGCCGTGCGGCGGTCCCTGAAACGTGTTCACGTAATGAAGCGGAATGCGCATGTCCTCGAGCCGCAACGCGCGCAATGCCTTGAACCCGAAGACGTTGCCGATGATCGACGAGGTGAGGTTCGCGATCGACCCTTCCTCGAAGAGATCGAGTGCGTAGGCGATCAACGCGATGTACTGGCCCGGCGTCCCGGCAACCGGGTCGACCTTGTAGGCCTTGGCTTGGTAATGCTCGTGCGCGGTAAGCCGGTCGGTCCACACCACCGTCCAAGTCGCTGTCGATGACTCGCCGGCCACCGCTGCGGCCGCCTCCTCCGGCGGTACCCCATCCTGCGGTGTGATCCGGAACGCGCAGAGGAGGTCGGTGTCCTTGGGCACGTAGTCGGGCTCCCAGTAGCCCATCTGCGCATAGGGGATGACGCCGGACGACCAGCGATCCGTGGCCGCGTCTCTCGGGGGCGTCTCGATTGCTGTCATTCGCGCGTCTCCGTGGAGCTGACGCGTGACGACGCCAGCCGGTGGCTTATTGCGGCGTAGTCGTCGGCCTTGACGCGGACGAGCAACGACTTCTGAGCGCTCAGGATGCGATGGGCGAGGATGAGCTGGGTCAGTCCGAGCGGATCGCTATGGCGGCGTCCATGCAGTTCCTCGTAGCTACCGAGCTCCCGCTGCCGGAGGTGATGGAGATGGTGGTGCCGCTCGCTCGCGTGCTCCCACACCGATCGTTCAATCCGTGCGGCGTCCTCGGCAGAGATGCGACCGTCGATCTCGATGACGTCGGATTGCCGGCCGTCCTCGTCAGCGATGTCGTTGCGCAGCCGGACGGTCGTCCCATTGTCGAGGCCGTGTTCGAGGTCGAGTTGGGGGAGCGAGTGGCGCTGGGTCAAACGCACGTTGAGGTGGTCGCCGATCTCGGGGGAGTGGTCCTCCGCGGGGGAGGAAAAGCGCACCACGAGGTCGGCCTGAGCTCGCTGCGGTTGGATGTGCGCCTCGGCATCCGGCCGGCGGGCATCAATCTCGGCGAGAACCTGCGCCTCGTTGTAGCCACGCTTGGCGATATCTCGCTGGAGCTTCCACCTGATCCGCAGCTGGGGTTCGGGATCCAGCCAGACCTTCAGGTCGAAGGCCTCGCGAATCCCGGGGAGCAGGAACGGATGCAGGCCCTGGATGATCACCACCTCATTCGGCTCGACGCTCTCCGGCGGCTTGAACGTGCCGTCCGCGTGGTCGTACACGGGCTTGGCGATTGCCTCTCCGCGCTTGAGGGCCCAGAGCTGCTCCTCCATGAGCGCGAAATTGTTGGCCCGGGGGTTGAGCGGGGTCACTCCGATCAGCGCCCGTTCACGGCGATCGAGCGAGTGATAGTCGTCGAGACACACGCTGGTGAACCGCTCCGCACCGAGGAGTTCGTAGAACGCGGTGGTCAGGGTCGACTTGCCGCTGCCGCTGTCGCCGCCGATGCCCACGAAGATCGGCGCCATCTCGGTGCGCACGTCACTCATCGGCATGCCGTTCGCCGTTCGGCCTGGAGGCGACGAGCACCAGTCGCAATAACCACAAGCATGCGAGGACCATAAGTCCCGAGCGACCTGACGGCCAATGCATGATTCTTATACTTTCAATAAGATGCGCTAATGGGAACCAACCTGGAACGCAGGATCACGCTGCGCCAGTTGCGGATCTTCACCAGCGTGATCGAGCACCGCAGCTTCACCCGCGCCGCCGAGGTCCTCTCACTGACCCAGCCGGCCGTGACCCACCAGATGCAGGCGCTGGCCCGTGCGGTCGGCCAGCCGCTGCTGGATCCCGGCAGCCGGGGTCCGGTGCTCACCGCGGTCGGCCAGGCGCTGCATGAGCGCGCCGGCCGGATCCTGGCGATGGTCGGCGATGCCCAGGAGGCGATCGAGGACGTCGCCGGCCTGCGCGCCGGACGAGTCCGCGTCGCCGGCGACACCACAGTCGGCATCTACGTGCTCCCGGACGCGATGGCCGCGTTCCATCGCGAGCACCCCGGCATTGCCCTGAGCCTCGACGTCGTCAACCGGGCCCGGGTCCGCGAGTTGCTGCTCGAAGGCAGCGCAGATATCGCCGTGGTCGGGAGTCTGTGGGAGGACGCTGTGCTCGCCGCCGAGCCCTTCCTCGAAAATTCGCTGATGTGCTTCTGCGCGCCCGGGCATCCGCTCCTGGAGCGCGAGCCGCTGCGGCCGGTCGACCTGCTCGATGGCCCGCTGCTGCTGCGCGAGCGCGGATCGGGGACGCGTGAGTCCGCGGAACGGATCTTGCGAGCCGCGGGCGCCGAACCGATCGCGGCGATGGAGATGGCCAGCAACGGCGCCCTCAAACGCGCCGTCGCCGGCGGTCTCGGCGTGACCGTGCTGTCGACCTACGCGGTGCGCCTCGAACTTCAGCTCGGCCTGCTGCGGCCGCTGCGCGTCGAAGGGTTCCCGGTCGAGCGGATGTGGCACGTCACCTGGGCCCGCGATCGCCTCCTCAGCCCGGCGGCCGCCGCGTTCAAGGCCTTCCTGCACAGTCCTGACTGGCGAGCATCTCTCGCGACTCCGCTCGGCAGCGAGTAGCGATTTCGCGATCACGACTAGACTGCCCGCGCTCGTGCTCTCTCGAATTCCGCTCGCCGACCCCGGGGATCCGGACCTGCGCTCGCCGGTCCGCTTTCTCTTGTGGATGGCCCACGCGCAGCGCCGGACCGTCATCGGCGGAGCGTTCTTCGGCGCCCTGTGGATGGGGACGCAGGGAGTCATCCCGGCGGCACTCGGTCTGGCAGTCAACGCCATCATCCAGCGCAACGGGCCGGGGCTGATTCTCTGGACCGGGGTGGTGTTCGCACTGGGGATCCTCCAGGCGGCCGCCGGGGTGCTGCGCCATCGGCGCGCGGTGAGCAACTTTCTCGAGGCCTGCGTGCGCGTGCAGCAGCTCGTGATCCGTGCCGCGATCCGCCTCGGCACAGGGTTGCCGCGTCAGATCGGCGCCGGTGAGGTGGCGAGCCTCGGCACAACCGACGTGGTTCGCGTCGGCAGGTTGCTCGACATCAGCGCACGCGGCACCGGGGCTGTGGTGTCGATCGTGATCGTGGCCGTGATCCTGCTCAGCACCTCGCCGCAACTCGGCCTGGTGCTGCTTGTCGGAGCGCCGATCGCAGCCCTGCTGATCCTCCCGGCGATGGGTCCGCTCGAACGCCGGCAGCGCGCCGAGCGGACGCAGCGGGGTGCGGCGTCGGCGGTAGCAGCTGACACCGTCGCGGGACTCCGGGTGTTGCGCGGGCTCGGCGGCGAGGCCGATTTCTCGGCTCGTTATGCCCGCACCTCACAGGCGGTGCGCCACACAACCGTGCGCACGTCGCTCATCCAGTCGCTGCTGGACGGCCTTCAGGTGCTGCTGCCGGGCGCGGTCCTGGTCACGATCACATTTCTCGGCGCTCGGCTCGTCCGCAGCGGCTCCATCCCACCTGGCGAGCTGGTCGCGGACTACGCGTATGCGGCGTTCCTCGCCCTGCCCGTGCAAACCCTGATCCAGGCGGCGAGCATCTGGTCCGCGGCCACGGTCGCCGCCGGGCGCGTGCTCTCGGTGTTGCGCCTCGACGCGGACCTTGCCTCGCCGGCCGACTCGGAAGCACTGCCGGTCGACTGCGACATTGTCGACGAGGAGTCGGGGGTGATCGCGGTGGACGGGTTGATGACCGCCGTCGTGATCGCGGATCCGGACGTCGCCAGCGCGACCGCGGCGAGGCTCGGGCGCCTCACCGATCCATCGGGCGCGTCGCGCGTGACCCTTGGGGGCGTGGCGCTCGACCGGGTCCCGGTCGCGGAGGTGCGGCGCCGGCTCATGGTCCTCGATCGCGATCCACACTTGCTCGCCGGCACCCTGCGCGATGCCGTCGACGCTCCGAGCGCACGAGCCAACGAGACGGATGCCCGGCCGACGGTGGAGGAGGCGATCGCCGCGGCGTGTGGCGCTGACATCGTTACCGGGCTCGGCGATGGCCTCGACTCGCCGGTCTCGGAACGGGGCCGGTCGCTTTCGTGTGGTCAACGCCAGCGCATCGCGCTTGCGGCCGCACTCCGCGCGGATCCGGACGTCCTCGTGCTCGATGAACCGACCAGCGCCGTCGATGCCCACACGGAAGCGTTGATCGGGGAGCGGCTCGGCGCACTTCGGCGCGGACGCACGACGGTCATCTTCACCACCAGTCCGCTTCTGCTCGCGCGAGCAGATCGCGTCGCGTTCGTCGAGGACGGCACCGTGGTGTTCGGGACCCACGCCCGGTTGATCGCCACCGATGCTCGATACCGCCAGGTCGTCACGCGGGGAAACGAATGAGCCGCGAGCGGGCGTCCATCCTCCCGGTGGCCGGCGGACGCGCGGCATGGCGCAGCCTTCGGTCGGGCCTTGCCGAGCGACGCGGCCTGATCGCCGCGGCGATCGCGCTCCAGATGGCGGCCAGCGCTGCTGGTTTGGTCGGCCCGCAGCTGCTCGAGAGAATCATCAACGCCTCGGGTGCGCTCACCGACGCCACCATTGACAGCACGGCGCTGCTGTTCACGGCCGCCCTGGTGGTGCAGACGATCTTCACCGCGGGCGCCCGTGCCTGCGGCGCGCTCACCGGCGAATACGTTCTCGCTCGGCTGCGCGAACGGTTCATCAGCACCGTGCTCGCACTGCCGATCGGCATCGTGGAGCGCGCCGGAACCGGCGACCTCATGACCCGCGCGTCGACCGATGTCGACGACATGTCCCAGGCGGTGCGCCGCGGTCTTCCCGAATTGCTCGTGGCCGGCGTGACCGGCGTGCTCGCCGTCGCCGCGCTGGTGGTGACCGCACCGGTCCTGGGTCTCGTCGTGGTTCCGGTGATCCCCCCGCTGGTGATCGCCACCCGTTGGTACCTGCGACGCGCGCGGCCCGCGTATCAGCAGCAGGCCGCGGCGGAGGCAGTGGTGAACTCCGACCTGCAGGAGACGGTCAATGCAGCGCGCACCATCGAATCGCTGCGACTCGGTCCGCGACGCATCGCACAGACCGACGACGACATCCGCGACTGGGTCGCGTGGGAACGGCGGACCCTTCGCCTGCGCACCGTCTTCTTCGGCACCTGCGAGGCCGCGTACATCGTTCCGCTGGTGCTGTGTCTGCTCTTCGGCGGCCTGCTTGTGATGCACGGTCAGCTCTCCATCGGAGCCGTCGCCGCCGCTGCGCTCTACACGCAGCAGCTGGTGTCGCCCGTCGACACGCTGCTTGCCTGGCAGGACGAGGTGCAACTTGCATCCGCGTCACTGTCCCGCGTGGTCGGCGTCTCCGAGGTGCCGGCGGCAGAGATGACCGGACGGATCCCGTCCGATCGGCGGCTCGTGGCCGAGCGTCTGCACTTCGCGTACGACGACTCTGCCGACGTGCTGCACGGCATCGATCTCTCGCCCGAGGTTGGCGCGCGACTCGCCGTCGTCGGGCCCAGCGGAGCCGGGAAGAGCACGCTCGCACTCTTGCTCGCCGGCGTTCATCCGCCGCGGAGCGGATTCGTGCGAGTCGGCGGCGTGGAATCGCATCTGCTGCCACCGGATCGCCTCCGTCGCGAGGTGGCGCTCGTGACCCAGGAGCATCACCTCTTTGCATGCTCCCTGCGCGACAACCTCCGGCTCCCACGGCCGGACGCCGGTGACGAGCAGTTGCTCGCGGTGCTCGAAACCGTGGATGCGATGCAGTCTGTCCGGTCGCTTCCGGCCGGGCTGGACACGATCCTCGGGTCCGGCGGAACGTCGATCAGTCCCGGATTCGCGCAGCAGATCGCGATCGCGCGACTACTCCTCGCCGATCCGCATACGCTCGTTCTCGACGAGGCGACTTCCCTGCTCGACTCGCGTGCGGCGCGCCATCTCGAGCGCTCGGTCGCAGTGCTCCTCGAGGGGCGCACGGTGATCGCCATCTCGCATCGCCTGCACGCGGCACACGATGCGGAATTGGTGGTGGTGGTTGAGGACGGCCGTATCAGCGAATTCGGCACCCACGCGGACCTGCTGCGTGCGGGTGGTGCCTACGCCCGGCTGTGGAACACCTGGCGACAGGATTCGGCGGGCGTTGTCGGTTAGGCGAACGGGGGCCCGAGCGCCGGGTACGTGGAGGCGACGGGGAGCACCCAAACCTTCCCGTCGGAACAGAAGACTTGACCATCTCCGAAACCATCAACTCGCAGATTGACCACCACGGCCGTGGACGCGCCTGGTGTCAGGACGCGGACGCTCGCGGCCGTCACACATGGGGTGATGACGTCATCACCAGCGACGCTGACGTACGCCGCGGGAGTGGAATCGGACGCGCATCCGCCTGAGGTTGCGCATGGAAGGAGGCTGACCGCAACCGGCTGTGCGCTCCCCGAATAGTCTCCGGTGGTTTCCACCCAGTGGGTGGGTACGAGGCCGCCGTTTGGGTTGAGAAATTGCACCGTCGCCCATCCGCGCAGCATGCACGGGTGGCTGCCCCGATTCCAGATCCCGAGCGCCACGGTGAAGTTACCTGCGGCACCTCCACCGAGGGACGGCGAGTATGCGATCTGCAACTGAGAGCTCGCGCAGGTCGGCTCATCGGCAGTGACGACCGGCGCCGTCGGTGATGCCGTGGACGCCGCGGTTGTTGCGACGGTTGGCGAGGAGGTGGGAGCAGTGCTCGGCTCGGGTGATGGAGCGGTGGGAGTTGGTGTGCCGAGCTCAGAGGCCCGGAGCACCGTCGTTCATCCTGCGATCACGGCGCACTGATGGTCGGGGTTATTTCGGACCAGGTCCGGCCTCCATCGATCGTGCTCAGGAGCTCTGGGCCGGCAGGGGGCTCCAGCCATTCGCTGAAGAATGCCCAGCCGATCTGTGTGGTCAGGAAGTCGAGGGACACCCCCCCGAGCCGCGGGTTCAAGCCGAGATCCGTCCATGTCTTTCCCACGTTGTGCGTCACCCACAGCGATGAATCGTGATCCGAGGTGTCGGCGGCGTACATGAGGAGCCAGCCATTGCCGGCGTCGATGAAGTCCGCTGTGTCGAGCGCGCTGTTCGGTGTCCGCCACGGCGACCAGGTCCGACCACCGTTCGTGGTCACAAATAGCGTGACCACCGGAGCGGTCGCGGTGCCCTCGATGCCGATCATGAATCCGGTGCTGCTGGTGACGAATTGGGGTGGGTTGGTCGTATAGCCGTACTCGGAGTGCTTGATGGCCAGAGGCTCCGATCTCCAACTGACTCCCCCGTCGTGGGACACGTACAGGAAAGGCGATCCACCGTTGCACGACGCTGTGATCCAGCCCGTGTTCGCGTCGCTGAACACCGCCGGATTCTTATCGCAGCCCAGGGGGATATCGCTGGATTGACCGGGAGCCGGCATGAACGACGTCGCAACCACGTGTGTCCAACTGGCTCCGGCGTTCTGCGTGCGGAAGACATCCATGGTTGAGGATCCGAGTGCGGCGCTGCTGAGCGAGAACCATCCATCCTCTCGGCCAACGAAGTCGAGCGCCCCCGCCTGCAGGTCTGCAGCGACGCCGTTCATGGTGAAGGTGCCTCCCCTGATCCACGTCAGGCCGCCGTCATCGGTTGCCCACGCGCGGACCATGGTTGTGCTGATGCCGTTCGATACCGCCGCAATCGTGGCCGTCACGAGGCGGGCCGCGTCAGCGTCGACGAAGGCCGCGGCGATGACCTGGTCGCTGCCGAGCCGCGGCATCCGGAGAGTCCAATGCTGCACGCCGCTGGTGGTGCGCACTATGGCGCCGTCGAGCTGACGCTGCGCCCATCCGGTGGTGGACGTGAACATTCGGAGGTTGTGGACGATGTCGCTCGGCGCGACGGTGGGCGCCGGCTGCGCTGATGCAACCGGAGTTGGAGCCGGCGACGGCGTCCGAGTCGTCACCGGTTGCGGAGGTGGCGTAGCCGCGGGCGGACGAGACGACGTGGCGCGGAGCGCGCCCGTTCCGATCAACCCCACGGCGGCGACGATCGCGGCGGTGGCGATAAGCATCGCAACCGTGCGCCGCACGGAGCCGCGCCGCGATTCCATCGACTGTATCGGGTCGTTCTCGGACACCGCGATCAGACGTCGCGTCATCGACCGTGCGTGGGCTTCGAAGCCATCACGGAGATCGGTCACGGCGCCGCCTCCCCGTCGCCGGCCAACCCCAGTGCGGCGGAGAGCTTGATGCGAGCGCTGTGGAGGTTGTGCTCGACCGTCCTCGGTGAGCACCCGAGCTCGCGAGCCACGTCGGCGATGCTCAGGTCCTCGCCGTAGAAGAGGACGGCGCAGGCTCGCATTCGCGGAGGCAGTGCTCCGAGGGCAGCGTGCCAATCGATGAGCGCCGGGTCCGGGTCCCACCACTCGCTGTCGGGTGGCTCCCAGAAATGGGCGAGCCTGCGTGACTCCCGCGCGATGGATCTGCGGCGCTGAACTGCCAATCGCACGAGCACAGTCCGGAGGAGCGGCCAGGCGGGTGACCGGACATACCCCGGCTCACGCTCCGCGCGACGCAGCACGAGCAGGAATGCATCGTGAGCTAGGTCCTCTCCGGCAGAGCGACTGCCCGTGAGGACGCTCGCGAGGCCGATCATCCTGCGGATCTCCGATCTGTACACCGCATCCAGGTCCGGGACCGCGGTCTCGACGCGGTCGACGCCGGAGTCGGCTCGACTGATCCGCATCGCGGGATAGATCACCGCAGCACGCATGCTCATCCCAACCCATATACGGCACGGAAGTGGATCGGCCCCTAGTCGCGAGACCGATCCCACGTGTAACGTCGCCGGGCATCGGGACGTTCTGCCACGCGCCCTCAGGCTGGAGAGTGCCGACGCCGGCGCAGCCAGGCGATCGTTCAGCCTGCCGTGTCGACCACGTCGAAGACGTTGCCCTCAGGATCCTGCAGGGTCACGAAGTCCTCGCCGGGCTCGGGCGTCCGCGAAGAGCGCACGGCCCCCAGCCCAAGCAGACGCGCAACCTCGCCGGCCTGGTCGTCGGTGTACAGGTCGAGGTGGAGGCGGTTCTTGCCGACCCGCGGCTCCGGCACTCGCTGGAGTGACACGTTCACTTGGGCTCCCTCGGGATCCCGGAGCACGGCCCACCCCTCCTCGGGCCGGTCTCGAGGCGCGTAGCCGAGCGCCGCGGTCCAGAACGCGTACATGGTGGCGAAGTCGTTGCAGTCGATCACCACAGAACCGACGTACATATGGAATCCCTCCGAGACAGGTTGCTCACGGAGTCGACAGGATGCCGCGCCCATGATGCCACCGTGATCCAACCGCGATAG
>Ga0182024_10022414_pt1 | contig 11384 bp, 8 predicted proteins | sample P32metaG_FD_120480 | JGI IMG/M metagenome (GOLD analysis project Ga0182024, IMG submission 120480) | Permafrost microbial communities from Stordalen Mire, Sweden - P3-2 metaG (Illumina Assembly) | ecosystem: Environmental > Terrestrial > Soil > Wetlands > Permafrost | place: Sweden: Stordalen... | reverse complement strand
TGGGCCGCTCCGGGAAAGAGTCCGGTGCGGGCGATGGGGCCGGCCAGTCCTTGACCCTCCATCATGTCCACTCGTATCTTCTCCAACGCCCTGCGATAGATGGTGTTATTGGCTGATTCGGCCGTAACGGTCATCGAACGAGGTAAGTCAACGCCGGCCACCAACAATGACGACAGAATTCGACAAACCCGCTCGAGAATGGCCGTTTGGGTGAGATCACCGACGACCGGCAGCTTCAGCAGGAGTGCGTCAAGCTTCGTCCTACCTTTTTCCGATCGCCGCATCATGATGTAGCCCACCACCAGGAGAATCATGATGGCGATAATCGCGTACCACCACTTGGTCACAAAACCGGAAAAACCCATCATCATTCGGGTGGGAAGCGGCAGTTTGGCGTGAAAGGAATCAAAGAACGTCACGAAACGAGGTAGCACGAACAGCGTAAGAATGCCGACCGTCACCACGGACATACAGGCCACCACGATGGGGTAGATGAGCGCCGCGGTGATTTTCGCCCGGGCTTTGGTATCACGATCAATGTAATCGGCCAGTTGGTTAAGGACCTTGTCGAGGTTTCCCGTCAGCTCGGCCGATTCGAGGATGCCTACATAGTAATTAGGAAAGGCCTCTGGATGGGCCGCCGCCGCCGCCGCGAAGGTGTCACCCGCCCGGAGACTATCGACCATTTCCCTCAGAATTTTCTTCAGGATCTTGTTCTGGGTCTCATCGGTGATCACCTCAAGGGCCTCCATGATTGGAATGCCCGCCTTCATGAACACAGCCAATTGGCGTGAGAAGTTCATGACGTCCTTGCGAGGCACCTTTTTCTTGGTGATTTCGAGTTTCAGCAGACCAGCCTGTTCCTTCACCTCCAACGGTTGGAATCCCCGCTGGATCAGTGCAATGTGAACCGCCCCCGTCGATCCGGCGGTTTCAACCCCGGAAACGGTCTTACCGTTGGCGTCGAGCGCCTTGTAACGGTACTTAATGGTGGTCTTCTCGCGCTTTTCTTTGCTTTTGGTCTCTGCTCGCTTTGAAAGCATGGTCATAGTGTGTACACACTCCTAATCACTTCGGCCACGGATGTGACGTCCTGGGCTACGAGACTGATTGCTTCTTGGCTGAGCGTGCGCATGCCTTGCTTAACGGCCAAAGCGCGCAGTTCTTCTTGAGTGGCCCAACCCACGATGAGACGCTTTATCTCCGGCGTCATCACGAGTAGTTCGTAGATGCCGATCCGGTCTTTGTAGCCAGTGTCACTACAGAAATTGCATCCGGTGCCCTGGTAAAAGACCTCTTTTGCCGGGCCGCCGCTCTCGTCGTAGAAAAGCTGCTCTTCATCGGTCAGCGTGTAGACCGCCTTGCACGAAGGGCAGATTCGACGCAAGAGCCGCTGACCCACGATCGCCAGCACCGACGACGCGACGAGAAATGACTCAATACCCATGTCCAAGAAGCGGTGCAGTGCCGACACCGAGTCGGTGGCGTGCATGGAAGAGACGACGAAGTGGCCCGTAAGGGCCGACTGCACGGCCACTCGGGTCGTTTCGACGTCTCGAATCTCGCCCACCAGGATGACATCGGGGTCTTGGCGCAAGATTGATTTGAGCCCGGTGGCAAAGTTAAGTCCGGCCTGCTCGTTGGTCTGAATCTGGTTGATCGAGGGGAAAACGTATTCGACCGGGTCCTCAATGGTCATCACGTTGAGCGTCGGGTTACTGACCTCGCTCAAGGTCGCGTAGAGCGTGGTCGTTTTGCCACTTCCCGTTGGCCCCGCGCAGAGCACCATGCCGAAGGGCGAACGAACGAGCTTGGAGTAGGCGGAGTGCGTATCACTGGGCATCCCGAGGTCGTTCAGGCGGAAGAGCGAACGAGTCTTGTCCAAGATTCGCATGACGCAGTTTTCGCCCATAATGGTCGCCACGGTGGCCACTCGGACGTCTACCTCTTTGCCATCGATGGTGATCGTCAACTGGCCGTCCTGAGGACGTCGCCGTTCGACAATATTCATGTTGGCCATGATCTTGATTCGACTCACCAGACCGGGACCGATCGAGACCGGTAACTGGAGAATCTCCTTCAGGGCACCGTCGATCCTGAAGCGAACTCGAACGAACTCCTCGGACGCCTCGATGTGGACGTCGGAGGCGCGGTCGCGCATTGCTTGGGTGAGGATGCGATCTACGACCTGCACGACGGGGGCATCCACGACGACGATCTCGTTGTCCACGACATCGCTCGCGCGCCGCCTTGATCCCTCGACCGCAACGAAGGCTTCGACCAGTTTGTCGACGCTGCCAATCGCTCGGTAGTTGGAGTCGATCGCCCAGATGACGTCGCTCAACGGAGCGAGCATCAGTTGAACTTGGCGGCCAGACTCTTGCGCGAGCAACGCACGAACATCTTCGCTCGGCTCGGCAACCGCAACCTGCAAGAAGCTGCCCTCGAAGCGAACGGGTATGGCCAACTGCGACCGAGCAACTTTTTCGGAAATCAGGGCGAGCGCTTCGGGGTCCACATTCTCGCGACGCAAATTCAAAACCTCGAGACCGAGGACCGCCGCCAGAGCATCCGCGAGCGCCCTCGCATCAAGCGCGCCCATCCCTACGAGCACCTCGCCCAGTTTGCCGCCCGATTCACTTTGCTTCTCGAGCGCCTCTTGTAATTGTTCGTTCGTGATGAGGTCACTATCAATTAAGAGATCACCGAGTCGGCCCTTGAAGGGCGTGGCAATCTTCTCGCCGCCCGTGCTACTACTCCGGGGCGGACCGCTTCGGCGCTCTGGCTCCGCCGTTAAAACTGATGAGCCTTGGTCGGCTCCCGAGGGCTGCTGGTCGCCGTTGGCACTAACGGAGTAGGCCGCACCGTCGGCGCCGCCAGAGGCGTTGCGCGGGGCGACATCATCGACGGCGACGTTCGAACCGCGGTCGTCGCCCTCGTCTTTTCGGTCTTTCTTTTTGAATGCCACTGACGCGTCTCCTGTCTCTCAAATGAGTGGGTGCAACAAAACTAGCGCGGTCTACACCAATTTCATGGTCTTTCCACGTCATTCAACCCGCGTTTTCTCTAACAAATTTTCCTTAGAATTGTTGAAATTTTGTTTAGGTGATCGAGAACGCCGCGGTATTTTATGTACACATTTAACCGTCTAGGCCGTTCCTGTACTGCGATTGCCTCAATCTCTCTATTCGCCTCAAAACCCCTCACGGAGCGCAGCGCTTCGATATGTAGTCCAATTGTTGACAATGCCGTATTAAGAATTTTGAGCAATTGCGGGGCCACTTGCTTCGTTTGTCGAGCTCGGTTGACCGCGGACACGCCGCTGTCCTCACCGGTACACCCGACCAAATCCCGTCCGAAATTTTCCACGCCGGCCAGCGGCTGGCCCAACAGTTGATCCCGTCCGCGAGCACCGTTGCCGTCGCGACGACGTCCAGACTCCACACCCGACGCAAGACCCGACCCGCCGTGACGTCGGCGGGCTGGGTCTTGCCAACCACTGGTGGAACGCGGTGCATAATTGCGGGCAACTTCGCGACGGCCACCGCCTCGGAGAAGAGGAAGCCCTGGCCCAATTGGCAACCCGGTACGCGCAGCCGTTCGAGTTGTCCGCGAGTTTCGATCCCGCCAGCGAGCATGATCATCTCGAGTTGATTGCCGAGCGAGATGATTATCTCCAAGAGTGACTCGTCGTGAGTGCTCTCGTGGTGCGGGCGAACGAACGTCTGGTCGGTCTTGATGAAGCGTGGATTGAGTAGCACGAGGTACAAGAGTGAAGAGAACCCGGTGCCAAATCATCGAGCGCAATGACGATGCCGATGCCGATGCTGAGGCGATTGAGTTCTTCAATCACCTCAAAGGTGTGGGCGACGTGGAGCAGCGCCACACTCTCAGTGATCTCAATGATGAGACGCCCCGGCGAGGGTCCGCTCGTGCGCGACGCTCCCACGATCATCGAGACGAGACCGCCGTCATGAAACAAGCAGTCCGACAGATTGGCCGTGACGTACAGTCGTGCGCCATGGTCGTTCGTGTTGAGTCATGAGTTAGCGGCCCAGCGCCTCACGAACGGCGAAGGCACCGAGTTCCAAAAAGAGGTCGCTCTGTTCGGTCAGCGCAATGAAGACGATCAGGGGTAGCCAACCACGTTCGGGAATGAAGCCAGCGCGTCAAGGCCTCCAAACCCACCACTTCACTCAACGTCAGGTCCACGATGGGCTTTAAGTGCACGATCAGTTGAACGGCGTGCCAAGACCGACGAAGTTCCTCCACCAGCGCCAGTTGACTGACGGGTTGGCGATGCCTTTCGGGATCAAAAATTACGTGGTGACCTTTGCCGACGCACTTAGCCTTATAGAGCGCCTCGTCCGTGTTCTGGACGCTTTCACAACAGCTGGTGCTCTTCTCAACCTAGACCACGATCCCAATACAGGCGTGGTTATAAAGTTGCGTCCCGACGATCGAAAACGATTCGACCAGCGCGTTGAGGAGAGCCAGGCCACGCTTTCATCCTCCTCCGGTGCGGTCAAACTTTCGACCAAATAGATTGACTCGTCGCCTCCGAAACGACATAACGAATCCGACGTACGCGCCACCTCTTCGAGCCGGCCAGCGATCGCGGCCAGTAACTTGTTACCCGCTACGTAACCGAGGGTGTCGTTCCCCCTTTTGAAGTCGTCGAGATCCAGCAAAAGCATCGCACCCATGCCGGCGTGGCGCACCGCGCGCGGGCCTGCGCGAGCCAATCATCAAAAAGGGCACGATGGGCGAGTCCGGTCAAAGGATCGTGCAGCGCCAAAGGAGAGAGTTGGGCCGTGAGGACCCGTTCTTCAGTGATGTCGCGCTCGGAAATGATGAGATACATGGTCTTTCCTTCGGCGTCGCGGGCTGGAGGCCTCAATACGTCGGCTACGTTCACTCGTCCGTCTTTGCGCAGATGACGCTTGAGGTAGCGCACTTTGTCGGCTTCGCCCGAAGTCACCCGCTGGAGGGCCTCTCCGGTGATGCCGATGTCATCGGGATCGGCAAAGGGCTTGGAGTCGTGGCCAATCAGCTCCTCTTTGGCAAATTGGACCGTTGCGCAAATAGCTTCGTTGTCGACGTTGATCAGATCATCCAGATCGGCGCAGATCATCGGGGCCACGTTTTCTTCGAACACGAGACGAAATCGCTCTTCGGCTTTGAGTCGCGCCAGTTCGGCCACTTTTCGTTCGCTATTGCCCGTATCGAAGCCACCGACCAGGGCGTACCATCCAAGGTGAAGCCCGTCAGCGCAAAAACGACCGGGAGTTCGCTACCGTCACGGCAGAGAACCGAGAGATCCCGGTCGCTCCAGATCTGATGGGCTTTCGGATCACGAACGTACGGTCCTCGCGCACGAGACTGGGCGTTGCGGTGGCGCGGCACCAGCATTTGGACGTTCTGCTCAATACGTCCCTCGGAGCGCAAGCCGGTCGACGCCGTAAATGGTTCATTCACTCGCGCGTGACGCCACATTCGTCAAGCAGGGCCGTCCCATCGGTCAGCGCTTCGACCAAGTGCTTCCAAGAAAGGGCGTGCTCTTCAAAATCGCTCAAGTACGTGCTCTCCTCCGCCTCACTTCTGAAGCGAAGTGTACCGCCCAATATGACGCTTCCCAAGGACCCAACGGGACTGATCAGGGACTAAATAGGGTCCCCATCGCCACCAAGATGATCTGGCTCTGGAGCGCGTGCTCAATTCGCCTGCCAGCTCGAGGTTCGAAAATTGGACGCTTGAATTGTCTCGTAGGCTTACGGCGTGTCGGATCTACTTCGCGGTGACGAAATCCTCGCCTGCGTCCACCGTGTAGCCCTCAATCGAGGGGCACATTTTGAGTTCGTGAGCCCGCCAACGACGCCGGAAATGGAGCGGCGCCGACGTGACGCCGAAGAGCACCGACGTGGCACATTGGCCCAAATCGAGGCCTTACACCCTGAATCGCTCTCCCCTTCGAGTCCCGAAGAGACCGGCCGACTGATGAATGAGGGCGCCGAGCTGATCCTGCGTCCTCGATTGGCCAATGACGTCGTGGGGCGACGTCGGGCCTCGGTGCACGCCCTCGTGCGAGTTGGTCGGGTGGACGAACGCTTTGTCTACGCGCCCATTCTTATAAAAAACAACGAAATCCACGAATTGGCCACCACCCGGCGGATTTTGGAGGGTTCGTTGGCCAATCTCAAGCCCAGTGACGCGACCTACACCGACGGAGTGGGACCCCGTTCAACCCTTACGGTCACCCGAAATGGGATTACTTTGGCCCACGCCACGCGGGTGCTCGGGGCGCTCGGCCACGACGACCCCTCGGCCCGGGGCGCCGTAATCGACCGAAACCGGCGCGTCTGGTGGTTTGACCTGGCCAGCGCCAATTATCCTCGCTTCAATCTGGCCACCTACGACGCGCACTACGGCCAGCGTTTGGCGGTCGTAAAGGCCCACGATGAGTGGATGCGCGCCAAAGGTGACTTCCCCACCTCGCCCTACTGGCACCGTGAATGCACCGAATGTCCCTATTCTCTGCATTGCGAGGCCGAACTCGAAGCGACAGACGACGTCTCCCTGGCCCGATTCACCAGCCTGGACCAGCAGGTCATGCTGCACGAACAGGGCGTTGATTCTCGCTCCCAGTTGGCCCGACTTGATCCGTGGCGCGCCCGCCAAGCCCGCAACAAGGTACCTAACCCCCTAGTGGGCTACGAACGGGAAGATTTCCTCGGACGAACCATTGAAAGGTTGGACGACCTGATCTATCGCTCCCGGGCCCACGAACGGGGAAGTTCGTTGCGCATCCTTGATTCCTCGATGATCGGATGTCCTACCGCGGACGTGGAAGTCGACGTCGACATGGAGAGTTACGGCGAGATGACCTATCTCTGGGGATCCAGCGTCACCCTCAACCAACCGGTAGAGGGAGTGGAGAGCGGCTACCGGGCTTTCGTGCATTGGGGAGAACTCACGCCCGACACGGAAGCTCAGATATTTGCCGACTTTTGGTCGTGGTTCGGCGAACTTCGCCTTCGATGTGACGAGCAGGGGTGTACCGTCGCTGCCTACTGTTTCTGGGCCCAGGCCGAGGACGGCGCCATGAACCGGGCCGTTTTAACTCCCCGTGACGCCGGACCAACCATGGAAGACCTCAAAACCTTCCGTAACGCTTCGCCACCGGAGTGGATAGATCTGCACGAACTGGCCAAGCGCCAGATCCAAACCGAGGGACCCTTGGGATTAAAGCAATTAGCCGGAATGGCCGGATTCCAATGGCGTGACGCCAACCCCAGCGGCGAGGCCTCGATGCTCTGGTACGAAGTTGCCACCAAGGACGACTCCGTCACGGCGACCAGCTCTCGCCAGAGAATTCTCGAATACAACGAAGACGACTGTCGAGCGACCAAGGCGCTGCGCGACTGGCTCAACGGACCGGCCCGCGCCCTTCCCCACCGTGACGATCCTCTTTAGGCATCTGGGCACGCGGGCGGTGATGGCGTAGTGGCCCAGTGAGTTCTCCACCTACTTCGAACACCGCCTTTCGGGTAAGTCCGCGCCTCCTGGGCGTTTTCAACACCCTGATCGGGTTGACTCTGGCCATCGCCAGCGCCAGCGCCGTGACCAATCTGGCCCACCGACACGTCACCAAGGGCCTGTGGACCCTGATCGCCGTGCTGGTGGTGGGGTGGCTCCTGCGACTAACCCTCGACGAATGGAGCAACTACGCCGGACGGCAAATTCGCGATTATTGGCGCAGCAATCTGCTCGTTCACTTCGTGCGGCCGCGAAAAGAGGGTGAGCGTAGCCGCGGCGATCTGGCCCTGGCCATAGAACGGGCCGGCGAGGCCCCGTCGTTGCGGCTCCTAGAATCCAGTGCCCAGGCGAGCGTGCTAGGAATTGCCGTCATTTTCTGGGCCGTCGGCTGGCTCAGTACCGCCATCACGATTGCGCTATTACTGCTCTCGCTTCCCCTTTATCGGCGGGCCGGACGGCGTAGCGAAGTGCTCAGCTCGCAGTACCTCCAACGGCGAAACGTGCTCGAGTTGCGCCAGCTGGAGCTGCTGCATCACGCGCCGGAACTGCGCGCGCTCGGCGCAGTCACCTACGGGGCCAACGAGATCGCGGCCATTTCCGACTCCGAGCACGTCATTGCTCTGCGAGCCATTCGGGTAGCCCTCGCATCCTCCTTGGTCACGGAGTTTCTGAGCGGGGTCAGCATTGGATTGGTCGCCATGGTGGTCGGTTTTGGCCTGCTGGAGGGACGAATCACTCTCTTTCACGCCCTGGTGGCGGTTCTGGTCACCGCCGAACTTTTCCTGCACGTTCGCCGCTACGGCGCGGAATTTCACCGCCGCGAGGACGCCGCCGCCTCGCTTTTGCTCCTCGGGGACGTCGAAACGACGGTATCGGCCCCCTCGACGTCATTGCTGGTCGCCACCGAACTGGTCTGTGATACTCAGCGCCATCCCGTCAACCTGATCGTGACGGCCGGAAGTCGGATCCTGGTAACCGGTCCCTCGGGCATTGGCAAAACTACCTTGCTGCACACCCTTATTGGCTGGCGTTCGCCCCAAGGCGGTTCCGTGCAGCGTCGCGACGCCGTCACGGGATTCGCCAGCGTGGACAGTCAACTGCTGTCGGGATCGCTCCGGGACAATTTGACGCTGGGCGCCGACGTGGACGGGCCCATCGTGCACGCACTACTTGGCGAGCTAGGCCTCGACGGGGACCGATTTAGCGACCTGGAGTCTCCGCTGCTCGCCGACGGACGGGGCTTTAGCAGTGGCGAGCGGGTGCGTCTGGTGCTGGCCCGGTGCCTATTGGCCCATCCTTCGCTGCTGGTACTTGACGACATCGCTGGAGTGCTCGACCCGGTGAGTCGGGAGCGGGTACGTCGGGCCCTGGCATCGCGACCGGAACTGGCCATCATCGAAGCGACCGTCGACACTCCCCTGATGGCTGACGTCGCCCTACAGATCGCCATTTCCCTATGAACGAGGACCTTCGGCGACTGCTGCGCTGGCTCGTTCGGGCGCAGCCGCCGCCCGGAGCCCTGCTTCGGGCCCTGTTGGGTGGGTTCGTCGCCACGGCGACCAACGTGGGATTGCTGGTCGGGGCGCTGGCCCTGCTGGTCGAAAGCGCGACTCGCCCCGGGTTGCGCGCCGTGCTCGGCATCTTGATCGTCATTGAGCTCCTAGCCTTTCTGCGTTCCCCCATTCGTTTCAACGAACGGCTGGGTTCGCACCGTTTGGGATTCAGCGCCGTCACGCGTTGGCGTCACTGGCTGGTTGAGACGATCGGGCGCTGGAATTTCGCTCGGTGGCGTTTGTACGCGGCCGGAGACCTGCTCGAGAGATCGCTGCGCGACACCGACGAACTGCAGGATCTCTGGTTACGCGGCGTCATTCCCAGCGTGAGTACGCTCACTACCTTGCTAGTGGCCGACCTGGTCGTTGGCTTTTTACCGGCCCGTGGCAGCTGGTGGGCCTATGCCGGAGCGCTGGCGCTGTTCCAACTACTCGGCCTGGCGGGACTGCTGGCCAACCTGGGTCCACTTCTGAGTGCCGATCGCGGACTGCGATCGGCGCGCGCGAACTATCAGGCCGCCTTGGTCGAATTGAGCGCGTCAGCCCCCGAACTGGTGCTCCTTGGACGTACTGACTACCTCGAACGGCGCTCCAACGGCGCTGGAACGGCGCTGCGCCGTGGCGAAGTCGCACTATGGCGCCAACGACGGATATCCAACGGGGTGGCGCTTTTGGCGACCTTCGGGGCCCTCGTCACGCTCGGAGCCTCACACCCGCACAGCTCGCCCGTCTGGATCGTGGTCGCTGCACTGTTGGCCCTCACCACGTTCGAAGCCCTGTCCACGGTGCGAAGTGCGCTCGACACCGCCGTCGCGATCAGCGCCGCGGCCGAACGACTTGAAGAACTCGACGCGCCAGCGGCCGACGGGGTACGGCCCTGGCCCCAAGAGACGACCCTTGGGGCCCACCACGTAGGGCTGCACGAAGGCGGAAGGGTGCTGCTGGAGGATGGATCGCTGGATCTTGCGCCGGGACAGCGCCTGGCTATCACCGGCCCTTCCGGATCGGGAAAGTCCACCCTGCTGCGGGTGCTCGGGGCCCTCGACGCCGTCGAAAGTGGCACCATCAGCATCGGCAGCACCCCGCTGGACGAGATTGACGAGCCACAACTACGTCGAGGCCTCGTCTACGTGCCGAGCGAACCCGGGTTAACCAGGGGGTTTGCCCGAGACGTCGTTCACTTGGGACGGGTCGGAACCCGTGATTTTCAGGCCGACCTGGCGGCGCTGGGACTCAACGTCGAAGCGTCCACCAAGTGGGACGAACTCTCACGGGGCGAGCGCCAAAGGGTGGCGATAGTGCGCGCGCTGGTCACCAACCCTGAAATATTCTTGCTCGACGAACCGACCAGTGGTTTGGGCGCCGATGAGACCGGGGCAGCACTGGCCCTGCTCGCGGCGACCGGCGCCAGCGTCATGGTGGCGACCCACGACGCCCAAGTGATGGCCTGGTGTCACCAAGTGTTGGAACTTCGTGACGGAAGGTTGCGGCCCCTCAGCCATTGATGGTGGTCATGCCGGGCGCGTGGTAACGCTCGCCCACGACTGCCCCGCGGGGCACGGCCGCCTCGAGGGCCGCACAGTCCGCGTTACTGAGGGTGATTGAACTCGCGGCGACGTTCTCTTGTAGCCACTTGCGTCGCTTGGTGCCGGGGATCGGCACCACGTCGCTTCCGCGCGACAGCACCCAGGCCAGCGCCAACTGCGCCACGGTGACGGATTTTTCCTTGGCAATGACTTCCAAGTGGGCAACCAGCTGAAGATTCTGTTCGAAGGCCTCGCCCGAAAAGCGGGGGTGACTCTTTCGAAAATCGCCTTCGCCGGAGCCTTCACGGTTGCTCGACTCGTTGGTCAAGAAGCCCCGTCCGAGCGGACTGTACGCCACGAAGCCAATGCCCAGTCGACGACAGGTCGCCAACACCCCGTCTTCGGGGTCGCGGGTCCACAGGGAGTACTCGCTTTGCAACGCGGTGACCGGGTGAACGGCGTGGGCCCGTTCGATCGTCGCCGAAGTAGCTTCGGAGATACCGAGGTGACGGACCTTGCCGGCCTCGACCAATGACTTCATGGCACCCCAGGTCTCTTCAATGGCCACCGTGCGATCAACGCGGTGCTGGTAGTAGAGGTCGATGACCTCGACGCCCAGGCGGGCCAGAGAATCGTCGCAACACTTGAGCACGTAGTCCGGTCGACCGTTCACGCCGAGAAAGGAGCCGTCTGGGCCACGCTGGTTGCCAAACTTGGTGGCCAGCACCACCTCACTGCGGCGACTCTTGATGGACTTGCCCACCAAGAG
>Ga0182024_10022413_pt1 | contig 11384 bp, 11 predicted proteins | sample P32metaG_FD_120480 | JGI IMG/M metagenome (GOLD analysis project Ga0182024, IMG submission 120480) | Permafrost microbial communities from Stordalen Mire, Sweden - P3-2 metaG (Illumina Assembly) | ecosystem: Environmental > Terrestrial > Soil > Wetlands > Permafrost | place: Sweden: Stordalen... | reverse complement strand
GCCATCATCAGTGTCTTGCTCGACGCCGGCGCCGGCCCATCGTGGCGCTACCGCGATCCAAAAACCGGATCAGCTATCGGGCGTTCGGAGGGATTGGCGCTGGCCAGCCTTGCAATGTTCGCCGACGGCGCATTCTCGGCTGATCCGCTTGAGCCGTTGCGGGTCGATGCCGGCGTCCTTGCGGACTTCTCCGTTGCCGACCTCAAGCGCGGCATGCAGGTCTCGGATGTCAACCCGCTGGCCGGCATTGACGGCCGCGTCGACCTGTTGCGCCGCCTCGGCACGCTGGTGGCCTCGAAGCCGGACATATTCGGCAGCCTCGACACGCCACGGCCTGGCGGCCTGTTCGATCGACTTGCGATGCTGGCTGACGACCTGCAGCTTCCCGCCCCAACGATTCTATCGGAGCTACTGCAAAAGCTCGGACCGGTCTGGCCATCGCGGCTGACGCTGGGCGGGATCGCGCTGGGCGACTGCTGGAAGCATCCGGCGCTGACGACGGCGGATGCGACCAGCGGCTTGATGCCGCTGCACAAGCTCTCGCAATGGCTGGCCTATTCCCTGATCGAACCGCTGCAAACCGCCGGCATCGCTGTGACCGATATCGATGGCCTCACGGGCCTTGCAGAATATCGAAACGGCGGGCTGTTCGTCGATATCGGCATGCTGGCGTTTCGCGATGCAGAAGATGCACAGCAAGAGCATAAGGTGGCGTCCTCGCTGGTGGTGGAATGGCGCGCCCTGACGGTGGCACTACTCGACCGCGTCGCCGATGACATGCGGCACCGGCTCAAGCTCGATGCCACCTCGCTGCCGTTGGCGAAGATTCTCGAGGGCGGAACCTGGGCCGCGGGTCGATTGCTGGCGCGCGAACGCCGCGCCGACGTTTCCCCTCCGGTGAAAGTTATCAGCGACGGCACGGTATTCTAGATCAGGGATCAGCGACATGGACGGCGTCACGATCGTTAGCCACCCGCTGGTGCAGCACAAGCTGACGCTGTTGCGGAAAAAAGATATTTCGACCAAGTCGTTTCGCGAGCTCCTCAAGGAGATCGGGATGCTGCTGTGTTACGAAATCACCCGCGATCTGCCGCTTACCGAGATCGACATCGAAACGCCGCTGGCGCATATGAAGTCGCCGCAGATCGCGGGCAAGAAGCTGGTGTTCGCGCCGGTGCTGCGTGCCGGCGTAACCTTTGCGGAAGGCATGCTCGACCTGGTGCCGACCGCAAGGATCGCTCATATCGGCCTTTACCGCGAACCGGAGACCTTCGTTGCCGTGGAATATTTCTTTAAGGCGCCGAGCGATCTGCACGAGCGGCTGGTGATCGTGATCTCCCCGGTGCTGGCGACGGCAAACTCCGCCGTCGCGGCGGTCGATCGGCTGAAAGAGCGCGGCGCCAACGACATTCGACTGGTATGCCTTATCGGCGCACCGGAAGGTGTCGAGCGCATGCGTGGCATTCACCCGGACGTTCCGATCTGGCTCGCCGCGATCGACGAGGGGCTGGACCAAAACGCCTACATTTTGCCAGGCCTTGGCGACGCCGGCGACCGCGCCTATGGCACCAAATAGGCCAGCGCTCAAATCAGACGCAGAATACGCCGCGAGAGCCTCATCGGACAGATCTTGGCCGACCGATCGATCGTCGCCGCGCCATCGCGGTCGATGTCATTTCGACCCGAAAGTGGAATGTGTGACCGACACGGTTGTACCCTCAGGACCGCTGATGGTAACGACATGCGCATCGAGTTGGCTCGCGAGTGCGCCAATGATGCTGCTCCCTAACCCGGACTTTGGTTGAGCAAAGACGCCGTCTGGCTTTCCGATCCCGTTGTCGGCGACCACGAGCTTCCAGTCCTTGCCGAAAACATCGTAGGCGACCGTGATCCGTGCATCCTTCGAGCTTTCGTTAAATGCGTGCTTCAGTGAGTTGATGACAAGCTCGGTGAGGATCAACCCAAGACTCTCTGCCTTGCGGTTGGTGGCTCTGCCGCCGTCGCTGCACACTTTTATGATGATCGAGCGGCTGTCGCCGATCATGGAATCCGAAATGGCGTCGCAGAGCTTCGTTAGATAAGGCGCAAGCTCGATCGACCCACTCGCCGCGGGAAGATGCAGGTGCTGCTGGACCGCTGCGATCGAAATGACCCTGTCATGCGCATCGCTCAAGTGACGGCGCGTTTCTTCCGATTCCACCGTCCTCGCCTTCGACATGATGATATTGGCGATGATCTGAAGGCTGTTGCCGATTCGGTGCTGAATTTCACCAAGCAAGACGTCTTTCTGCCGAATCAGTTCGTCCTTTTCGCGTTCCAGGAAGCGCTGGCTGGTGATATCCTCGATACCGAGCAGGATATTCGCGCGCGAGCCTTCCTCGTAGAATACCTTGCGGGCGTTCAGAAGCATCGTGCGGCGTCCGATATCCGGAAAGTCATGCTCGACTTCGCAATCCTCCATCGCGCCATGTTCGGGAAGGATTTTCCCGAGCAGCGTCCGGAGCTTCGGCGTGTTCCATTCGCCGTCGCCCAGTTCGTAAATCAGCTTCCCCTGGGTGTCCCGGGGATTGACCGTGAAGGTACGATAGAACGAGCGGCTCGCAGCGACGACGCGCAGATCCTCGTCGAGCACGACGAAAGGCTCGCGCACGGTGTCGACGATCGCGTTTGCCAGCGCCGCGGCGTCCTGGCTGTCGGTGAATTGTTGGCTGAACATTGTGTCCCCATTTGCGAATCCACCCGCATTCCGCTTCCCGAATGCGTGTGATCACCGCCATGTGGCCCGAACAAAACCCGCGGCCGAAGCTTTCAGCGAATCAGAACTACCACGGTATGCGCCGTTGCACGCGCGGGCCGTTCAAAATTGAACACCGGCGCAAAAAAGAGCGCCGATTGAAATTTGGCAACGGATTCGCATTCCACCACGCGGCAAAGCGCTTTGATGGATGTACAGGTTCAAACACACATCAACAAAAATTCGGCATCGAGCTTTAACGGCTTTATCCTTCCACCCGATTATATTCGAATCCGCACAATTTCTGCAGCGCCCCGAAGAGTTCGTCAGTATCGAATGATTTTCTGAACACCCGCGCCGCGCCGGGTTTGCCTAAAACCTCCTGCGTCAGGCCCTGCTTGGTGATTTCGTCGAGATTTCGCCCGGTCAGCGCGAACAGCGGGATGTTCTCGGTCGCCGGCGTCGTCCGCAGTCTCGACAAAAGATAAGGAATGCCGCCGTTCGGCAAGAAATAATCCGAGATGATGACGCTGGGCGTCTCCCTGCATGCCATTCGATAGCCGTGCGCGATATCCGGTGCATGCAGCAGTTCCACGCCGCATTTTTCGAGCCGGCTGGAAAGGAATTCCTTGACATCGGTATCGTCATCGATCAGCAGCACGCGCGGACGTTCCCGCATTTCGGCGCCCATCGGCTGTCTGCGCAGCTTCGCGATTTGATCCATCATCCGGGGAAAGGTTTCGGTCAGCGCGGATGCCAAACTGTCCCAGAATTCCGGGCCCTTGCGGACATAAAATGCGCCAAAGCCCTCGCACCGCTCGACCGTCTCGGTTTCCCGGCTTCCGGTGACCACGACGACATTCAGCGATCTCTTGGTTGGATCCAGCAGCCGCGCGCAGACCGTGAGGCCGTCGGCCTCGGGCATATTGACGTCGATGATCATAATATCGGGATGGCTTCGATTGGCTTTGATCAGCGCCTGAAGGCCGTTGGTCGCGGTTTCGACCTCAAATCCCACGCCGGCGCATCGATCGGCCAGCATTCTCACGATTGCCGGATCGTCGTCAGCGATCAGCATTCTCGGCGGCTTGTAGCTTAGTTCCAATGCGTCACTCATTCATACACCCGCTCTGCCGTCTTTTGGTGGCTGCCTCTGGTCTCGGCACAGGCCAGCATGCGATCGAGCGCGGAGCCGATCTCCGCCACGGTGCCCGAACCGTCGCCCTCGAGGATGACCGCTTCCTCAAGGGTCGCAGCGGCGTCGCTGATTTCACCGAAACCGAAAATGCCCCCCGCTCCCGCCAGTCCGTGGGCGATCTGCCTGATCGCCGCGAGCGATGCAGGGGCGGCCGTCCCATTCTCCAGCGCGAACCAATGTCCCGCCAGCGCGGCGAGGTCGCGGTCAACGCGCAGCAGGAATTCGTTTCGCATTACCCCGGGTCGATTGTCCGGCGGCTCGATATGGGCGCGAACCGACGCTGCGAGGGTCATCGGATCGAATGGTTTCGGGATCACGCCGGCGGCGCCGAGCGAGCGAAACAGATCGAGTTCGCGGCTCTGGGCACGCGCGGTCATGAAGACGACGGGAATGCCGGCGGTGAGTGGATTTTCCCGCAGATGTGCGAACGTGGTGGCGCCATCCATCACCGGCATCATCACGTCCAGCAGGATGATATCGGGCATCCAATCCGCCGCAACCCCGAGGGCTTCCTGACCCGACGCACAGTTTCGCGTCGAAAAAAGCGGATCGAGACCAAGCGAGATTTCAACTACTTCACGGATGTCGGGCTCGTCGTCGACATGAAGGACACGAAGCGCGGTCATACGACCTCCTTGGCGTCGTGACTGGGTGCGAGCGTCAGAAGATCGCGCGCCGCCTCCGCGAGAGTTACGAGGGACGCGTCCGACTCGGACAATACGGTTTCGATCCGATCGTCACGCGCGCGGTCGGCTTTACCGTTCCAGATCGGCAGTCCAACGTGAAAGGTCGTGCCCCCGCCGGTTGCATCGTCGAAGCCGACTTCACCACCGAGCCGCTCGACGATCTGCTTCACAATACTGAGACCGAGGCCGGTGCCACCCTTGCGGCGCGAACTCGTTGCATCCGCCTGTGCGAATCTCTCAAAGACGCGCGATTTGAAGCCCGTTGAAATGCCCAGGCCGTGATCTCGCACCAGGATACGAACAAAATCGGAGTCCTTCTCGATCGTGACCACCACCTCGGTGTCGGGCGGAGAAAACTTGACTGCATTCGACAGCAGGTTGGTAACGACCTGGGCCAGCCGATCCGCATCGGCGCGAACCGCGGCGATCGCGCTGGAATCATCGATCCGAATCCGCACGTTGTGGCCTTCGGCGAAACCCCGCATGTCCTCGATCGTCTTTTCGACCAGCGGCCGGACCTCGATCCGTCTCAGGTCGAAAATGACATGTCCGGATTCGAGCTTCTCGATGTCGAGAATATCGTTGATGAGCCGGACCAGGCGCTGGCTGTTGGTGTACGCGATCTCGAGCAAACGGCGCGCCGACTCGGGCAGGATACCGGCGGTCTTGCCCATCAGAAGTCCAAGCGAAGCGTAAATCGACGTCAACGGCGTCCGCAGCTCATGGCTGACGGTGGAGACGAATTCATCCTTCAATCGCTCGAGCCGTTTGCGCTCGGCGGCATAGCGCAACGCCCGCAGCAGTCCGCGGGTCTCGATCTGTCCCTTGATGAGATAATCCTGCGCGCCTTCCTGCAGCGATTGCGCGGCAAGCGCCTCGTCATCCAAGCCGGTCAGCACCACCAGCGGAATGCCCGGCGCCGCGGCGCGGGTGCGCCGTATCGCAGCCAGGCCTTCGGCGTCGGGCAGTCCCAGATCCAGAAGGATAATGTCAATGACATGCTCGGCGAGACATTTCTCGGCTTCGCCCATTGTCTCCGCGAGCATCAATTCGGCCTGATACGCCCCATCCTCGCGCAACATCTCGCGGAGCAGGCGAGCGTCTCCGGGATTATCCTCGATGATGAGAAGCGTTCTGATCGATATCATGCTGGTCCGCCCACCGCCTGCAGCGGCAATTTGACCGTCGTCAGCCAGAAATCATTGATGCTCTTCACGAGACCTTCGAACTCTTCCAGTTGCACGGGTTTGCTGAGATAGCAGTTGGCGCGAAGTTGATAGCTCGTCAGGATATCCGCTTCCGCGTCGGAGGTGGTGAGAATGACTGTCGGAATCGTTTTGAGATCCTCGTCCTCCTTGATGTGAGCGAGAACCTCGCGGCCATCCATCCTGGGAAGATTGAGGTCGAGCAGGATAAAGTCCGGCCGCGGGGCATCGGCGTGGATACCCTGGCGTCGCAGAAAGGCCATGGCTTCGACGCCGTCGGTAGCCACATGCAACTCAGTCGATGGGTCGGCGTCGCGGAACGCTTCCTGCGTCAGCCGGACGTCGCCGGGGCTGTCTTCAACCAACAGAACTACTCGGTGCATGTCTGTATCCACTTCTTATTATGTCTGTTGCGGTAACTTGGCCCTGGTCAGCCAGAAGGCGTTGATGCTTCTCACGAGATGGTCGAAGGCATCCCAATGCGCGGGCTTTCGCAGATAACAGTTCGCCTGCAGTTGATAGCTGATCAAAACGTCTGACTCATCGTCGGATGTCGTCAGGATGATCGTCGGTATTGTTTTGAGGCTCCGATCCTTTTTGATCAAAGCCAGAACTTCGCGGCCATCCATTTTGGGCAGGTTGAGATCGAGCAGAATCAAATCGGGCCGCGGGGCATCGGCGTAGATGCCCTCGCACCTCAGAAAGGCCATGGCCTCGACGCCGTCGGAAGCAAGGTGCAAGCGGACAGGCTTGCCGGAATCGCGGAAAGCTTCCTGCGTCAGGCGAACATCACCGGGACTGTCTTCTACCAAAAGAACCTCGATCGACATTCCGTCATCTTCCGTGAGCCTCATCTCTTGTCGCCACCCGTCAGGGCGAAGCGAAAGGTGGATCCCCGCCCCGGTTGCGACTCCACCGAGATCTGGCCGCCGTGCCGTTCGACGATCTTCTTGCAGATCGCCAATCCGATGCCAGTGCCGGCGAACTCTTCGCGCTTGTGCAGCCGCTGGAACATGCCGAAGATTCTTTCGAAGTACTGCGGATCGATTCCCAGCCCGTTGTCTTTCACCGAAAACCTATATTGCTTGCCACCATTCATGGCAGCGACATGGACTTTGGGGATTCCGGGATTCTGGTACTTGATGGCGTTGCCGACCAGGTTCTGAAACAACTGGATCAATTGGGTCTCGTCCGCCATCACGCTGGGCAATGGATCGTACGTGACCAGCGCCCCGCTTTCCTCGATGGCGCCCCGGAGATTTGACAGCGCGGTCTGCAGGGCGATTTCGCTCGACGTTTTGAGCAGTTCTTTTCCTTTGGTGCCGACACGCGAATAGGCCAGCAGATCCTGGATCAGGCGCTGCATGCGGGTGGCCCCGTCCACCGCGTACGCAATGAACTCATCGGCGTCGGTGTCGAGTTTGCCCTTGTATCGCCTGGACAGAAGCTGGGTATAACTCGCCACCATCCGCAGCGGTTCCTGCAGATCGTGGGAGGCGATGTAGGCGAATTGCCCCAACTCCTCGTTCGAGCGATTTAGCTCCTTCACCTTCTGCAGAAGATGCGCTTCGGCCGTCTTGCGAACACCGATGTTGCGGATCGCCGCCGTCACCAGAATTCCTTCGGCGCCGCCAAGCGGACTTAGCATCAGCTCGATCGGAAATTCCGTTCGATCCTTGCGCCGCCCGGAGAGCTCGATTCCGGTACCGATCTGCTGCGCCAGCGCGTCTTCCGCGGAACGAAGACCGTCCGCGATCAACCGCTCCGCGAAGCCTTGCGGAATGATGTTCGTCACCTTCTGTCCGAGCAGTTCGTTGCGGCGGTAGCCGAACTGCTTTTCGGCCTGAAGATTGAGAAGAACGATTTCTCCGCCCTGGTTCACCACCACCATCGGGTCCGGGGCGGCCTCCAGCAAACCGCGATACCTGCCCTCCATTTGCGCCAGGTGCTTCTCGGCATTCCTGCGGACGGTAATATCGCGAATCGCGGCCGTGATCAGCGTTCCCTCGGTGCTGTCCAGCGGGCTCAGCATCAGTTCGATCGGAAATTCGCTTCCGTCCTTGCGCAGGGCGTTGAGCTCGATGCCGGTGCCGATCTCCTGCGCCAGCGCGTCTTCCGACGATCGCAGATCATCCGCGACGAGCCGCTCCGCAAAGCCTTCCGGAATGATATTCGTCACCTTCTGACCGAGCAGTTCATCGCGGCGGTAACCGAACTGCTTTTCGGCCTGGAGATTCAAAAGCACGATTTCTCCGCCCTGGTTCACCACCACCATCGCGTCCGGAGCGGCCTCCAGCAGACCGCGATACTTGCCTTCCATCTGCGCCAAAACTTTTTCGGCGTTCCTGCGTACGCTGATGTCGCGGATCGCAGCCGTGATCAGCATTCCCTCGGCGCTTTCCAGCGGACTCAGCATCAGTTCGATCGGAAACTCGCTTGCATCCTTGCGTTGCCCGGTCAGCTCGATGCCGGTGCCGATCTCCTGCGCCAGCGCGTCCTCCGCGGATCGCAGATCATCGGCAACGAGGCGCTCCGCGAAGCCTTCCGGGATGATGTTGGTGACCCTTTGTCCGAGCAGTTCGTCGCGGCGGTAGCCGAACTGCTTCTCGGCCTGAACATTCAGCAGAACGATCTTCCCGCTCTGGTTCACCACCACCATTGCGTCCGGCGCGGCTTCCATCAGCCCGCGGTACTTGCCCTCCATCTGCGCCAGAACTTTTTCCGCAGCCTTGCGCACGCTGATGTCACGGATCGCGGCCGTGACCAGCATACCTTCGGCGCTTTCCAGCGGGCTCAGCATAATTTCGATCGGGAACTCGCTGCCATCCTTGCGCAGGGCGTTGAGCTCGATGCCGGTGCCGATCTGCTGGGCCAGCGCGTCCTCCGTGGAACGCAGATCGTCCGCGATCAACCGTTCGGCAAAACCCTCCGGGATGATGTTGGTGACCTTCTGTCCGAGCAACTCGTCGCGATGATAGCCGAATTGTTTCTCTGCCTGTACATTCAGCAGCACGATCTCGCCATCGGTATTCACCACCACCATTGCGTCCGGAGCAGCTTCCATCAGCCCGCGGTACTTCGCCCCCGACTCGGTGCTTTCGCTGAGATCGCGGCTGATGACGGAAAAGCCGCGCAGATTTCCGGCCAGGTCGCGCGATGCCGTATAGGAGGTTCGTACCTGATAACGCGTACCGTCGTTGCGCAGGCGAATGCCCTGTTCTTCGTGCGTGCCGCTCGCAGCGGCGAGCCGCAGCAATTCCGCCGGTTTGCCACACTCGACGTCTTCCTTGGGAAAGAAGCGGGAGAAATTCTGGCCGGCGACCTCTTCGAAGCTGCAACCCGACATGCGCTCCGCGCCGGGATTCCAGCTCCGGATCTCGCCGTGCGGGCCCAGCATCAGGATCGCATGATCCTTGACCCCATCGATAAGCGTCCGGTACTGGCGTTCGCTTTCCTGCAACGCCTCTTCTGCTAGCCCGCGTCTGAAATTGTCCCGCTGGACGCTCCAGCCCGCGGCACCGGTGATCAGCAAGCCGAGAAAAATCCCAAGGAGCAGAATCATTTTTTCATCGGGCGCGCCGATGCTGCGATAGGAAAATGCTCCGACAATGAGCAGGACCGCGATGGCGGAGCCGAACGCGAGCCGCACCGTGCGATTTGACAGCGACTTCGTCTTCAGCATGTCAACTGGCCCATTAGACAACAACCTCCGCGCCGATGCTTGACTGCGCACGCGAACTGCCGGCTCCCGAACCATGACGATGCATCATGTTGCGAAACATTAACGAGACCGGATTCGCGACAAAATATTAGTACGTACAAGTATTCGTACTAATGCCCGGTTCCTGGAAGGTTATGTGAGCTGGTTGGTTTATCGGCGCCGACGCGAGTAATACCGGGCGTCATTGGTCGTTGCTCAGCACAATACGAACCAGGTCGGCAGCGTTCCTGGCTCCGAGTTTTCCCATGAGATGGGCGCGATGGACCTCGAACGTGCGAGTGCTTATCCCCAACCGATACCCGCCCTCCTTATTGGAAGCGCCGCCGGTAATCAGCGCCAGCACTTCATGCTCGCGCGGTGTCAAAAGAGGATGGCTGGCATAAGGTTGGGCCAGCGGAGCGTCGCTACTATCTGTGACGTGGCTCTTCAGCATCCATGCGTTGATCGCCTCGCGGCCACGCGTCACGGCGGTTTCGGCGTCAATCGGCGTCTCAACGGCTTGACCCAACCGCTCCATGATCGCACAAACGCGTTCGGCTTCGCGAAGCGCGCTGTCCACCATCCTGCCTTCCGAAAGCGGAACTACCGCTGTGCCTTCGAAACGCTCGCCGGTCCGTTTGATTTCGTGCAGATAGAGCAACAGCGCAGTCAACGGTTCGCTGAGCTGGTGCGCGATCGCGGCGCCGACATCGTCGACCGCCCGCCTCACCGCTTCCGACACCAGATCGATCTGGAGTCGGCTAAGTTTCTCCGCGACGCCATAAAGCCGGGTCGAGGCCGGCGCCATGTTGAAGCGGGAATTGTTCAACGCCATCAGTGAGACTCCTTGTCCCCAATCTCGGTTTTACGCTTGAACACCGGAACGCGCCGGTTCGAGGCTGGCGCGAACGGCCGCCGTCAGTTGCTCAGGAGTGAACGGCTTACGCAGACAATCGGTCGCACCGGCCTCGGCCGCCATGCCCAGAAAATCCAGACCGGGATCCATCGAACCGCGAAATCGGAAGCCCGACATCGCAAGGATCGGAACGGCCGGCGCCCGATTTCGAAGTTCCGTGATGGTCTCGAGACCGCTCATTCCAGGCATGAAGATATCAACGATCACCAGATCGAAACTTGACGATTCAAAAGCCTTCACTCCCATATCTGCATCCGGCGCGTGCACCGTGCTGCAGCCTTCGCGATCCAGCATCATTTGAATCGCCGCACCGACTGAAGGGTCGTCCTCGATGACAAGGACCCGCGTCATAACCGGTTCGCCGCGCCGTCGGGTATCACGAACGCGCATCTTTTCTTCAAATTTTGTCCCCCGGGCGCAGACGACCAGCATTAATGATCAGCGCCTTCGACTGCATCGATCGCGGTTAGTATAATGCACTACCGTTCAAATACTCTGTTCAAAAAGGCTCATGTAGCTAGGTATTAAACTACGTACGTAGCTCGATGATGTAGGTACACTTACCAGATTTACTGCGATCACCTCTGCATGTAGTGACGGGATAGCTTGCTCCGGCCGAAGGATCTCCAATGCAAGAAGTTGTTCGCAGCAGGAATTGGATTAGCTGTGTCGATGAAATTGATCGTGACATCCAATTGAAGCAGGCGCTGGACAATCTGGAGACCGAGAACAGCCAGTTGAAGAAACTTGTGGTTCGGCTTTCAGAAACGGTCATCAGAAGCGTCACAGCCAAACGGTAAATGGCTGCGAGTGCGGTTTGTTACACGGTGCCCGGAGCCGGACGCGCGCGTGAGGACGAGAACAGATCGCCGACAAATCTCGTCGTCCGCCTTTCGCAGATTATCTTGAGGCGTGATCGGCAAGACGTAAGGCCGGCGTCGCCGT
>Ga0182024_10022412_pt1 | contig 11384 bp, 5 predicted proteins | sample P32metaG_FD_120480 | JGI IMG/M metagenome (GOLD analysis project Ga0182024, IMG submission 120480) | Permafrost microbial communities from Stordalen Mire, Sweden - P3-2 metaG (Illumina Assembly) | ecosystem: Environmental > Terrestrial > Soil > Wetlands > Permafrost | place: Sweden: Stordalen... | reverse complement strand
TCGCCGCCGTTATCGCTGGTGAAAATCACAATAGTATTCGCGGCGATGCCGGTGCTCTCGATCGCCTTTAAAACGCGCCCGACCTGAACATCCATTTGCTTCACCATTCGCGCATACGTCGCCAGACTGCCGCCGTCGAAATCGATCAGCTCTTTGATGCGCCGCGATTCGGCTTCGTCACCGGGACCTTCCCAGGGCCAGTGGGGCGCGTTGAAATGCAGGCTCAACAGGAACGGCCGCTTTTCCCTGGCATAGTCGTTCACCACCGCGACCGCGCGATCGCCCAAAAGATCGGTCATGTACCCGGCCTGATGAATTTTGACGTCGCCGTCCCAGAGATCGTCGGTGTCGGTGTTGGCAGGCCCGCTCTTGTGCGTGAAATAATCGATTCCGCCACCGCGAAAGCCCCAGAAATGATCGTATCCGCTTTTGAGCGGGCCGAAATCGGGCAGCCATCCGAGGTGCCATTTACCGACCAGCGTGGTTCCGTAACCGGCTTTCTTCAATAACGAAGGCAGTGTGGGATGCTGCGGCGGCAGGCCGACGTTCCGTGCCGGACTCGTCAGCGGCTCTTCCAGGCCGACCGGCAAACGATATTGATACCGCCCGGTGATCAGGGCGGTTCGGGTCGCCGAGCACACCGCGGAGTTGGCGTAGGCTTGCGTGAATTTCATTCCGGCGGCGGCGAGCCGGTCGATATAGGGCGTGGCGTAATCGCGGCGGCCATAGCAGGAAAGGTCGGCGTAACCCAGATCGTCGGCCACGATGAAGACGATGTTGGGCGGCGGCGCGGTCGCGGAAAGTAACGAAAACGGAGTCGCGGCGGCTGCCGCAAGCGCCTGGCGACGAGTGAGCTTTAAGCTCATCGGAACTTATCCGGATCGAGATTGAAGATCTCAATCATGTACTCATACAGACAATTCCTCCGGCGGCAATACCGATCGGTTCGTTTACATCGTTAGCTGCTTGAGGCTATCAACTGCTAAACTCGATTGTCAACATTGGACTAGTCTTTTAGATACCAGGGAATGCTCATGGTGGTGATGCGCTGGTTGCCTCTTAGGAGCAACAAAGCCTTCAAGACCTGCGCGCGCTGATTGTGCAGCGCGTAGTGATACCACTTGTGTTCCACCAATTCCGGGATGATCACCATAATTTCGCGATCGGAGTTCTTGGCGCTGAGATCGAGAATGTAATCGACAATCGGCAGGACTACGTAGCGGAAGGGAGAGGAAAGCTTGATCAGCTCGGGGACGGGAAAGCCGGCAGCCCGGGCAGGCTGCTGCACCAAACTTTGCCAGGATGCTTCGAGCTCATCCTCCTTGTCGTCGAACAAGACATGGACAGCTTTGACCTCCTTCGATAGAGTGATCGCCAATCGTAATCCCTTCATGGTGATCTTGTTCCAGCGGTCTATCGGAATGACCACCAGCGGTTCACAAAGCGACGTTGTCTGCAGTGGGGCGGTTTCGCTGATTTCTTTTCCCACCGATTGGAGATGACGTTTGATCGCGACCATAACAATGATCAAAGTGGGAATCAGAAGCACCGTAATCCAGGCGCCCTCGACGAATTTTGCCACCAGCACCACGGCGACCGTGAGGCCGGTGGCAATCGCGCCGATTCCGTTTACGAACATGTAGTGCCTGGCCTTCGGATCGGAGGACTTGCGCCAATGCATTACCATGCCGCTTTGGGAAAGCGTGAAAGCCAGAAACGCGCCGACCGCGTACAACGGAATCAGCCGGTCCGTGACTCCGCCGAACACGGTAAGCAGGACCGCCGCCAGAATCGCCAGCACGTAGATTCCTTCTGAAAAAACCAGGCGCCGCCCGCGAATTGAAAAGGTGTAGGGAAGATAACCGTTCTGCGCGATCACCCGGCACAAGCGCGGGAAATCGGCGAAAGCAGTATTGGCGGAGAGAGCCAGCACCAGAATAACGGATGAGATACTCACCCAGTAGAACCATCCGCGGCCTGTAATCGCGGCAAGCAGAAGAGACAGGACGCTCTGGTATCCCGCGGAGCCGGGCTCCGTGGCGCCGATATGGTAGGCGCGGACCAGAAAAGCGATGCCGAGAAGCAGCACTGCCAGGATCGCGATGATCAGAGTCAGCGTCAATTGTGCGGCTTTGGTCACCGGATCGCGAAATGCGCGGACTCCGTTGCTGACCGCTTCGACGCCGGTCATCGCCGTGCAACCGCTGGCAAAGGCCTTCAGTACGAGCCAGGTGCTGAGCCCCGCTGCGGCGGCGGGCATGACCGGCGGAGGAATCACAGGATGGGGATCGCCTCCCGCCGCCAGGATTTTCCACGTCCCCATCGCGATCATGCCCAGCAAAGTCAGAATAAAGAGGTAAGTCGGTAGCATAAATACGCCGCCTGCCTCGCGGACGCCGCGCAAATTGACCACGGTAAGCAGCAGAAGGATGCCCAGGCAGAGCACCAGAGTGTGTGGTTGCAGCGTGGGGATCGCCGAGATGAGCGCGCCCACACCGGACGAAATCCCGACGGCGGCGGTCAAGACGTAATCGATCATCAGCGCGGCCGCGGCCAGCAGACCCGCGCCAGGCCCGAGATTTTCGGTGGCGACGGTGTAAGATCCCCCGCCGTTCGGATATGCCGCTATGGTTTGCCGATAGGAGAAATACACGATCCCCAGAAGAATGACGATGCTGACGCTGATCGGAAAAATATAGGTAATGCCGGCCGCTCCCAGCGGGATCAGCAGAGTGAGGGCCGCCTCCGGTCCGTATGCCGCCGAACTAAGTGCGTCGAGGCCAAAGATCGGAATGCCTTTGCCGGGCCCGATGCGCTCGTCGCGATCGGCATCGGATCGCAAAGGGGGACCGAACAGGAAGTCCAGTACAGACATTCGACCATCATAGTGGAGTGACAGAATCGTTCGAGCAAATAAGGCGCGATAGCCGACGCGATGATGCAACTCCTGCTAGATTGAGAAGGCTCAAGACCATGAAACAGAAACCTACCATCGAAACAGTCGCCGAAAAGGCCGGCGTTGCACCGAGCACGGTTTCCCGCTATTTCAATGGACACTATGTCAGCAAAGCCACCAAGGCGCGGCTCTCCGAAGTGGTTGCGGAGCTGGGTTATTCCAGATCGTGGACCGCGCGAAATCTCAGCCTGGGACGCCGCGGCTGCATTGGCGTCGCGGTGGACTCAAGCCACGATCTCTGGTTCACGGAACTGCTGGTGGGGATCGAAGAAGAGCTGTCTACCCATGAGATGACTCTGGCGCTCAACAGCCTGGAGTTGAGCGGTCGCTATGACAACAGTGGCGTGTTTCGCTGGATTCAGGAGCGCCACGTCGACGGGCTCATCATCGCCAAGTCTCAGCGGCGCGAGAGGCCATTATTGAATGCCGCCATGGATGGACGATTACCTATCGTTCTGGTGGCGCCCGATGAGGCCATTGCTCACGCTCATGTGGTTCGGTGCGATAACTACGCGGCCGGCCGCGCCGTGGCCGAGCATCTGGTGGCCTTGGGACATAAAAAGATTGCGTTCGCGGGCGGCCCTCAGCACTCCGTCGATTCCAAACATCGATTACAGGGATTACGCGACGGTCTGGCGCGGCACGGAATTTCGATTAAATCGACCGATATTTTCTCCTGCGGCAGTTATGAAGCAAAAGCAGGCATCGAATTCGCGCAGGAATTTCTGGCTAAACCTCTGGTGACCACGGCGATTGTCATGGGGAACGATGCTCTGGCGCTGGGATTCATGCGCGTCGCGCAGCAAAGTGGAATCAGAATTCCCGGCAAAATATCGATCAGCGGATTCGACAATATTCCGGAAGGCGCACTCTGGTGGCCCGGGCTCACCACGGTTGCGCAGCCGATGCGCGAGATGGGAAGATCGGCGTGCCGGATTCTGTTCGAGGTGATCGAGTCACAACGGCAGCGGGAACAGATTCAGGACGCGCGGGAATCGATCCAGTTTCCGATGGAACTGGTGGCCCGCGAAAGCACTGGGCGCCCCGCTTCCTGACGCGAGACGCCGGCCAACTTTACAATCGTGTAAAAAAACCCTTGCAGTTCGGCACCGATTGCGGTAAACTTTTTTCAATTTGTGGAACCGCTTCCATGTTGACTCGCTCAATCGGGTTTCCACAGAGAGGACGCCGTTCAGGGTTCTGACGACGGTGAATAACCGTGTTCGACGGTAATTAAAACGTTTCGCGCTGCGCAAGCGCCACGACTGGTTCTGTACCAGGAAAGGGAAAGCCCATGTCCCGACTGCCTTTCTTTGTTCGATTTTGTTCCTTGAACTGGAACATCCTGATCCTGCCCCTTCTCACCATCCTTCTGCTATCCACCGCCACCGCGCAGGTCAACACCGCGGACATCATTGGACTCGTCACGGATCCCAGCGGTGCGGCGATGCCTGGCGTAAAGATTCTAGTCAGGAACGCGGGCACCGGCGAAGAACGCTCCACTGTCACGGACAGCGCAGGCGACTACACCTTTACATTGCTTCCGGTCGGGCACTATAGCTTGCGCGCGGAACAATCCGGTTTCAAAACGTGGAACGTTCCGGACGTAGCTCTGGCCGCCGGCGATCGTCTCAGGCTGGACGCGAACCTGGCGGTCGGCGGAGTGGAGCAGTCGGTTGACGTTAGCGCGCAGTCTCCCGCTCTTCAGACCGACAGTTCCACCGTCGGCACCTTGGTCAACGAAAAAGGAATGCAGGACCTCCCGCTCAACGGACGGAACTTCGTCCGGTTGGCGCAACTCGCCGCCGGCGCCAATGAAGGCGAGCCTGCCGGCATGGCCAGCGGCAACGGGCCGGATGATCGGCGCCAGACGTCGTCGATCCGCATGAACGGCCAGTCCAGCTACTTGAATAATTTCATGATCGACGGAATGGACGACAATGAGCGCTTCATCGGCAGCGTGATCATCAAACCTTCCATCGACGCTCTGCAGGAAATGAAGGTTGAAAGCGGAATCTACTCTGCCGAAGTCGGCAGGACCGCGGGAGCGCTGGTGGACCTGATCCTGAAATCGGGAGGGAACGCGTTTCACGGCTCGATCTTCGAATATTTCCGCAATGAAAAACTGGACGCGAAAAACTTCTTCGCCGGACCCGGGCCCACCCCCGCGTACAAGTTAAATCAATACGGCGGAAGCATCGGCGGACCGATCAAGAAGGACAAACTCTTTTTCTTCGGCGACTACGAAGGCTACAATCTCCGCCAGGGAAAAACCTCCACCAGCACCGTACCGACCCAGGCGATGCGCAACGGGAATTTCGCGGGCATCGCCAACATTTTCGATCCCTTGAGTACGACTCCCAGCGCCAGCAGCCCCAGCGGATATGTCCGCACGCCGTTCCCGAATAATCAGATTCCACTTACCGCGATGGACCCCGCGGCGGTGAAGATCATGAATCTGTATCCGCTGCCCCAGACCAACACTCTGGTGAACAATTACACCGCCAGTCCGGAGGAGACTCAAGGATCCCAGAAGTTTGATACCCGCATCGACTACACGGTCTCGACTCAGAACACGATTTACGGCCGCTACTCCTTCAATCAGACGCCCACCGTGTATCCCTCGCCGCTTCCGGAAGTCAATGGCATCTGGCCGTCCGCCGGCACCGCATCCACGCAAACCGGCTACTGGGTGGGGTCGTCGAATCAACGCGAGCAAAGCATGGGCGCGGGCTGGGTGCACACTTTCAATCCCCGTCTGCTCCTCGATGTTCAGGGAGGGTACAACCGTTCTTACACTGCCACGCTCCCTTTGAACTACGGCGTCAACGCGGACTCGATGCTCGGCATTCCGGGCTCTAATGTCGACCTCGACAGCTCCGGACTGGCGGCCATTTCGATCGCCGGATTCAACCTGCTGGGCGACAGCGGGTATCTTCCGCTCAACGAGATTAACAATATGTACCAGTTATCGGCTAAGCTGACTTATATTCGCGGCCGGCACACCATCAAGATCGGCGCCGATTTTATCAGACGTTATCTCACCGCTTTTCAAAGCACTCAGTCGAGAGGCGCGTATACTTTCGATTCGAACTTCACCAACGATCCCTCGGGCGCTGTTGCCAACAGCGGGAATGCTCTCGCTTCCTTCCTGATCGGGTATCCTTCCTCGACGAACAGACAAAAGTATCTGGTGCCGCCGGGCGCTCCACAGTATCGATGGGTCGAGCCGGACGTTTTCGTCCAGGACGATTGGCGGGTGAACCGCTGGTTGACCTTGAATCTCGGCTTCCGGTGGGACTACTTCAGCCCCATGGTCGAAGCCAACAACTTAATTTCGAACGTCAACTTCAGCACTGGTACCATCGTGATCGCCGGACAGAATGGCACGTCCGCCAGCGCCGGCGTGAAGTCGTATTACTTCCGCGATCTTTCGCCGCGAATCGGCTTTGCCGCGAGTATCGACAATAAGACCGTTCTCCGCGGCGGTTTTGCGCTCACTTATGTACCGGTCATTCTCGGAACGCCGTTCGCTTTGCGTAATCCGCCGTTCGTCAGTCTTTACACCGTCACCACATCAACCACCACAGTGCAGAACCGGCTTTCCGATGGCTTACCCGCGCCGGTCGCTACGAATCCTGCCAATCCGACCGGTACCCTGACGCCGGTGGCTTTCGATCTCAAGACTCCTTACGTGCAGCAATTCAACCTGACGCTTCAACGGCAATTGCCGATGTCTCTGGTAGCCAGCGCGGGATGGGTCGCGGCGCTAGGTCGGGATCAGCCGATCGGAATGCCCGTCGATCAACCCTTGCCGGGACCGGGAAGTCTCCAACCAAGGAGACCCTATTACTCGATGTTCCCGAATGTGTCGAGTATCACGGATTACGGAGACTGGGGAAACAGCAACTACAACGCCTTACAGACATCTCTCGAACGAAGATTCACGCGAGGCTTCAGCTTACTTGGCAGTTACACCTGGTCCCATGTGCTCGATAATCTTGCTGGAACCATCGGAGGGTCTAGTTCCCTGCGTTATTACAATAACCGGTCGATCGAATATGGGAGCTCGCCTTACGATGTTCGCCAGCGGTTTACTCTCTTCCTGAACTACGAACTACCCTTCGCCAAGAACGCCACGGGAGTTACCGGTATTTTGGCCGCGGGCTGGCAATTGAATGCCGTCGCTCTTCTCCAGACCGGCTTGCCATTCACGGTAACCAACGCCGCCAGCCGCTCTAACACCGGAGGCACCGACCGTCCGAATGTCACCTGCAACCCGGTTATTTCCGGGGGAGGTACGGTGAACGCCTGGTTCAACACTTCGTGTTTCGCTCCCCAGACGCTCTACACCGCGGGAAATGAGGGATTCGATATATTGACCGGTCCCGGCGTCACCACCCTGGATTTGTCCATATTCAAGCACTTTAAGATCAAGGAAAGGATGCAGCTCGAATTTCGAGCCGAGTCTTTCAACCTGACCAATACGCCTAATTTCAGCCTGCCCGTTGCGACCTATGGAACCGCCACCTTCGGAACCATTAACAGCACTGGTAACAATCTGCCCAGAAACATCCAGTTGGCGCTGAAGTTGACGTTCTAGGATGGTGGAATGAGATCTCAGGTTCTTGGATTCACTTTAACCGCGTCGCTGGCGCTCGCTCAGCAGGCGTCGCGCGAATGGCCGGTCTACGGCGGCGGACCGGAGAGTATCCGCTACTCGAGTCTCAGCCAGATCACGACGGCGAACGTCGCGCATCTGGAAACGGCGTGGACTTTCGATACCGGCGACGGACCGGGCGTGCTCGAGTGCAACCCGATTGTTGTCGACGGCGTTCTTTACGCGACGACGCCCAAGCACAAGACGTTTGCAGTGAATGGCGCGACCGGGAAAGTATTGTGGGTCTTCGACTCCGGCATCGCCGGCAGGGGACCGAATCGCGGAGTCACTTATTGGTCGGAAGGTTCGGACAAACGAATATTCGCTACCGTGCAGCAGTATCTTTATGCGCTGAATGCGCGCACGGGAGTTCCCATACCAGGGTTTGGGAACGAGGGGCGCATCGATCTTCGCGAAAATCTCGGCCGCGATCCGGAGAAACAATCGATCGTTCTCACTACCCCGGGAATTATCTACAAGGACCTGCTGATCACGGGTGGGCGCGATGCCGAAGCGTTGCCCGCATCGCCAGGAGATATTCGCGCCTACGATGTTCGCACCGGGAAACTTCGCTGGTCCTTTCACACCATCCCGCACCCCGGCGAGTTCGGTTACGATACTTGGCCCAAGGATGCCTGGACCTACATCGGCGCCGCCAATAACTGGGCTGGCATGAGTCTCGACGTGAAGCGCGGCATCGTGTTTGTTCCCACCGGATCGGCCGCTTCCGATTTCTATGGGGCCAATCGCCACGGCGACGATCTTTTCGCGAATTCTCTGCTCGCGCTGGACGCCGCTACCGGCCATCGCCTGTGGCATTTTCAGGCCGTCCACCATGATCTCTGGGATCGCGATTTTCCGGCCCCGCCGAGCCTGGTCACGGTAAAGCGCGGTGGTCGCGTCATCGACGCGGTTGCGCAGCCGACCAAACACGGATACATTTTTCTTTTCGACCGAACCAACGGCACCCCTCTGTTTCCGATCGAGTCCAAGAAGTATCCGCCCAGCACGGTCGATGGCGAAATTGCCGCCGAAACCCAGCCGCTGCCCACCAAACCCGCGCCTTTCGCGCGTCAGATCCTGACCGAAGAAATTCTGACCAACCGCACGCCCGAGGCGCACCAGGCCGCTCTCGAAGCATTTCGCAAACTTCGCAGCGAAGGCCAGTTCATTCCTCCGTCCGTCGGCAAAGACACGGTGGTTTTTCCAGGAATGGACGGCGGCGCGGAGTGGGGCGGCGCGGCTTTCGATCCGCAGACCGGCTTGCTTTACGTGAACGCCAACGAAATGGCATGGACGGAAGCGCTGGCTCCGACTCCCTCTGGCGGGAACAGCGGGAAGGATCTTTATCTGCGGCACTGCGCCACCTGCCATCGCGACGATATGAGCGGAGCTCCACCGGAATTTCCATCGCTGATCGGAATCGGCAGCCGCCGCTCGGCCGACCAGGTGAACAGCATGATCTGGGACGGAGGCGGCCGCATGCCCAGCTTTTCCACCCTGCCGCCCGATTCGATCCGCGCGATCGTCCGGTATGTCACGCTCGGCGAGGACAAAGAAGTCGTTCAGGAAGCTGCCGCCTCGTCACCTATCGATTTGAAATATCGCTTCACCGGCTATCACAAATTTCTCGATCCCGATGGTTATCCCGGAGTCGCGCCGCCGTGGGGTACTTTGAGCGCCATCAACCTGAGCACGGGCGAGTACGCCTGGAAAATTCCGCTCGGCGAATATCCCGAGCTTGCGGAAAAAGGCGTGAAGGACACCGGCAGCGAGAATTACGGCGGGCCCATCGTTACCGCTGGGGGAATTGTTTTCATCGGGGCGACGAATTTCGACCGGAAATTCCGGGCCTTCGATAAGATGACCGGAAAATTGCTTTGGGAGACCACTTTGCCGTTCGCCGGCAACGCCACTCCCGCTACCTATGAAATCGATGGACGCCAGTATGTCGTCATCGCCGCGGGCGGCGGGAAAGCCGGACAGTTCGAACCGACGGTGCGCCATGGCGAGAGCGGCGGCATGTATGTCGCGTTTGCGCTCCCGCAGAGCGAGGTTCCGAAGAAAAAATCGACCAAGTAATGCTCGATGTAGTGGAAAGGTCGTAGATCCGATGTTAAAGACGTTAACCTCCGCCGCGCTTGTGGCGTTAAGTCTGGCTCCCGCCGCGCAGGCCCAGACACAACCCGTCAAAAGCGAGCCCAAGCATATTCTCTTCCTTGGCGGAAGCAAGTATTATGCACATGACGCCGTTTCCAAGGCCATGTATACGATGGCCAAGATCGGCGAACAGTCCGGGCTGTTCGATGTGATGTTCCGCACCGATTTTCAGCTGGTCACCAAGCAACCCTTCAAAACTTATCTGAACGGCAAGAATCTCAACAATTTCGACGCCGTGATGCTTTTCACCCAAGGCGAATTCCCTCTGACCGCACAGCAGAAAGCGGATTTTCTGTCATTTGTTCACGACGACGGCAAGGGACTCCTGGTGGCTCACAGCGGAACCGACTTCAACCGCTGGCAATTCACTCCGGATGGCAAGATGAGTATTCACGACAACGGCGGATGGCCGGAGCTGATTGACATGATCGGCGGCGTCTTCGTCGGTCACCCCTGGCGCCAGAAGTTTCGCATCAACGTGGAGGATCGAACTTTTCCCGCGATGCGGCAGTTTCCCAAGAGTTTCGAAATCGAGGAAGATGAAACTTACGAAATGGGTCCGGGATTTTCTCGCGATAAGGTCCACGTGCTCATGTCGATGGATTTGAGTTCCGTCGATCTTAAGCATCCTCGAACCGGGACGCTTCATCGCTCGCCCCCCGATTTTCCCATGGCCTGGGTGAAAAACTACGGAAAGGGCCGCGTCTTTGTCTCGCCGCTGGGACACGTGCCGGCTCTTTGGGATCGCAAGGATATTCAGCAAATGTGGCTGGAAGCGGCGCGCTGGGTGCTTAAGTTGAGCGAAGGCGATGCGACTCCCGGTAAAAAATCTACGGGAAACTAGGAATTCCTAAAGGAGAAGTTTTATGAAGAAAACGATTCTAACGGTCCTCTTGGCTTTTGTCCTGACCATGTTTTCCCGGGCGAACGCCGCGCCCGCGATTCGTGTCCTGATTATCGACGGTCAGAATAATCATGCCTGGCAGCTCACCACGCCGGTGCTTAAGAAAATTCTCGAAGACAGCCATCTGTTCGAAGTCACCGTGTTGACCACTCCGCTAGCCGGAGGAGATTTCAGTCAATTCAAGCCGGATTTCGCTCACTACCAGGTAGTCTTATCGAATTACAACGATTGCACCACCGAAACCGTTCCGCCAGGGAAATATAGCGTGGGCTGTCCCGGCGGCGGAAGTGAGTGGCCGGCCGATGTTAAGCTGGCCTTTGAACAATATGTCCGCAATGGCGGTGGATTTGTAGTATTTCACGCCGCCGATAACGGTTTTCCAAATTGGCCCGCGTATAATCTCATGATCGGAATCGGAGGCTGGTTCAATCGCGATGAGAAATCCGGTCCTTATTGGTACTTCAAAGATGGCAAGGTGGTCTCCGATCGCTCCCCCGGGACCGGAGGCAGTCATGGCACGCGGCTGCCTTTTCAAATCACCATTCGAAACAGCAACCATCCCATCACCAAGGGCCTGCCCACGGTCTGGATGCACGCCACCGATGAGTTGTATGCCCGCCTTCGCGGCCCCGGAGAGAACATGACCGTTCTCGCCACCGCTTATTCCGATCCGGCAAATAAATCCTACGGCCCGGGTGGCTCCG
>Ga0182024_10022411_pt1 | contig 11384 bp, 12 predicted proteins | sample P32metaG_FD_120480 | JGI IMG/M metagenome (GOLD analysis project Ga0182024, IMG submission 120480) | Permafrost microbial communities from Stordalen Mire, Sweden - P3-2 metaG (Illumina Assembly) | ecosystem: Environmental > Terrestrial > Soil > Wetlands > Permafrost | place: Sweden: Stordalen... | reverse complement strand
GAGTGCCGGCGCGGGCGCAGGCGCGTCAGTGCGAACACCATCGGGATGGATTTCAAAATTTGGCTGTCTCATGGTCTCGGTCCTTCTATGGTCAGGCGGGACGCGGTGCGCTCACTCTCCACGCCGCGCCCGCCTGACCATAGAAGGACCGAGACCATGAGACAGCCAAATTTTGAAATCCATCCCGATGGTGTTCGCACTGACGCGCCTGCGCCCGCGCCGGCACTCCCCGAGAAAATGAATGGTGACCCGATGCCGACACCGGACGAGGTGACCCGCGCCTATGACGAGGCCGATGTCGTACTTGCCGAAAGTCGCGAACGGTTGCGCGTTGCTTCGCTCAATGTTCGGACGACTCGCGACGCACTGGCGGCGGCGACTACGGCATGGTTGCGGCAATTCTCAGTCAGCGCAGAACAGAACGCGAGACAGTTCATTGCATCATCGCTCGAAAATAGAGCGAAGCTCGCATCGGGCGAAATCGTACCGGCTGCTCGTCCTCGTCCGGCCGCGTCGCGCATTGACGAAATGAACGCAGGCGGTCGGCAGCGCGGCTATGGCAACGGCTACCGCCGCGGAGCTTATGCCGCCAGTGCACAGGGCACCATGGTTGCGACCCCGCGCACGGCGGGAAAGCTTCCTTCGGATCGGTAAACATGAAGCGCTTTCTGCGGACCCTCTTGCTGATCTTTTGGGTCCGCCGTCTGCCGGACGATGACCATAAAGGCGAAGCCGGATGACGCAACACCGACACAGCATTTTCGACAGTCGCGATTATTCCGAAAGTCGGCCGATGCCGTGGCGCCCGGCACTGGGCGAAGGATCGGGCGCGGTCAATCACGCTCGATTAATGGACGCACTGTCCGGCCGTCGCCACGCGCTGACACGGAAGGAAGCCGGCGCCATTCATCGCTCTAAACAACAAGAGGGATACCGCGCCGAACGGATGAAGCCGGGCGCCAGATATCCAGGGAAGCCGGGCGCGAGCACTGACATGCGGCTTTATATGCAAGCCAAGCGCGCCGAAAATCCACTCTATGGGCGCGGACCCCGCACCAAGGGCATCGGGCACCGCGGGCCGAACCGGCGCGTCTATGACCCGGCAACCGTCGCGGCGGCAGCAGTCAAGCGCCGGGCGACCTGGAACCGCAAATTGGGCACGACGGCGCGGACCGGACACAAAGCCACAGGGAAGCCCCGTGGTCGACGCCGGGTCCGGTGGGCGCCGAATGGCCATGGTGCCCCAGCGGGCCGCTAGACGAGTCAGGCAGCGAGGATAGACCCGTGAAAAAGCACATAGAGACCCTAATCGAGCTTGTGGAAGCGCTTAGCCAGCCAAAAGCGACCATAGTGAGCGTTGCGAGCGCCGGTATCGCGAGCACCGCGACTATCGGAAGATGGCAGCGCGAAAGCCGAGCCGATCCGGCCGGCTACACGTTCGAGCATGATGGCGTTGTGGCGCCGTTGCATATCCACATGGCGGCAGCGCAGCGGGTCGGGTTCGCCCGCTTCATCTCCGGTGAGCGCCCGCCGTCGAAGCCGCTCCGGCATCGCGTGCGGCAGGTAGTACAGCCGGGCGAGATCGAGGACGATATGACCGCAGACGCGCCGGCCGCACCGGAGCCCGCGCCAATGACCATCTCGGCTACGCGTCATCGGTCGGTCGAGGCCAAACGCGACGTTGCCGAGCTTGCCGCCGCGCCGGTCGAGACGCCGCTGCAGCGCGATCTCCGCGAACGTGTCGAGGCGCGAGCACGCGGCGAGACAATGCCGCCTATCGCGCCAGTCCATACCGCGGCGCCGTCGCCGCGCTATGTCAGCCCGGAAGAACGAAGCGAGGGCATCGGCGCGGGCATCGTTCGGCCTGGCGGTTTCAAAACAGCGTGAAGCTTAATCCCAAGGTTCGGGCGCGGGCGGTTCGCAGTAATTCGCCCATGCGCCTTCGAATTGCGTTCGCTTATATCCCTTGCTGGTCTTGACGATGCCAGGGAAGCGGATCGAGCGCGGCGTTATCTCGAATGGCCGCAACAGTCGGGACAGTTCGCCGGCCGAAAGCTTGCGCGCTATTTGATCGTCATTCTGTCCGCGGAATTCAGACCATGACCATCTGCTATCCCGTTCATGCAACTTGCCGAGCAGATTTTCGGTTGTGATCTTGTCGGGGTTGGAAGCGGCGTTGAAGATGTCGCGGATATCGGCCAGCAAAACGACGCCGGCATCCTCGTCATGGTAGGATCGAGCGAACATCAGCGCAGCCTCGCGAGCCTTCGCTGGCCAGTCGCCGCCGAACGTGTCAGCAATGGACAACAGCACGCGCCAATTATCGGCTTGCCGGTTTTTCAGTTCGGGCGGTATATCCGGATTGTCTGCTAGCTTTGCAGTCGCCGCCCATTTCAAAATGCGACCATACACATAGTCAATCTTGCGGTCCCCGTGTTCGGGGACCTTTGGCATAGCGCAGGTCTTGCGCTCCATGTGGATGACAATAGACCGTTGTGTCAGCGGCAGCGGCAGCGACCCGATTGCCGCGATGGCCAGCGGAGTAAAGGTCGAAAACTTTTTAGGCGCGCCGTCGATAACGCGATAGATGCCGCCGCCCTCCCGATGACCAGAATTCAAGATAGCTTTGAGCGTTTGGTTTTTCAGCATGCCGAGATTATCGCCCTCGTCAATGAGCATCGTCGGTTGCTCTTTATCAATCAGCCAATAGATTGCTGGAGCGGACGTGCCGTCCATGATCTCAGGTCGAAGCACCAATTGACCGAGCGCCCGAAAGAATTCCGTTTTGCCACAGCCGCGCACGGGCGACATCAGGGCGAGTCGTGGCGCGATTGGTGCGCGATTAAAAACATGAGTGTGCAACACCCACAACGAAGCGGCGATGGCCTCGTGCGGTTTCATGTCGATGTATTCGGTAAGGATATGGTGCACGAGTGCCAGCGCGTGCGGCGGACCCTTGCCAGCGATCTTGATAAGGTTCGGATCGGCCGGCTGGTCGGCGCGGGGATCGGACCATGATGCATCCGCGTCGCCGCCCTTTTCCATAAGGTTGACGAGGTCGGCCCACTTTTTGCGATGCTTGACCAGTAAGGCGTCGAGCTTGGCGCGTGCCGTCGCCGCTTCGCCGGCATTAGCCGAGCCGAGCATCGCGAATAGGTCGCGGAAACGCTTGCGCAGCGCTTCGGCTTCCTTAGCGTTTAGGTTCTGTGTCATGCCCTCGATATGGACATGACGGGGAGGGACCCTAGGGTCTAGGTCGGCACGCCGGCACAGAACTTCGACGCCATGCTTAAGCGCTAACCGTGTTTGTTAGGACTAGGGAATGGTCACGCGGCCGGATCGCCGCGCCAGTAACCTTTGACGGCGCGACCGCCGATCCGCATGGTAACCGGACCAATCCAGCCGAGCTTGCGCATTGCATTGCCGAGCCGCTTGCTATGTTCTGGCGTCTGTTGCCCGTCTGCAATCTTCAAAATTTTGGCGAGACAGAATTGCGACGTGATCCGTTCCTCGTTGTCCTTATTCTGATAGACCACGCCAAGCTTGCGGGCATCATCGTCTAGCGCTTTGTCTTGTTCATAGCTTTGCGCAAGCCCGGCTGCGTTGTGTAGGATGTCAATCCACGGTTCGCGTTGCGTGCGGGCATCCTGCTCGATCTTCGCCGAGCCCCACAAGTTCTCCGGCAACATGATCTCCATGTCGAGAGCTTCGGCAATGGACGCTTCGGCCCATAGCTGATCACGGTCGGTCGCCAGTCTGGCAATATCAATGCGGCCGACCGGTACCGGTAGAATTCTGCGGTTACCGGTTTGCGATCTCAGATAATCCTCGTCGTTAGTTGTGCCCCATGGAATGGCGGTTCGCGGGATGTCGATAACGGCGCGACCATAAGCCGGACGCGCTCGATCAGACCGCCGCGATAATTGCGCTTTGAGTTTCTCGACATCAGCCTTTCGCATTCCTGACAAGTCGGCCGCTTCAATGCACCATCGGCCGCGAAAGGCTTCCTGCATTTCTTTATCTGTTAGGTTCAATATACTTTGATCAGAGAAGTTCTCATCACCATACAGTAGCGCGAGTCCTCGCGATTTGTTTTTGCCCTCCGGGCTTTCGAGTACGCACATATAATCGAACTTGCAACCGGGTTGCCGCACGCGACGCACTGAGGCGATAAGCATCATCTCCGAAACGGCGCGCACGAAATCGGTATCGGGCGCCAGCATGTAGTCGCGCATCCACGTTCCAATGCGTTCGACGCCGTCCCATTTCAGCCCGTCGAGGTAATCGAGGATCGGGTTAAACGAGTTCAAGCGACAGACCAGATTGATCGCATCCCATGTGTGCTCTTTTCCCGGATCGAATTTGAGATTTTCGCGGCAGAGCTTGCGGACTAACAAACAAACATCATCAGAGAGTTGTCCGATCTCAGAGCCGAGCACTTGACCGCCGATCAGTTTCTTGTCGTGGAATACGTCATAGCGGCATTCGACTCCGAGCAAACCTAGTGCCGTAACCGCGTTGTCCATTGTTGCCGCCGGATCATTGTTCTTTCCCGTCACGTCGCGGAACGTGCGCGGCTTGATGATTATATTCATCGGTCGGTCCTCTTGATGATTGGCTTGCGGTGCGGCGCGCTGCGTCTGATACCCGCGGCATCGTCGGCAAGCTTCCTACGCTGGCGTCCTGCGTACCATGCGCGGCAATATTCGCGGATCGGGCTTTGCAGCCATCTGTTAAGGAAGGCGCGCTTGCCGGCCGCGAGTTCTGCATAGAGACGTTCGACGCCGGCAACGTGATCGCCGGGGATGACGGGAGGAATTATTGGAGAGGCCGCGTCGAGTTGGGCCAGGAGCTTGGGCGCGATCTCCATATAGAATAACGGCTGGTCATAGCGTGCGACGCGTTCGCATTTGCGGCACCACTTCTGCAGCGCTTCACGCTTCCAGTTTTTTGCAAAGTGCCAGGATGTCGGGCCGTTGGCCTCGTCGATTTTAGACTTGCGTTTTGCAAGGTAACTTGATAGATCATCGTTTCCGGCCATGGGAAGCTCCAGTCTTTTGGTCGCGCCTCTCGGGTTTGCCGCCGAGAGAGAAACTAATCAGCGCCGTCCGGATCACTCCGGGCGGCGCTTTCGCGTTCATGATGTTGCCGCCAAATCTTCGACGCCGCGTCCCGGCTTCGATGGTGAGCGCGGCAACATGGTGCGCCAGCGACGACGGCGCCCATGATTATTGACCGCGACTGGCGTATCGCTCCACGGCGCGGCGAATGTATCGGCGACCAGCGCGGTGCATTCGTCACGCGAGAGACCTTGCTCGCGAGCGCGGCAAAGCGTTTCGATGATGTCGTCGGTGATGTCGCTCATTGACGGGTATCCTGTGAAGCAGGAGGACCCGTCTGGCGCGGAAGCTTCATCGGCTCGGGGGCGTGAGCCGGTGTCCGTAAGTGGCGCTTGGCTGTAGCAGCGGGAGGGCGACTACCACAGGTAACGGCCGACGCCTAATCACAATCGCGTGATCTAGTCGATCCTGGCATCAAGCTTGCTTTCCTGGCGCACGCGGTAGGCTTTTGGGCGCGTTACCGGGGCGCTTCACCGTTACATTCGCAGTAACGCGAAAAGTCTTGATATTACAGCGCTGTAGCCGTGTTACTATGGAATATCATATATAAAGAGTAGTAGGGGATATTATAGGGGGGACCCAATATGCAAAACCATCGTTTCCAAGGTAACCACGGTTACAGTAACGCCGGCCGCTCCGCGTAGGATGGTCAAAAGTGAGCGCGGATTGTGAGCGGTTTTCTAGGAATTCGCGACTCTATAGGGCTTTCTAGGGCTGCGCTCGCACCAAAACGATCTCCCCTCAAGGGTTTGACCCGGCACAGCGGCACAGTCCTGACGCATGCGTCAGGTTCGAGCGGCATTCCTGACCGGGTCGAGCGCATTGACCCTCTTTTGGGCGATATGCTTCGATTGGCTGTGCCCGTGAATTCATTGTTTCATCGCCTAATCTGGGCCGAAATTAACCATCTCGCTGTAGCCGTCCGTGCGCGACCCCTCAGAAACGCCTCTCTCGCAACGGTTTCTCGTTATTTGTTGCATCCGTAACAAACAGCCGATTGTAATCTGGTTGCATTATTAACCATCGCACAACTCGACCGCGCCGTTAACGTAAATCTTCAACATTTACAATGGGTTAATAACCAAATACTACCCCGGGTCCTACCCTGGCGCCAGATTATTCAATGATATCAATGGCGTCAGGTGTCCGGGTTGGACCTCAACGCGGGTCATAGGGTTGAAAATTTACGTTAAGACTCGATCAAAGCGTTGCAGCACAGGGTTCGGTGAAGGTTGGTGGTGTAAGGTTGGTGCCAACAATCCAAAGTAGCAACGGGGTAGGACCCAAAAATGCATCTTTGGCGCGCAAGTCATATGTCCTCCGTCGTCTGCCCTCTCCCGAAATCCAGATCAAGTTGAAGCGGCCTTTATGTAAAAAAGAAAATGTGCCGGTGTGCCGGGCCAGGACCCTAGGGCATGCCCTCGCCTAAAAAATTCCAGAAAAAGCGATTTGCAAAATTTAACCCTCTCGAAAGCATGCGCTTGCCGAGCGCTAGGGCGCCACATAGTGAAGGGCGGCGCGCACTGGCCATGCATCGCCGCCCAAACTCTCACCCGAACGCCACGGCAACGGCCTAAGACGTTGCATAGGCAGACAGCCGGGGAGTGACCCGAGCTTGCGCCCGCACGGGTTGCGGACCCATTACGGCAATCGCGACAACTTCTCACAATGTCAAACAGCCTAGTGCTGTAAAAATGCAATGCGTCGCTCTGATTGCCAGCACAGCGCACACGTCGAGCACGACTCGGTGCGGCCGATTTGCTCCGGGCAGATGATCGCATCGGGCGGCGACTGAAACGGATGCTCAATCGAAATCGTCGAACGCGTCTCGGATGGCGCGTTTGAGAAGCGCATAGCGAAGCGATCCCAATTGACAAGCGATGCCAGCGCGGCGGCGATGGGATCGTTCCAGTGCGCCGTATAGCCCCACACATGCAACGCCGGATGCCGCGCCAGCAAGCGACGCCAGAGCGCGACGTATTGCAGCGAATAAAAGTCGCCGAGATTGTGCAGCCGCACCGCGAAGCCGTTCGGATGGTCAATGTCGAGAAGGGCAATCTCCCGCTCCAATCGCCATTCAAGATCGGCGCCCGCTTGGACGCGATCCGCGTGGTTCATCTTATTGCCGTAGCAGGATCGCCAGTGCTGACAGGTGCGCGGGCAGGTCGCGCGTTCTTCAAGTGTGAGCGTCCATACCGGAAAGCCCTTCCACTTGCCTTTGAGAATTTCATCGCCGATCTTGCGCGAGTGCTCGCCGCGTTTAAGCGCCCAACGATCACTACTGCGGGCCGGTCGTACGGTGCCGGGAAAGATGGTGTGACCGCTATTGATGGCCGGATGGTCGTATGGCGGCAAGGATGCGGATTGATTGTTCAGCGGTCGCGATGCAAAACGGCTCTTGGTCCGCCGCGCCGTCATGCTGCTTCGCTCAGGTCATTCTCGACTTCGGCGGGGACGATTAAGTCATCCCACATCAGATTGAGGCGGGCGCGTTGCCGCTCGACAATGAGCGCCGCACTGGCGCGCGATGCAGCGTGCTCCGATCCGAGCATCGCAAGGGCCTTGAGCAATTCCTTACGCGCACCGTTGGGAATTCGTTTTGTGTCAGAGCCGAACATTGCCGCCATGGCGACGGCGCGCGCCGTCTGGAATTCAGCTTGCGCCTTTTGCGCTAGTGCTTCCTCGGTCGTCATCGGCCGCCGCGACTGTTTAGGCGACTGAACAGCGCGCTTGGCCTTCGATTGCGGGCCGAATGGCGTCTCCCTGTAACCACCGCTTCGCCATTTTAGGAGTCGATTGACCCATGTCGGACTCTTGCCGATGGCTTTGGCGCTCTGCCGCTGTGTCGCGCCGAGCTTCTTCGCGGCGGCGAGATATTCGGCCGCTTTCCTAAGCTGATGCTCGCCTGCCTCGACGGCGCGGCGCGCTTTGTCGTGTAGTTTGGCGATGCTCACTCCGCATTATGGCGCTCATGGGTTGTAAATCCGTAATGATCGACGATTAACTAAGAATTAAGATCGAGCTTGATCGAGCGCCGCGCCCGTGTCTTGGTGGCGCCTCGTTCGCTAGACGCTGTTTCAGCGCTGGTCGGCGGTCTCTAGGACCGCGACGCCCGAACGTTCCTCCCTCTCAATGCGCGACCGCTCCACCTGACGCACGCGTCAGGCTCGCGGTCGGCAAGGAACGTTCGCTATGGTCGCCACAGCCACATCAACTATCAGTGCTCGCGTACTCGCGAGCGACAAGCCGACCTATTGGTCGGCCGGTCAAGTGCGTCTGCACTTCGGCGGCGTCAGTTCTATGTGGATCGTGCGTCGCCTCGCCGATGCCAATTTTCCCAAGCCCGTCCATCTCGGCACGTCGCGGCGCTACTGGCGCGTCGCGGATGTGGTCGCATGGGAAGCCGCGCGAGCGAGCGCGTCATGATCCTGTACCACTACACTGACACGGAAAATCTGCCGAGCATTCGTGTGCGGGGTCTGATCCCGCACGCCGTGCCGAACGCGGCGCGGAATGACGACCCGGCCGTCAACGCGATCTTATATCCGGAACCTATTGTGTGGTTGACGAACGATCCCACTGACAATGTCGCGCAGCCGGCGCGTCTCACGGTGCGGCTAGAGGCAAACTCAAAACGCCTCGTTCCCTATGTCGAGTGGTTGCGGAAGCACCATCCGAATTTTAAAGCAGCCATGCGCGACGCGACCATGACCGGCATCGCCTTTGATCGCTGGTATGTCTATCGCGGCACGATCTCACCAAACAAAATCGACGGACTCGCGACCAGCGCTGAAATGTGATCCGACCACAATTCGAACGCCGCTTTGATCTCGTCAGCGTAGCGCGCTCGATTGTAAATCGCGGCGACTCCGCGAGGCATGTGGTTGAGGCAAAGCTCGATGATATGCGGCTGCACTTTCAATTCGGCCATGCCGGTCGCCACGGATCGGCGCAGGTCATGCATCGTCCACGGCGCAAGCTTTGGCGTCTTGATCGCATCCTTAGCACGCGAGCCCGTGCTGATCGGATAGTCGGCGCCGGTCAAAACGAACCGGCCGGTTCGCGGCAGCGGATCGAGGATGGCATGCATCGCATCGGTGAGCGGGATCATGTGATCGTTATTCGTTTTGACCCGCGATGCCGGAAGCCGGATGGCATCGGCTTGAAGCTCCGGCCATTCGAGCGCCGATATCTCAGTGCGGCGGGCCGCCGTGAGCAATAGGAGCTTGGCGAGCGCGCCGGGAGGTCCGCCCGCGGCATCGGCCGCCTTCCAAACGATCTTGATCTCGGCATCGGCCAGGACGCGGTCGCGGCTCGCCACCTTGTCGCGCGGGATGCCAACGGCGGGCGATGCTTCGATCTCGGCACGGTTGGCGCACCATCGCATGAAGGCGGCGATGGTCTTATGGCGAGCGTTCGCCGCGTTGGCGCCTCGCTTGGCCGCATCGTCAATGAGCGCGATCACGTCACGCTTGCCGATGGTAGTTAGTTGCCGACCGCCCCACGACTCGACGATGGCTGCAAGCTCGCGCCGCACGTAGCCGGCTGTGCCCGGCCGCAAGGCGGTGACGTGCCGTTCAGTGTAGCGCGCCACAGCGGCGGTCACGGTGCCATCAGGATCGGCGCCGCGTCGCTTGACGGCGCAAGGGTCCACGCCGGCCGCGATGGTCTCCATGGCCTTCGCTGCCTCAGTGCGAGCGGCCTTGATCGCATTAGCTTGCAAGGTGAGCTTGCGATACGCGCCGCCCGACGTGTAGCGATACACGAATGAACGATGGCCGGATGGCTGCACAACGAGGCGCAGCCCGGCGATTACACTGTCGGCGATCTCGTATCGCGCGGCGCGAGCCGGAGTTTTCATCAGGTCGGTAATCTGTCGGCGGACTGCGAGGCGCGGCATGTGGTCAGCAACTTTCGTCGTAGGTGTAGCCGTTGTAGTGCTCGCACGGATCGGACGGCGGTAAGCTCTCGAATATGAGCGCGAGCGCAGCCACCGCGATAGCAATGCAGATGATCCGATGCAGTGTGTTGCTCATGGTGTCGTGTCTTTCCGGGTAGTTCTCCGGGTAGCAAGACCGCTGTTAGACATCGTGCGGCTTTGATACTCTCAAAGAACAACAGAATGCAGGAAGCGCAAGGGCCGCAGGGCTTTCTAGGGCGTTTTGTTGCTCACAATGCCTAACGATGCATAACAGCAAAAGGTCATATCAGGATCACATCTGGACCTCGCCGACGCTGGCCGATCGCGTCGCCGGCATCAGCATCGCCAGGAATTATCGCGGCGCCGAGCGGCCTTCCGATCATGTGCCGGTAACCGCGTCCATCGAAATATAATTCTCGGCCTTGCCCGTTTCACACGATTGCTTTAGCCCGTGTTTGTCTGTTTCCGGCGCAGTAGCGCCGCGTTAATTCTGAAATTCCTTACTTAATTAATGAGCGAAAGCGGTAGATCACCATGCTTGGCGTTTCAACCACCGGCAACGCGACCCTCATTGCCTATGACGACAAGCCGATCCTCGCCACCGACCCCTGGTTCGGCGACGAGAACCCCGCCTATTTCGGCAGCTGGGGCCTGAGCCACCGCATTCCGCCCGCCTGCAAGAACGACATCCTCAACGCCAAATACGTCTGGTTCTCGCACGGCCATCCGGATCATCTCAACAGCGACAGCCTGCAGCAGATCCGCGGCAGGCACATCCTGCTCGCCGATCATGTCGGCGGCCGCATCGCGCACGATCTGCGCGAGCAAGGATTCGAGGTCTCGATCCTGCCCGACCGGCAATGGGTCGAGCTTTCGCCGCGGGTGCGAGTGTTCTGCATCTCGACCATGATCCAGGACAGCATCCTCCTGGTCGACGTCAACAAGCGACTATTCGTCAATCTCAACGACGCCGGCAGCCGCGATTGCACGATGCTGATCCGCAAGATCGTTGCCGGATACGAGCACAGCTACATGATGTGCCTGTCGGGCTACGGCGACGCCGACATGATCAATTTCCACGACGAGAATGGCATCTTCATCGCGCCGCCCGCCGGGCTGAAGCCGCCGCCGGGCCGACAAGTCAGCTTGCGGGCGCTCTCGCTCGGCATCCGCAACGCCATTCCGTTCAGCTCGTTCCACTCCTATCAGCGCTCCGATTCGGTCTGGGCGCAGAACTACGTCACGCCGCTTCAGGATTATGCGCGCGGCTTCGACCACAAGAACCACAATTTCATTCCGGCGTTCTCGCACATCGATTGCGCGACCGGCGAGGTCACCCCGCT
>Ga0182024_10022410_pt1 | contig 11384 bp, 12 predicted proteins | sample P32metaG_FD_120480 | JGI IMG/M metagenome (GOLD analysis project Ga0182024, IMG submission 120480) | Permafrost microbial communities from Stordalen Mire, Sweden - P3-2 metaG (Illumina Assembly) | ecosystem: Environmental > Terrestrial > Soil > Wetlands > Permafrost | place: Sweden: Stordalen... | reverse complement strand
TGGATGCTTGTGCTTTGGGCTGCCGCCATCACGCTTCTGATGTTTCCCTTCACGCAGCTGGCGTGGCAGCATTTGCCGAAATTGCGTTTTCTGCAACTTCCCTGGCGCTGGCTGCTGTGCCTGAATGTGAGCTTCGCGCTGCTAGTGACCATGGCATGGCGCCGCTGGGTACCGAGGGCATTGATATGCATGGCGATGCTGGTCGTGCTTGCGTCTGTGCTCCTTGTCCAGCCTCCGTGGTGGGAAAAGGCCAGTGATTTTCCCCATATGCTGGCTGACCAGAAAAACGGCAAAGGCTACGAAGGCACCGACGAATACCTCCCGACTGACGGCGATGTTTACGAAGTCAAACGGGACGCACCACTAGTGAAACTGGAAGATAACGGCAAAGCGCAGATCCAAATGCAGAAATGGACGGCAGAAATAAAAGCCTTCACCGCCAATGTGAGTCAGCCGGGGAACGTGGTCCTGCGGCTCTTTACTTATCCGGCGTGGAAGGCGGAAGTGAACGGTCAAATTGTTGACACTGATAACCAGGACTATACGGGGCAGATGCTCATTCCCGTGGATGCCGGAGAAAACCGCGTGCGCGTTACTTTGACCCGCACCTCGGATCAGATCCTGGGTGACATTATTTCCAGCATAACCGCGCTCCTGGTTCTGGGCTTCCTGTTGTGGCAAAGAAAGAAGCGGTCGGTTCACACAAAGCTCAAATAGATTTCAACCAGCCGAGCTCATGATAAAGATAAAACGTATCCTCATCGCTACATCCAATCCAGGAAAGCTGCGCGATTTCTCTGGTATCGCCTCTCCGTTTGGAATTGAGATTATCTCCATTCCCAACTTCTCTTCTCTTCCCCCTGTGATTGAAGACGGCCTCAGCTTTGAGGCCAATGCCCGCAAGAAAGCCAACAGCTATAGTCTGCATGCTCCAGGCGAACTCGTGCTGGCGGATGACTCCGGCCTGGAAGTGGACGCACTCCACGGTGCTCCCGGCATTCACTCTGCTCGATATGCGGCGGAAGAGCCGCATCTGGCGGAGAACAATACCCACGATGAAGCGAACAACGCGCAGCTGATCCGGGAACTGGGAGCGATTCCGCTGGAAAAACGAACGGGGCGTTTTGTATGTGTAATCGCTGCAGCCCGCGATGGGCAGACGTTAGCAGTGTTTCACGGTAAGGCCGAAGGGGGCATCCTTGACAAACCCCGGGGATCGAATGGCTTCGGTTATGACCCGCTTTTCTATTTTCCGCAGATTGGAAAGACGTTCGCGGAGTTAACTGCCGAAGAGAAGGCAAAGTACAGCCATCGCGGCGCGGCATTCCGGAAGTTCCTGGAATGGGGTTCCCTCGGGGACCGTTAAGAGTGGAGCAGCGTTCAGCGTTGCGTCCTAAACCAGCAAGGCGATAGTTGCAGGGCTGGAAGCCCTGCGCCACCCAAAACCACTTGGCCGATTCTAACGCCCTGCCCATCGCTTTAGGGTCGGGATGTCTTTGCTGAACCGTTTTGCCAGGAAGCCAGGAATATGCATTGCTTTCATCTTGGCTTGCACCTTTTCGACCATCCGGTCCGCGGTAACGTCGGGGTCGGTAAATCTACCGGCCACATAGCAATGGCTGCAGTATTCGGAGGACACCCGACCGTCGGCTTCAGTACCTCCACCTTTTTCGTCTTTTGACAAAGGCATACCGCAGCTCTGGCAATAGGGCCCTTTGGGTTTGAACATCGTTCTTCCTCCCGAGCCAGCCATTTTGCATCCGGGAACAAGTTCGCTGTCGTCGTTTGCTAGACGCTCAAAAGAAGCGTTTCACTGGACCGGTCGTGGCTGAATCTCCCCGAGCCGCGCTGCGGGAGTGGCACGTTAATTGCCTTGGACTTGTTGGACTTCGTGTAGCCCTTAACGAATCCTCCATGAGATCGGCGATCCGGAGCTGTTCCCAGCCGATCCCCAGCAGTGCGAGGAAGATTCCGATAATCACAAGATCGAACATGGAACCTCCAGCTTGATAAGTATGATTTAACCCCAAAATAGAAAGGCCCCAGGCTGGCGTCCGGGCCGCTTGATCCTAATTGTCGCCGCGTCCTTCTCTGCCGCGTCTGGCGTGAATTATGTCCCAGACGCTAGGCTGCGGGCAAAGTCAGTCTATTCAGGTTGCGCAGACAGAATTCAGCCACTACCGGAACCCTCCCCAGCAATTGACACCCCTCGCCGCTGTATTGAAGAATGGACGCTCAATCAATCCATCAAAATTTACGGAGGAGCCTTATGTCGGACGAGGGCACAGTTCATTCTGAATCTGAAAGCAATGTAGGCAAGTGGGTCGTAGTGGTGCTGGCGATCCTTTTTGTCGCAGGATCGGGCTACGGATTCTACGACCTTCACACTCGCCTCACTTCTTTGGGTCAGGAGCAGACTGACAGCAAGGCACAGATCGCGGACCTGACCAAGCAAGTGCAGTCCGCCCAAGCAGAGGACGAGGCCCTGGCCCACCAACTGGGGATTACCAAGAAAGAGCTCGCCCAACGCGCGACCGAACTACAACGGGAACAGAAGGCCTCCGAGGAGCGTCTTGCCGAAGAGCAGAAGAAACAGATCGGCCAAGTCGCTGGAGCAATCGGTTCGGTAGAGACGGAAGTCGGAGGAGTCAAAACCGACGTCGCCTCGACCAAAAGTGACCTCGCAGCGACCCAGGCGAAGCTGCAAAGCACCATTGGCGATCTGGGGATACAGAGCGGCCTGATTGCCAATACCCGTGGGGACCTCGAAGCTCTCAAACACAAGGGCGACCGCAACTATTACGAGTTCACTCTGATCAAGGGCGCGAAACCGCAGCCAGTGGGAACCATCAGCCTGCAACTGAAGAAGATCGACGACAAGCATGGAAAGTTTACCGTCGCGGTGACCTCCGACGACAAGACTATCGACAAGAAAGACCGCAACCTCAGCGAGCCCATTCAGTTTTATTCGGGACGCGATCACCTGCTCTTCGAGCTTGTGGTCTGGACGGTGGACAAAAAGAAAGCCACCGGCTACCTGAGCACCCCCAAGGCCGCGCCCGTGCCAGTGACCCCGGGCCTGTAGGCTGACGATGTTTCCTGGCGTCCACGTTCTACTCGGAATCGTCCTGCGCACGGCGGTGATTTACATCGTCGTGCTGCTGGGCGTTCGGCTGAGCGGCAAGCGGGAAGTGGGGCAGATGACGCCCTTCGATCTCACCCTTCTACTACTCATCAGCAATTCCGTTCAGAACGCCATGACTGGCCCGGACACTTCGCTTTTGGGCGGTGTGGCAGCCGCCATTACGCTGCTGGTGCTGAACTACTTGATCGCCGAGGTTTCCGGCGGCAATCGCCGCTTCCGCAAATTGGTCGAAGGGCAGCCGTCGTTGCTGGTACATGATGGCGAGGTCATTACGTCGCACATGGCCAGAGAACACGTCAGCATGGATGAACTGGACCGCGCTCTGCGCGAGCATGGCATCCAGAGCTGTCACGATGTGGCGCTGGCGGTGCTGGAGGTGGACGGCTCGATCAGCTGCCTCAAGTATGACGATCTCAAACCCCAGGCCAACAATCATCTCGCCCAACGTCGAAGAATCCTACAAAAGCATCAGTAGCTGACACTGACGTGCACTGGGCCCGAGTGCTGGTCACTTGGTCAGCACCACGGGCACTCCGCGATCGTACGACTGGATCGTGACTTTCAGCGATTTGCGGGCAGCAAAAGCCTCGGGGGTCACGGGAAAAGTCACCACAAAAGTGCCTTGCGCATCGGCGTTCGGTTCGATCGTGTTCTCACGCGCCAGCGGCGGGAGCGCATGCTGCTTCAATGCGGGGAAGGCCTGAAAATATCGATCCAGATCGACCACCGAAGCGGCATCGTCCTGCAGAAGATTGCCGCCGGCATCAATCTGGGCCTGGATGGTTCGAATTTGAAATGGCATCCGACTGCGGTTGTGCATGGAAATATTGATGGCCACCATTACCATGCTTTGTCCCGGCACGTCGACCGATTCCACATCTGTAATTGATCCCGTCGCGGGAGCCTGTTCCTGGAAGGCGATGAGCACTGCTGCGATCAGAGCGACGAGGGCGATAGCGATGAGAACGATCTTGACCGGCGGCAGGTTTTTGGAGGCGGTACCGTATTCTTCGCCAATGTTGAACGGGATTGGGACTTCCGGCGGCGGGGAAGAAGGTGTGGACGGAGCTTCCTCTGACATGGGGGCACCTCGCGCAGGCAGATTCTAACAGGACTCAACGGAATACGAGGGACAGCCGCCCCCGGCTGCCCAGTCGCCTTCTACCAGGAATGCTTCATAGCTTTGGCAAACTTCTGGACCGGGAGGGCATTGAGCACATCATTCCTGGTCACCCAGGCGCGGCGGGCCTGCAGGACACCATAGCGAATCTTGTCAAGATGCGAGGTATGGTGTGAGTCGGTGTTGATGACGATCTTCACACCATGTTGCTTGGCCAGGCGCAGATGGCGGTCGCATAAGTCCAAGCGATCAGGATAGGAATTCAATTCCATGGCAACTTTGTGCTTGGCTGCGGCTTTAATCACCGCATCCACGTCGAATCGATAAGCGTCGCGCCGTAACAGAAGCCGCCCCGTGGGATGGCCGATCAGCGAGGTATTCGGGTTGTCGACAGCCTTAACCAGGCGATCGGTCATTTCTGTGGGACTCTGATTGAAATGCGAATGCACGCTGGCGATCACAATGTCCATTTGCTCAAGCACAGAATCGGAAAGATCAAGCGAACCATCGCCGAGAATGTCTACTTCAATGCCGGCGAAAATCTTGATGCCTGAGATTTGTTCGTCAGCGGCGCGGATGCGCTTGATGTGTTCGACTGCACGCTTGTCGTCCAACCCGTTAGCGAAGGCCAGGTTCTTGGAATGGTCGGTGATCGCCATATACTTATAGCCATGGGCGCGGGCGGCCTCGGCCATTTCTTCAATAGTGTTGCGTCCATCGGTCTCAACCGTGTGCATATGTACGTCACCCTGCAAATCTGCTTGCGTGATCAGCGCGGGCAGAGTGTGATGTTCGGCGGCGTCAATCTCGCCCAGATTCTCACGCAGTTCAGGAGGAATGTAGTCCAGCTTGAGCTTGGCGTAGATTTCTTCCTCGCTCTTGGCCGCGACCGCTTTTTCGTCGTCCAGGCGGGCCAGGCTGTACTCATTGAGGGTGTAACCCATCTTTAGCGCGCGCTGGCGTAGGGCCACATTGTGGGCCTTGGAGCCGGTAAAGTACTGCAGAGCCGCACCAAAGGAATCCGGTGAGAGCAGCCGCACGTCAACCTGCATCCCTCCACGCATGCGGAAGCTGACCTTGTTCTCGCCTCGCGCGATGATGTCCATTAAACCGGGAAGCAGGATGATGTGATCGATCAACTTCTCCCGCTGCTCTTCGTTTACACAGGCTTTTCCGGTCACTAGAATATCGAGATCGCCCACGGTTTCGCGTCCGCGGCGTAGGGAACCTGCTGGAGTGATTTTCTCGACGCCGGGAAATCCGGAGAGGTGCTCGATGATCTTGTCGGCCTGGATCTCGGCTGCATCGAGCAGAAAACGTCCCGCGATGCGTCGATAATCCTCAATGGCCTTTAGTAGCTTCTGTTCCTGTTTCTCTCCCATGCGCGGGAGGATTCGGATCTTGCCTTCCCGGGCAAGTTTTTCTACTCCCTCCAGGTCGGAGACCAGGTAAGCACTCCAGATCAGGGCGATCGTTTTGGGGCCCAGCCCCTGGATCTTGAGCAAGTCCAGCATGGACGGACGGTATTTCTTTAGCAGATCGGCATGGAGCGAGAGTTGACCGACTTTGAACATCTCTTGCAAGTTAGCCAACATGCCTTTGCCAATCCCCGGAATCGCGAGTACCTGCTTGGGGTCGCTGATGAGATCCGAGATCTGTTGATGCTGAGCTTCAATGGCTTCAGCAGCGTTACGGTAGGAACGAATGCGGAAAGAATCCCCTCCGTCGACTTCGAGCAGGTCGGCAGTTTCGTAAAGGATGCCGGCGATGGCTTTGTTGTCCACGCCTAGAGATTAAACAAGATTACGAGGAAGAGAAAGCCGAGATGAGAAAGTATAGAGACGAGATCGGCTCGCGGCTAGGAAATGTTAGTTCTCAGCCAATAGAGGATGTCGGCGGCACAGCGAGCACCAAGTTGACGCAGAACTTCAAGAAGCCTTGGTAACATTTGCTGCTTGCGGGCCTTTTGTGCCCCGCACTATCTCAAACTCCACCACATCACCTTCTTGCAGGCTCTTGTAGCCTTCGGAGCTGATGGCGCTGTAATGGATGAAAACATCGGGACCATCTTCGCGGCCGAGGAAGCCATATCCCTTGGCGTTGTTAAACCACTTTACCGTACCTTTCAAACGATCCACGTGACCCCCCTGGGGCACGTTCTCTGGCTCCGAGGTCGTGCCTTGCAGTTGCCAATTACCGCCATTGTGCGTCTACGCCAAAGGGCTGTCAAGGGAATCAAGGGCACCAGCAAGGCCGTTGTCAGCGCAGTTTCAGGAGGTTACCCTGGTGACTGAGCCAGAGAACGCCTGAGATGGTCTTGGCATCCTGAACCTTTCCTCCCATCACCATCTCTACAGCCAGTTTTAGGGGAATGAAGCTGACGGCAATAACTTCATCCGCCTCCGGCTTGGCGACTCCGGAACGCAACCCACGCGCCAGATAAATGGACATGGTTTCAGCCACGAAACCGGGACTGGCATAGAACTTAAGAATGCGCTTCCAGCGTGCGGCGGAATAGCCGGTTTCTTCCAGCAGCTCACGTTTCGCGGCAGTCAGCTCGTTTTCTCCTTTGTCGATGCGGCCAGCAGGCAGTTCCCAAAGGAATTGTTTCGCCGCATGACGGTACTGACGCTCAAACAGAATGCTGGGTTCGGACTTCGTTTCATCGATGGCCAAGACCACGATCGATCCGCTGTGATGGACGATATCGCGGCGGACGCGCACGCCGGTTGGCTCCAGCACATCGTCAGTACTGACCCAGAAAGCGGGGCCACGGTAAACGGCACGGGACGAGATCAATCGTGACTTAGCTTTGGATTTCGACTGGCTGCGGGGCGATTTGGACATAGAAATAATATACGTGAAGCCGCACAGAGAGCGCGCGCGCTTTGGAAGCTACAGAGGTCATTGCTGAATTTTGCTCCCCTTCGAAACGCCCTGATATGCTGCCCGCAGTGGCTCCCCAACCAACAGTGGCGATCATTGGACCAGGAAGGCTTGGTTCTACGCTGGTCAGAGAGCTTACGGATGCTGGATATTCCGTAGCGGAACTGATTTCGCGAGACAACGCTGATTCGTTAAGGAAGGCACGGAGACTGTCGAAGTCCATTCATGCCCGTGCGGCTATAACAAAGAACGCGAGCTACGACGCCGGACTGATCTGGCTGTGCGTCCCCGACCGGGAGATTGCGCGTGTTGGCCGCGACATGGCTGTATCCGCCAGATGGAAAGGAAAGCAATGGAACGGCAAAATCGTCTTCCATTCCAGTGGAGCGTTATCCAGCGACGAATTGAACGCGCTGCGGAGGAAGGGAGCAGCCGTCGCTTCGGTGCATCCCTTGATGACGTTCGTGCGTGGTTCGATTCCTTCGCTGCGGACCGTTCCATTCGCGGTGGAGGGAGATGCGGTGGCAGTGCGACTGGCGCGACAGGTTGTAAAAGCCCTCGGCGGAGTGGCCTTCGCGGTACGAAAAAAAGACAAGGTCGCCTATCACGCCTGGGCAACGTTGGCTTCGCCCCTCTTGGTGGCAGCGCTGGTGACTGTGGAACAGGTGGCTGGTGCGGCCGGACTGTCGGCCGCCGATGCCCGCAATAACATAATGCCGATCGTGAGTCAGACCATTGCCAATTATGCCCAGCTCGGTCCTGCGGGCGCGTCCAGTGGACCCATCGTGCGTGGCGATACGGATATCGTGCACCAGCACGTGAGGGCTCTACAAAAACTTCCAGAAGCTAGAGCAGTTTATTTGGCGCTGGCACGATCTGCTATGCGTTATTTGCCGGTGCGAAATCGGAAGAAGCTCAAAAAGGCCCTCATCCGGTAAACGCGAAGAGACCTATCTTGGGTTCGTAGGCAAAATGGATTACCAGTTGACACTGCTATCTCACCATCAAGCGTTCAATTCTGTGCGCGTGTCCTGTCCCTTCATCACAATCCACCACTACGGCACACAGCCGCACATCGCCGCTGGCAGCCTCGAAGCGGGCCGGCATATTGTTCAGAAATCGGGCGATGACCAATTCCTTCTTCACGCCAATCACGCTGTCGTAGGGGCCGGTCATGCCTACGTCGGTGATGTGGGCGGTGCCGCCGGGGAGCACGCGCTCATCGGCAGTGGGAATATGGGTGTGAGTGCCGACGACCGCGGTGACGCGTCCATCGAGATACCATCCCAGCGAGATCTTTTCGGAGGTTGCCTCGGCATGGATATCGACGAAAACAATTTTCGCCGTGATGTTCTTCAACAACTCGTCGACGACCCGGAAAGGATCATCATTCGCGACCATGAAAACGCGTCCCTGTAGATTGATCACGGCATAAGGGACGTCTCTCTTTCTGCCCTCATAGACGCCCCAGCCCGGCAGTCCTGAAGCGTAATTGGCGGGGCGGAGCAGCCGCTTCACCGGACTGTGCGGGTTTCCGTGAGCCGATTCAAAATAGTCAATGATCTCGCGCTTGTCCCACACATGGTTGCCCGTGGTGATGACATCAATGCCGAGGTCGAATAGTTCTTCCGCCAGTGGTGGAGTGATGCCGAAACCAGCAGCCGCATTTTCTCCATTGGCGATTACCAGATCAACGGCGTGGTCTTTCACAAGACCTGGCAAGCGATCTTTGACGATGGTTCGCCCCGGCCTGCCGAAAATGTCTCCGATGAAGAGAATTCGCATCTGGTTTTGATGGTAACACGCAGAAATCAGTCGTTGGTCGCAGGCCGTTGGTCGTTCGTCGAGAACCGTGTACAGCTAACCGCAAACAACTATCGACCATCTTCCAGTTCTGCCGTTTTGAGGAAGTCGTAATTTCCAGAGGAGCTTAATGTGAGGTTTCGTACGCGCTTCGAATGCACCAGCACATTGTCGAAGTACCAAAGGTTGATGTAGGGCAAATCGCTTGCCAGGATTCGCTGGATTTCCGCATAGAGTATCTTGCGGGTACTCTGGTCAGGCTCACGGCGTGCCTGGTCAATCAGCGTGTCGATGCGCGGATTGCTGTAGAACGTGCGATTGTTCCCGTGCGGAGTAAACCGGGAAGAATGAAATACATTCTCGAAAATGTCGGGGTCTTCCGCCCCGATCCAGCGCAAAGAATGGACCTGATAAGCGCCGCGTGTCACATCAGAAAGGAATGTTGCGAATTCGAAGGTGCGGATGTCCAATGCAATCCCCACGTCGCGCAATTGCTGTTGCAATACGGCGGCGATGAGTCGCGTGCTCTCCTCGGTGGAAGTCTTCATGGCGAGATGAAAGCGGACGCCGTGTACCGCAGGATATCCAGCTTGATCGAGCAATTGACGGGCGTGATCCGGGTTGAAGTCATAGTGCGGCACGTCTCCGTTATAGGCCCAGCTTTCGAGAGGAAGAAGGCTGTAAGCTGGCCGAGCGAAGTCACGCCACAAATAGTGGATCATGGGCCCGCGGTCGATTGCATAATCCAACGCTTGCCGCACGCGAACATCTTTGAGGATCGGATCGCGCATGTTAAACGCCAAATAAGCCACTATGGTCCCTGGGCCGCGTAGAACCTCGAGATTAGATTCGCGCTCGAGGGTCAGCACCATGTCGGAGGTCAGCGCAGAGATTGCGATGTCGGCGCTGCCCTTGCGCAGTTCCAGCGCCCGCGTTGTAGTATCCGGCACAACGATGAAATGCACCCGCTGCAGATGGGCCTTTGTCCCCCAGTAATCATCGTTACGTTCGATGACTATGTCTTTGTCTTGCTGGGCGCTCACGAAGCGAAACGGGCCCGAGCCAACGGGGTGGCTGCTCATTTCATTTTCAGTGCCGTAAGGAACAATGCCAATCGCGCCTTCGGAAAGATTCCACAACAGTGGAGCGTCTGGTTCTTTGAGATGAAATACAACAGAGGAGTCGTCCGGTGCTTCCAGGTGATCGACGAACCTGTAAGCCGCTGACTTGGTGCTGCGAATCTTACCCTGGAGCAGGGAATCAAAGGTCCACTTCACATCCCGCGAGGTTAAAAGCTTTCCATCATGAAATTTCACGCCTTGGTGCAAGTGAAAAACATAAGTTAAAGGGTCGGGAACTTCCCAACGCTCCGCCAGACCGGGCTGCACGTTGAAATGCTCATCGCGGGTGAGAAGAGCATCGAACAGGAGTTCGTCAATTCGTTCCGATTGCGCATCGGATCCCACGCGCGGATCAAGACTCGTGGGGCTGCTCTCTATGATCATCACCAGCGTGTTGGGATCGGGTTTGGCGGAGCAAGAAATAAAGCAAGCCACGATCACAAGCACGGTAAACAAGCGGAGCACGACAGTCCACGTAGGCACGCCCGCCCTCGGCTGTGCATTCCCTCTGCAAACATTGTCACACATAGGAAACCTTGCCCAGAATTGCAGGCCGCTTAGCGCCGGTGGCTGAGGGGATATTCGACGGCTCGCGATTCCACGTCTGATGTGCGAGCAGGGCAAACGCCACGGCTTCTTTCGCGTCGGAGGGGATGCCGAATTCGTCCGACGAACGGGGTCGTAGGCTGAAAGGTCTCAATTCATTCACGAGCATGGCCATCAGAGTAGGGTTTTCGGTTCCACCACCGGAGACAACGACGTCGCGATAGCTGGTAGGTTTTTTCGTCACAAATCGCGTGATTGCGTTGGTAATCGAATGGGCCGTCAGCGCGGTTGCCGTTGTCACCACATCACGTTTGTCGGCTCTTCCGCAGCGCCGAATAAAATCTTGGACAAACTCCCGGCCGAATTCCTCTCTTCCTGCGGTCTTCGGGGGTTTGTGGCGGAAAAATGGCATGCGCAATACTTCTTTCAGAACGTTGTTGAGCGCAGAACCCGATGCCGCAATCCGGCCATCCCGATCATACGATTTGCCAAAAAGCCGATTGGTGACGGCGTCAATTACCATGTTTCCTGGGCCGGTGTCGAATGCCACAACTTGATCGGGCGAGGCTGCGGGAGGGATCGCAGTAAGGTTGGCGATTCCGCCAATGTTCTGGACGATGCGCCCGACCCGCCCATCACGATAAACAAGATAGTCAAGCAAGGGAACCAGCGGCGCGCCTTTGCCGCCGGCAGCCAAGTCAGCGGGACGAAAATCGGTGATTACAGGTACTCCAGTTCGCGCGGCGATGATCGAGCCTTCGCC
>Ga0182024_10022409_pt1 | contig 11384 bp, 8 predicted proteins | sample P32metaG_FD_120480 | JGI IMG/M metagenome (GOLD analysis project Ga0182024, IMG submission 120480) | Permafrost microbial communities from Stordalen Mire, Sweden - P3-2 metaG (Illumina Assembly) | ecosystem: Environmental > Terrestrial > Soil > Wetlands > Permafrost | place: Sweden: Stordalen... | reverse complement strand
TCTTGGTCTCGATCGTGAAGATGCCTGCCGGCCCAATGAGAACGTGGTCGACGTTCCCGCGTTCGGCCGTCACGTCATGGAGCGCCAACCAGCCGTGCTCGCGTAGCCCGTCCAGTACGTGGCCGACCTGTTCCTCCCCTGCGGCGCCTCGTCCCCAGCGATCGACTAGCGGCGAGGCCCAGGAATCGATGGCTAACATCGCCGCGATCATCCCCCCCTCGACGCCGACGGTGAGCCAGCCGAAGCCGAGCAGGGCGATGGCAAGCGCGATCGTCACGAGCGTGGCGAAAATTGCGACGACGGCACGATGGGCATAGCGATGTTGCGTCGCCCGAGCGTGCTGACCGGCGGCCCGCAGGCTCGCGGGCGCGATGGCGGTCGATGCGCTGATCGGCTGCTCACTCACTCAGTCGCCTTCGGTCCCAGACCGGCTCCACTTGAACTCTTTCGACGAACATCCGAAGCGAACCCAATAAGCCGGGCGCCGCTGCGGCCGCACGGACGGCTCAGCGCTTCCCTTGGAGAGGGGCCGGTCGAGCACCGCGCCTCAGTCACCGCGCCGCCGCCCCCTGATCCGCCCCTGGGCCTTGAGACCCGCGGCCGTGATCGTCCACCCAGGCCGTGAGCCCTCCAGTTCGCCGAATCCAGGGCCAATGGAACAGCGTGCAGAATCACAGATGTGCATAGGCAGCGCCATCTGTGCCCATGGGTCTGGCGGTTTCCTCGGCGGCCGTGGCCACTCTCGTCATGGCGAATGAGATCGTCAGTCGCGGCGCCAATCCCGGGTGGAGCCGGGCGCGTCGTCGCCATTGCGATCACAAACCCCGCTGTGCGACAACGCCGAAAGCGCTTGCCAGCGCGTGCAGCAACGATCTGCTGCCGACGGACTGGCCCAGGTTGTGTAGATACAGCCTCCCTATGAAGGTCGAGTCGGAGTAGTTCGAACGGACTTCAATGTCGAAGGAAGACGTTTCGCTCCGGATGTGTCGCCAGCTCGCCCGTCGGCGACACTCCGGACGAACTGGGGTAGATCGTGGTCATAGAAGCTTCCAATCCTTGCCCACCGGACCTGTCCGCGGACGAGGAGTTCCCCTCCCACGACGCCCGCCGTCAGGACACCCGCTCCGAGCGCAACAGCGCAGCAGATTGCGACGGTTGTCACGGCTACGCGGACAACGGCAAAGTTCAGCTGAAGTGCGGCATAGAGCAGGCGAGCGGAACCAGAAAGCGTCGTCCTGCCAGAGCCGCGCCAAATCCACGTTGCCTCGCCGCAAGTGAGCCACCAGAGCATCACAACGAGCAGGACGTAGACGGCGAGGCTCACACGCGCCATCGCGGGTGCCACGAAGAAGCCTATGACCAACGCAGTTATGAGAGGGACGCTCATTATCGCTCCCGCACACGCGCGAGGAGCCGCGGAAAAGCGCTGCCTAATGCGGACCATCATCACCGTGTATATTGCACCGCAACCGCAGGTTGGTGTTCAGAGGGGGCTTCGTCGACGTAGGGCGTCGGCGGATCCGTTTTGGTGGATACGTGACGGAGCGAGAGCAAGAGCCCGCGCACGAAGCGCGCCGCGGATTCGACGAAATCGACCGGGGCCTCGGCGCAACAATGTTCCGCCTGCTCCGCGACTGGGACGAGTGGGTTCATCGGCGTGTCGAGCAGGTGTCGCTCGAAGATGTATCGACGCATATCCGCCGGGTCAGCGTCGATTTCACGCTGCCCCGGGACATTCTCCCGACGAGGTTCGCTGGAGACGGACGCGGTATCCATTTTGTCCCTCTGACGTATCTGTCAAAGGATCCTGTAACGGGTTTCAGCATCCGTGATGAGTGGGGCGCCGCGCTGCCTGTTCTCACTCGAGCTCGCAACGCGGCCCTAGCTGCCTCTGTTCTCGTTGTTGCAGTTGAGGTGGCTGTGTGGGATCGGAACATCGACTCGAAGCGACCGCTGCCGCGCCTGCTCGAAAAGGATCTGTGGGAGGTGGCGGCGGAGTCCCCGCAGAACGCAAGGCCAGTTCTGGAGAGATTGAAGGCGGGGGAGCTCCCAAACGAGCTTCCGACGGATATATCAGCTGACGAGTTACAGCGCGAGCGCCGCTGGCGAAGCGCGATTGTCGGAGACACCGACGTCGCTGCGGTGGCCGACCTGCTTCACGAGAATTTCATCTTGGCGGTGCCGCTGACCGATGTTCCGGGCCGCCGCCGGATACTGAAGTACACGTTCGAAACGCGCGGTGACCAGCCCCACCTCGCCTTACCGCCTCCGTTTGGATGGGTCGTCCGCGCCTGGGTGCATGCCGTAACGGGTGCAAAGCCTTCGCGCGAGGCCAGATACACGCCCCTGCTGCTCTGGGTGTCGAGGGCGATTGGCTGGAGCGCCAAGGCGATAAAGATCGAGTCGCCGGCAGTCTCCTATGGAGGTAGTTATCACCTGGAGGTAGAGGCGCCACAGGGTCTCCAGATAACGCGGGCGCGCCTCCAATCAGGCGACAGAGCCGAAACCTTCCTCGACGTCAAGGAAACGCTGCAGCGTGTTCACCTTTATGCCGCGAGACAAGCCGCCGCGAGCCCCGGAGCCGTAGCCGTAATTTACTTGCGCTCGCGACCATCAACGCTCGTAAGGACCGCGTGGCTCAATGCGCTGTTCGCGACCCTCCTCTTGCTCGCGATCGCGTCGCGGTGGCACAGCATCGTTCAACAACTTGGCCCTGCCTTTAGCCTGCTCTTTGTCGTTCCGGCGCTAGTGTCAGCCTACGTCGCGCGTCCGCGGGAGTTGGCCGTCACGACCGATGTTCTGTTCGGCCTCAGAGTCGTGGCAGCGTCGACCGCTGTCTGGCAGTTTGGGGCGGCGGTCGTGTTGCTCGCAAGCACCTCCTGCTCAAGTTCGGCTTCAGCTATTTGTCGCGGTGGGTCGGGTACCGGTCCCACGCTCTGGACCCTGGTGGCCGCCTCGGCAATCACGCTCATGGTGCTGCAGACAACGTTGACGATGAGCATGCGCCCGCCGGAACAGAGAGAGGAGCGGCGTCAAGACTCTTCATCGTCTGGCCCTCCCACAGTTGCTGCAGAGCCCGAGCCGACATCGCCGCCGTCAGAGGGAGCAGACGGCGCGGCACAAGGGTCGCGGACAAACCCGCCGTCGCAAGAGGCCACGCCGGCCTATGTCGAACCGTCTGCGCGGGACAATCCGCCAGAGCGGCTCGTAGACCGCTTGTCGAGATATTGCACGATTGCATCCAGCGAATTGCTACTGTCGGCGATCGTGGTTCTAGCGAGCAGGCTCAGTGCGCGTGGACCCAGCCGGTTGTCAGGCCACTGACCTATGCTCATCAAGGAACGCTATTGCCGAGGGATGGCATCACGTAATGGACGAACTCGATAGCCCGTACATCATTCCGTCCCCGGAGCCTGCCGCCGGACGTTTCTTTTCGAATGGGCGGCGCGCGGCAATGAGCGCCTATATCAAGCGAGAGGAAACGACGCTCGCTGCCAATCTCGATGCGCGTCGTGAGATGGACCTCGCAGCTGAGCTAGCCGTCCCCGGACGATGGTCACGGCTCCGCCAGCAACTGCCGTTCTGAAGGGTCATTCACCCACGGGACGGCCAAGCCCGACGCTTGCTGAGCACTGAAGCGTCTCCAGCGACGTCCGGATAAGCGGTGGTCTAGGCAAAGTGGCTCGGTTTGGTGGCACACACCTCACGCCCCGTGATGACGCCGCCGACCGCTTTAGGCGGCCTTGACGGGGCTGGATAACGATCGGTCACTCCGCTCCCTCCGAATCGTTCCCCGTGAGGCGAAGTGGAGGCGACTCGGCGGCGAGTGCCTGTCTGCGGCACGGCTTCGCCCGTCGTGTCGCGGCTGCGTCGCCTTCGAAAAGGAGGGTTCGATCGATCCGCCCTGCCGCGCGGAAAGGGCGGCCTCTTCTGAACGACGCTTTCATCGTTTCACCGCCCGAGGCCGACGATCGCCTTGGTGACGAAGCCCCCTCGGCTCGCCCGGACCCGGTGCTGCACTGACGATCGCGCTCGCCCAAGTGCGAGCACGGACGTCGCCGCAAGCGGGTCGCGCTGGCCGCGTGCAGATCTCCGGTTCTGCGTAGGCAACTCTCGATCCAGGCTCACGAGTGGCGGCAGGCAGGGCCGTTGCTTGCCGGCAGGCGGGTCCGGAACAGCCCTCGGCAGGACATCCGCCTTCTGCTTCTTCTGGCCCGGTGCGACCGTCGCAACGAAGTAGGTGCATGGGCTCTCTGGGTAGGGCCACGTGTTTGACGCCGAGGCAGGCATCGCCGCACGCGCCCGATGTTTCGTTGCGTTGATCGGAGTCTCAGCGAGAGACGCTGGGGCTAGCCGAGTTTTTGAACGCCAGATCGCGAGATCACAAATCCGCGGCCGCCGACGACCGTACACCGCATTCCTGTCGTGAGGGAACGGCAGGTGAAAGGCCCCAAAGAGAGCGTCTGCCCGTAGGGCAGGTCTTGCTGCCGATCTGGGCCGTTGGCGAGACACCCCTCTCCGGCGCACGGCTTCACAACACCGCGCGCGCTCAGCGTGGCCGAGGCGGGTGGCGTGTTGGTCTGGCAGTACGCACGAATGCCCACGATCGCTGGCGCGTTGTCTAGTTCGCACTGGATATTGAGCGAAGGGGAGTGGAAGAACCGCTGGCTCGCGCCGCTTGGAGGTGCCACGGTGGTGGCTGACTGGGTTTGAGTCCGCGTCAGCGTGGAAGTGCTGGACTGCGGCCTTTGAGTCGGCGAAAGCTGGCTGGCAGGGGGGCTAATCGTCCGCGCCGCCAGCGACGCCCCGACGGGAGTGTCATCGCCCCCGTTTGGAACCTGGACGTCGTAGATGCCGTTGTCGTTGACGTATAGGTAAACGATCCCTGTCGCCAGTATCGGTGCCGCGTAAGCGCCCTCTTGCGCCACGGTCTCCGCGTTCTGAGCCTTCCAAGGGCATCCGAACTCTGCGGGGTTCGAGTACTGCTGACAGGAGGCGAACACGTCGTCCGGCGGCTCCGGGAACTGAGATCTGGGGTTGTTCTCCATCACCTCAGCGATCTCACGCGCGGTTGTAGTCGGATCTGTTGGAGCGGAAAGCCGAGTATTCTGGAGCGGCCCTTGGTACGTAGCTGGTTTGGCGGCCGGGTTCGACGGAGTCGCACCCGAGGAGGGTCCGGTGCGCGAGCCACCGCACGCGGAGAGCAACAGAATGCCAGCCAGGGTCAGGTCAACGTATAGAGCTGCCCTGAGGCAGCTGCTCTTACGCTTAGGCTCATCTGTGCGCAGGTACTTCCGCACGAGATCAGACATCAGTCCTGCAACGTCTACGGGGCCTCTCCCCCCGATGACCGCGGGGCAATCTGGCTAGTTGCATTCGGCAGGCAGCGGCGAGCCAGCTTTTGTCTCTCGGAGCGCCATCTCTCGAAGAGAATTATGCATCACCCGGGGTCTCTCATTCCCGGATCGCCTTGCGCTCCCGCGGGATCCCCTTCCCCGCGCTGCTTGCCACTGAGTCGTCGCCGTTGCACTCGCGAGCTGCCGTCCGTGAGATACGTGAAAGCAACCGTGCGCCATCGGCCGGGCTTGAACATCCCGACACGAACCATCGACGACGCAACGTCATGACAACGGAAGCCAGCCAAACACCAACCGCACGTCGTGGGTGGTCAGCTTGCAGATCACTTCTGACCAGCCACCGTGTGCAGCGTCACCACTGAGAGGGTGCACTTCATGACATAGGGGGAGAGCACCTCAATGTCGGTCACGATCCGTCCGCGAACTTCCCATAGCCCGCCTTCCTCCACGCCGAGTTCGGTCAAGACCGCGTCGGTGTTGCTCTTCACCCAGGCGACGCGCTCCAAGTGTTTGTCAGCTGCGGACTTGAGAGTGCGCCCGCTCCCGAACGTACTGGCAATTTCGTTGTGGAGCTCTGCCGGCGTCCGCGCGCCTTCGAGGTCCTTGCACTCGTCAACGTAAAGAATTCGCGCACGGAGGTCGGCGGCGACGACGTCGAGATCACCGAGCGTCTGATTGTTCGCACGGGCGATCCGCTTGCCGTCAGCCTTGGTGAGGTTCGTTCGGACGACGTGTCCGAGATTTCTGTGCGCGTCGGCGACTAGCTGGTTGAAGCGCCTCGTCTCAGCCTGGCGCATTTTCGAGATGATCGCCTTCAACTCCGGTGTCACCGCCTTGTACCGCTCGGACAGGATCAGCTCGACGAGATAGTGGCCCGCCGCGGCGGTGTGTCGAGCGCCCCAGATCAGCTCGTCGCCGTCGCCGCGCCACAGCAAGGGCCGGCGTATGTACGACAGTGCACGGTTAAAGCGCCATGGATAGATATCGCTGGTGCTGAACGGCCGCGGCGGCTTCAAGAACGCGGGCCGACTGCGCAGGGTCAGGTGGTCGAGGCCTGAGCGCACGCGGTGCTCGGACCAGCCGGTCTTGTGCGCAAGCTCGGCGACGAGCGCGCCGAGCTGCTCAACCGCAACTGGTCCGCGTTCCGCTGCCGATTCGGCCGTATAGGTGAACAGTGCAACCAGATCCGTGAGCGTGAACCCAAGCTCGGTCTCGACCGCTGCGTCGAGCGCGTCGACGTCTGCGGGAGGCTCGGCCTTGGCGCGCCATGGCCGATCGTAACCGGCAGCCATGCCGCGGAGCATCGCCGGGATCGCGGCATTGAGGTACGCCTGCCGCCCGCTGTAGTACGTCCTGGTGCGGTCATACCCGAGGCGCCCCGAGCCGAGGGTGCTGATCTCCGCGTCGGCGTCTAGCTCGTACTTCACTGCGTCCGACTGCATACCCCTGGTCACGATCTGGCCCGCGAGGGCGACAACATCGTCGAATAGTCCAACCGACCACGGGCGAAGACCCCGTGGCGGGTTCGCGGTGATGTACTCGATCACGAACCGGACCGCGACGGCGCCCTGGCTTGCCAGGAGCATCTCATCGCGCAGGTCGTCGATCAAGGCAGTTGCGTCGAAGCAGGCGAGCCGGGCGCCGACCGTCATCCTCAGCTCCGTGTTGTGATGCACGATCGCCTCGTTCTGCGCGACGAGGTACTCGAGCACACCTTCCGGTGAGATTGTCGACACGAGGCGTGCGAAGCGCTCGAACAGAATCTCAACCGCGCTCTTCAACACGTCGTTTTGGCGCTCTGGAGCGACGACGCCGACCTCGAGCCCGAGGCGATCCGCAACCTCCGAGCCAAGGCCGTCGAGGACCTCCTCGGTCGGCGCCTTTGGTATCGGCCGGTAGCGAGGCAACTCCGAGGGATCGATCAATCCGCCGAGGTCCGGTTCGAACACATTGATCTTGCGTTTGGGCCCGAGTGGCGCGACACGATCGAGGATCTCGGCGTGCGCGGCTTCGGTCACACCCGGCCCGCCACACGATTGGGATAGTTCGGCCAGCGCGTTGATTACGGTCGCGACGAGTCTGCGCTCGGCGACGTTGTCGGGTTGATTAGCCACGGCGGAGAAGTTCTCGAACACCTCGACGCTGATCCCTGTCGCGGTCGTAGCCGCGAAGGCGACCTGATCTTCCGAGCGCTCCTTCTCGGATGGCTCGCCGCCGTCGCCATCCGGGAGCCGAACCGCGACGTCCACCGCCAGCGGGTCGTGCGGACGCGCGAGCGGAGCGAGGTCGGCGTCGAGCTGCCAGATCCAGTACGCCAAGCAGTCGGTGATCGCGACGTAGCTAAGACGGGCATCCGGGTCCGGTTCGGTGGCCGGGCAAATCCACGTCGTGCCTGCCTGACCGCGCACGACGAAGCGGATACGCGATCCAGTGTCCACGAAGTCGCCGTATATCGGGATGTCTGCTCCGGGGTGGATCCGGATAACTGGGACGGTGGTCCCCTCTGGCGTGGGCGCTGCGTGCGCGTCGAGCTCCGACGCGGCCCGCTCGCGCAGGCTACGGCCCCAGTCCCCCTGGATGACCAAGAAGTCTGGCAGCCCCTCATCGGAGAGGTTGAAGGATTCATCGTGGTCCAACCACAGGGCATACTCGTCGAGCGCGTTCATGCTCATCACGCGGGCGTGCTCACGCAATCGATCGCCGGCCCGAGCCGCGCGATACAGAGACAACCGGTCTGGTCGGAGCTGCGTGATCGCCTCAAGCGCCTCGGTCGTCAGCAGCTTTTGCGGGCCGATCACAGCGTCTGACGCCGGTAGTCCAAACATCGACGAACGCCCGATGCCGCCAAGCACGACGAGATGTAGGACGTCGTTCGGACGCGGCGGCGGGCCGTACATCAGAGCGCCCTCGACCTCCACCATGCGCTGGGTGACCTCGGCGTTCGCGTCCCACCAACCTCGCGGGTTCTCGTGGTCGTAGCCATCGAGATCGTCGTTCACGAGAGCGACGTGGGCGACCTTGTCGGTGTCGATGCCGAAGATCAGGCTAACCACGCGATCGCCGACGGGCTGAGGGAGCGTCAGCTGGTGTGCCCAGCCCAGGCGCCGCACCGCTTCAATGAGCCAGCCACGTGTGCGGTTCGCGATCCGGGTGGCGAGTTCGTCCCGCAAGCCAGCTTTCGCCGCAGTGACGATCGCAAAGTGTCTGAGCGCCACGACAGCCGCCGCCGGCTCCGCGAGCAGGTAGCGGTCCCCGCGCTTGAGGATCGGTCGGAGCTCGAAAGGTTGGTCGGACGGATCATCGCTGAACGGGACCGGGCCATCTCCTAGATCGCGCACGAGCGACGCGGCGGAGGCGACGGGACCGTCGAACATCTCCGCAAAACGCTCTGTGCTGAGTGTCAGCGCCGATACGACCGATCTAAGCCTCGCGGTCGCGGGGACCTCGATGCGGCCCGCGGCACCGACGTGCTCGTACCGGAAGAGATGGGCAGCTCGCGCAGCCTCGTTCAACCAGCGCAGAACACCGCTGGTGACGTTGAACACTTGGCGCCGGTATTCCTCGGCGTGATCCGGCCACTCCTCGAATGTCAATGCGTCGAGGACCAGCTGCAAGCTGAACACAAGCCCGGGTTCACCCGCGACCGGGACCGTTAACGAACCCCCGAAGAAGTGGACCGGCTCGCAAAATAGGCCCTCGGGTTCGTCCCATTTAGGCCCGCCGTGAAGGGACGGAGCCTCGGCGAGCCACCGGCGCCAGCGATCGTGCGCTGGAGTACGGTCAGGGAAGGTCGATTGTGCGAGTACGTACCTGCTGAGCGCACCGATCCGCGCCAGATGCGGCGCGTTGCCTGGTACAAGCTCAAGCGCAGCGCAGCCAGCCGCTACCTCGAACGCGTCGTGGCGACGAACGTCGCTTTGCAAGGTCGACAGATTCGACACGGGACCACGCTAGCGCCCACTCGAATGGACGATCTGCGCGATCGCCGTCAGACGCTTACGGCGACGAGGATCCGATTAGGGCGGAGCGATCGCGTCGTGCGATTGGTTTCGTGATTGCTGCCGTGTCGGACCGGCGATTGCGTCGGCGACAGTCTCGGTCGTGAGGTGCGCAACGCCTACCCACCTCCCCAGTCGAGCTGGACCGTCATCCCTGGGCGGTCGTCAGGCTCGTCCGGCCAGTCCACGACCGCACGAACCACGAGGGCGTCGGACGTCGAGGCCCACTCGACGTCCCAGAACTCGTAGATCGATTTCGGATGACCGAGGGGATGCCATGACCGAAGTGCGCAAACCAGGTACTCGCTCTCGGAGATCTTGTCTGGGATCCACTCCGGATGCCATTTCGCTCGCGAGTCATCGTCGAAGAAGGGGTTCTCGACCACCGTCCCGGCGACCCACTCGTCGTCACCACCGGGCAGCAAGTTATCCAGAAGAACGATAGAGGCGAGCGGCTTGAGCTCAGGGGACCTTCCGGTTGGCCATCGGCGAATACAAGAGTTCTCGCTGCGGGGACGAAAGTACACGGAGTCGCTCAGCTCGAAGTGAGCTCCCAGCTCACGGTACGGTCCGGGATCGAGAGGAACGCCCCTGAGTTGGAACGACAGCTCCGCCCGCCACACAGCGCGGCTCCTTTCGGCCGAGACCTGCGCCACAAGGGTGTAAAAGCCGTCTTCGCATTCGTCGGCATAACACACCTCTTCCGTGTGGTGTGTCTCCAACCCCTCGTAGCGTTGTTTCCAGCTTTGAAGCATCTCGACAAGGGCGTCGGCGCCAAAGCCGTGCCAGTTCACTGTCGCCTGCTGGATACTCCAACACCCCTTCGGCGTCACCCACCCCATCGTCGCGAGCTGACTGAGCAGATCGAAGAGGGAGGCCTGCTCCCGAACGGGCAACCGGATGTCCAGCGTCACTCCGAACCCCGACCCGGGAACCCAGTCGATGTCTTCTAGCTCGGGAACGAAGGTGAACAAGCCGAAGCCCCCGCGGCATGCAAGCCATCTCGACCGGGTACCATCGGGAAGGGCGAAGATACGGTCGGAGGACGGGAGGTCCGAGGCGCTCACTTTTGCGCGCCGAACGCGGGGAGAGGGTCGGACGTCAACGTCGACCAGGACTTCGCGGTGCACGAGGAGCGAATTCGCCTTCTGGCGAAGCAGTCCGACGAAATCTCCGTCCGACCGCAGTGCCGCCTCCAGCTCTCTGCCCGTGACGAGAACGACGGGACGCGCAGACTTCTCGCGCACCCTCTCAAGGGCGGGCGCGGTGAAACCCGAGTGGCTCACGAAGAGTCCAGTCACATGTGGTGGGACGGCGCCCAACCGCGTGTACAGCGAATCGATGTCGCCGACATCAGCCTTGTCCTGCCGCCACTTGGTCTCGATCAGGTAGACCGTGTCGCTGCGGCTAGCGAAAAGATCTACTTGGCGGGGGCGGGCCGCTCTCGGCTTTCCCTCGACCTTGAAATGCGAGCGGCCGAGAAGGCTGCCGACGAGCGCCTGAAGCTGGTAGCCGCGCCGTTGCGGGTTCGTGGCATCCCGCAGCCGCTCGTACTCACGGAGCAGCGGGGTCGCGTCGCTCATGGCAGACGACTACTGCTTCCCCAGGTCCGGCAGCCCATGCTCATGCCTCCTTCCGCGACCCTTCGGTCCTAAGAGCCACTCGATTGGTCGCCGGGGTCCGACAAGAAGTGCAACCAGTTGCCGGGATCGTTCGGGCACGCCTCTAGAAGTGGTGCGGCGATCCGCTCCTGTCCCCAGCCGCCCTCTCGCTCCATCTCGGCGGGGCGAAGGACCGGCTCGACTAGCCTCCGGCATTCGTCGCACCACTTGCGCATGGCCGGATTCTGAACGCCACTTCGGACGCCCTCGTAGCTGCCTCCCGCGACGGCGCGCAAACATTCGTGATCGCTTTCACGATCTCAGCGCCGTCAGGTTTGACGATCGCCTCGGCGACGAAGGACTGGTCCCGCGGTCCGACTCGGGACCGGCGTGACGCCGGGGCTGCCGCCGGTCGTAAATGCCTAGGT
>Ga0182024_10022408_pt1 | contig 11385 bp, 16 predicted proteins | sample P32metaG_FD_120480 | JGI IMG/M metagenome (GOLD analysis project Ga0182024, IMG submission 120480) | Permafrost microbial communities from Stordalen Mire, Sweden - P3-2 metaG (Illumina Assembly) | ecosystem: Environmental > Terrestrial > Soil > Wetlands > Permafrost | place: Sweden: Stordalen... | reverse complement strand
CAGGCGCAGGGCGATCACCTTATAGTCGTTGACGATGTCGATAGCCGGCAGTGTCCGGTCGGCCGGTATCTGCCGTTCGACCAGCCGCGCGAGGCCCAGCACCAGCAGGATCATGAGGGGCTTGTTGGTGACCAGAAGATGGAGCATCGCGCTCATCCATCGCCCGCCATGGCTTGTCCCGGCAGTGGGTCTGAATGCATTCGGCCTGTGCTCATGCGTAACCAGGGCAGTTTCCGACGCCACGGCCAGAGCAGCATCTGATGCAACGTGACCGGTGCATCGCCGTCATTCAACCCCGTGGGCGGGTACTCACCGGGCTGTCCACATTGCCACACAGACTCTATAGAGCTGCGGCTCGACCTACTGGTATCCCTTTGCAGTGACCTGGCCAGTTGTTGCACCTCGCTCGCATTAAGTTGGCATAAAGCGAGCGTCCTCGTCGGGAACGTCACAGCCCCGGTTAGGCGTCGATCACAAGAACTCGGGACCCGCCAGCAGCAGCGCCGCGATGAACGCCTCAGCCCCTAGGATCTCGAGGTGGGCACCCGAAGTGGCACATGGGGCAATTGGAACGGACATCGCGCCCGCAGGATCGAAGCTGCAGATCCTTCGTCAGGCAGGCGCGGATCTCGGACAACTGGTCGCGATTGCAGGACACCGTCAAGGCGCCCTGCGGCAGTTGCGGGTTGGCACTCAGAAACAGTGCCGCGATCTGGTCTGCCGGGAGACTCTGCTCGGCCTTCGTCGCCTCCATGGCTGCCCTGATCGGAGTGATGCTGCAGCTCAACACTGGGTCGCCGTCGCCAGATCGCCATGAGCATTAGCATCAGTGGCTCGACATGATGGATGCCGCAGAGCTGGCCCCAGGCGCGCAGATCCCGACGGACACGCCGGGAACCGCAGGTGGGATCGCTGTCCTCAAAGCTGCCACGTATCGCCCCTTGCAGCTCCTCATCGCGCCGCTCATGCGCACTGGGCGGTCGCTTCGACCAGGCGTAGTACCCGCTCCGCGAGACATCGAGCGCCTCGCACATGCACCGCATTGGCCAGCATTGGATTACCTGAGCCCTCTGGCGTACGAACAACAGAGGCGATCAGGCTAAAGGCGGTGTCATCGAAATCGGTAGCAGGCCACCTCGTAGCGACACAACTCCCCGCTCGCACGAGTGGTGATCGCCCTTCGACGCTCTCTATGTCTGCATTCTGCGACGGTTGAGTGCTGTCAAGTGGGCTTCTCGAAGATGCGACGCACGAACTCTGATTAGGTACAGCACCCGCGTAAAGTGCAGGCTCGAACGGCGTCAGATGAGGGAGCCCATGAGAACTGCTCGCGCGGAAAATTGCCTGATCCTTGGGACGAGCTTCGTAACGAGGATCGCCCTGTACGGTGCGCTCTCTCTAGCTATCCTGGAACTGACTGGCTGCGGCGGCACCAGCAGTAGCGGTAGCAGCACCAGCAGTAGCAGCAGCGGAAGCAGTAGCAACAGCTCCAGTAGCTCATCTTCCGGCATAGGTTCGTCTTCGTCGTCGAGCGGCAGCTCATCATCGTCCGGTTCTTCGTCGTCATCTTCGAGTAGTGGATCGTCCTCATCGTCCAGCAGCTCTTCGGGCGGCGGGGTTTGGCAGCAGTTGAATCTGCCGGCCACCCTGGCGCAGGGCGGCGTAAGCAAAGTACTCGCCGCTCACGATGGATATCTCTACGCAGGCGGTACGGGCGGCGTCTTCCGTGTCCTCGTCAGCTCGCTGGTGGCGAATCCGTCCGACAGCAGCCTATGGGAGAATTTGACCGCGACTTGGCCCACGTCCAACGGCACCCCCCTTGACGTGTCTTACTTCGCGGAGGGCCCGACCGGGAAAATCCTCGCGGCGGCCGGAGTCGATACTGTCGATGTGTTCTGCGCGGTCTGTGTCATCGCAAGCCTTAATCCGAGCACCTTGGTTTGGAGTAAATCGAATCTCTACCAGCCCGGACTCGAAGGACGCGGCATTGATTTCGATTCGACCGGCGCCATCTGGGTGGCCGCACAACAGCGCGGGATCTTCAAATCGACCGACGGCGGAGTTACCTTCGGTCTGATCGTCGCCGATCCATACGCAAATTTCGGGCAGACCACCGGTTATATCTATGGCCTATCGATCATCAACGACAGGGTGTACTGGGGCGGTGAAGGAGCGCTGAACTCGACATCCCTCAGCTTCCAGAGCAACACCCTCGAAACCGGTGGTGCTGGCTACGGGCTCAATCAGTACCACGTCGCCAGTGATGGGACAGAGGAGACGGCCGCGACCGAGATCTACTCTGTCGGCCGACAGGATAGCAACGGCAGCGTGGTCCAGCATTACGCCAATGGAGCCTGGAGCGATATGAGTTTTGCATCGACTCTTTACTGGGAGGTGCATGTGGTCGTGAAGGGATTAGGAGTGCACGAGTACTATTATGCCGGGAAGCATGGAACATCGGGCGGAGTCGCCGGTACCACGGACGGGGTAAATTGGTCTCTGCTGAACAACGGATTGCCGGCGGGTGAGCAGCAGAACGTGGATTGGTTGACTATCTCGCCCCTTACAAATGATTTGTTTATCAGCTTCGAAACCAGCAGCGCGTACGGCGGCGAAATCTGGATGCGGTGACGTTCACGGCAGTCGCGAAGCAAGCTCGAAAATGACTGAGCCATTGAGGAGATTCCGGCGTCGAAATTCTGGGTATCAAATCCAGGCATCAACCATGCGCATATCTCTCCTCCTGTACGGCGCGCTCGGGCTAAGCGCCCTGGGATTGGCCGCAGGTGATGGCGTTGCCCGTGGCGGCGAAATTGGTACCGCGATACCGCCCGCGGAGGGCAGCGGTTCCACCACTAGCAAGGGGGCGTGGCGGCAGCTAGGTCTGCCGGCGTCCTTGGCCCGGGGGGTCAATAGAGTATTCGCAGCTCACGATGGATACCTCTACGTGGGCGGGACGGAGGGCGTCTTCCGCGCCCTCGTCAGCTCGCTGCTGGCGAATCCGTCCGACGGCAGTCGGTGGCAGGACTTGAGCGCGACCTGGCCCAAGTCCAGGGGCGCCGCCTTGGTCGTGACCTACTTCGCAGAGGGACCGAGCGGACAGATCTTCGCGGGAGCCGGCATCGATCCGGTGAATGTTTACTGCCTCGTCTGCACCGTCACAAGGTTGGACCCGAGCACTTTGACTTGGGCTCAATCGAATCATTTCCAGCCGGGTTACGAGATCCGAGGGATCGACTTCGATTCGACCGGTGCCATCTGGGTGGCCGCACAGCAGCGCGGGATATTCAAATCGACGAATGGCGGAGCGAGCTTCGGTTTGGTCGTTGCGGATCCGTACAGGACTTTCGGGCAGACCACGGGTTGGATCTATGGCATGTCGATCATCAACAACAAGGTGTACTGGGGCGGTGAAGGAGCGCTGAACTCGACCTCCCTCAGCTTCCAGAGCAACAGCGTCGAAACCGTTGGCGCTGGCTATGGCCTCAATCAATATCACGTGGCTAGCAACGGGACGCAGAGCACGCCAGCCACCGAGATCTACTCCGTCGGCCGGCAGGATGCCAATGGCAGTGTCGTTCAGCACTATGCCCGCGGAACTTGGAGCGACGTGGTCTTCGAGCCCACCTTATATTGGCAGGTGCATGTGATTGTCAAAGGTGCAGGAGAGCACGAGTACTACTACGCAGGGAAGCATGGGACAACCGGCGGAGTCGCCGGGACGGTGGACGGCGTCAGCTGGTCTTTGCAGAACGATGGGCTACCGCCCGGTGAGCAGCAGAACGTGAACTGGTTGACCATTTCGCCGGAAAGCAACACCCTGTTTATTACCTTCGACGCTGGCAGCCCTTACGCCGGCGAAATTTGGATGCGTTGAACCTCCGTCTTGCGCATCGCCTGACTCCTGTGCTGTCGAAAATCGGTGAGAACAGGCTGATTGCTCCATCCTACGGTGTCATCGGTGCCGGGCAGCGGTTGTGGGGTCGTCACGCACCGCCGTTCGCGCGAGGCATTGATAGTTTCTGATCAGGTGATGGGTGATCCTTGAGCCAATTTTCGATGCGCAGTCCGACAATCCGTGAAAACTATTGACCATTGTATAAGTAATGTCCTATGTGAGGCGTAAAGGAAGGCCGGTATGTCGGAAGAAGCTGCGCAGCAGATCTTGCCGGCGTTGCACCGAGTGGGCAGCGCGACGTGCTCGATGGGCGAGAGTGTGAAGATCAAAGGCGGGATCGTTGGCGAGGGGATTGGTTTTCAGATAGGCCCACAAGTACTCGACGGGATTGAGTTCAGGGGCGTAAGGCGGGAGATATTCCAGGTGTGCCGAACGATGCAGGACGCATTCGTTGATGAGCGCACCCTTGTGGGCCTGGAAGCTGTCCCAGATGAGCACGATGGGCGTGTGCAGCTGACGCTGCAGATGCTCGAGGAAATCCATGGCGCGCTCAGTATTGATGTTGGCATCAGGATGCAGCCGAAAGTACAGCGCGATCCGATCGCGCTTTGGCAGGACGCACAGCGCGGCGATGGCCGAGACCTTGTGTTGGGAGCGAGCGCGCTGGCGCAGCACCGGCGTTTGTCCGCGCACGCTCCAGGAGCGGCGCACCAGCGGCGCCATGAGCATCCCAAATTCGTCGAGGAAAACGCTGGCCGCCCTCAGGCGTGCGGCGTTTTTTTTACCCGCGGCCAGTCTTGCTCGATCCAGGCACGGATGCGCTCTTCATCGCGCTCCACGGCGCGTCGCGTGGGCTTCTGGGGTGAGAAGCCCAGGCCATGCAATAGGCGACTGACATGCGCCGGGTGATAGCGCACGTCGAAGCGGCGTTGAATCAGCCAAACTACCCGTGGACACGTCCACAAGTCCGTGGGCAATCCAACTGCCTGAGCGCCCTGAATGAGCATGCGACGCAGCCGCGTGAGCTCACGACGGGTCAAGCGCCGCGGCCGTCCCGAGGCAGGCTTGGCAGCAACCGCCGCTGTGCCGCCTTTACGAGCCGCCGCTTTCCAGCGTCGAACACTGCGCCGATCGACCCCGATTTGGCGCGCCACCTCAACCGGGGAAAACCCTTCACCCAGCAAGCGCACCGCTCGCAGACGTCGCTGTTCAAGTTCCTGTGGAGTACCGGAAGGACGCATAGCACATCACCTCCCGGATACATCTTAGGACATTACTTACGCAATGATCAATAGTTGGCTCCAGGGTAGCTCGTCTGGTGTTGCAACTGGAACGGTATACCCGTGAGATCCTTTGAAGTACCAGCCGTACACTTCAGAAACTAACGGAGTCGTGCTTAATAGACCATGAATCTCAAGGCAAATCGACCTTAGCTCTGAGAGGTTGTCGCCAAGATGGAGTACGCGGATCCACCGCCAGAAGCTTCCATTCCAATCGCATACCTGCAGCACATAGACGTCGTCCTCGTCGCTTCCGTGCTTCCGCGCAAGAATCACGCCAAACTGCTTTCTGCCGATCGTCACCATGACAATCCACTTACCTAAGCTCGGTCTTATTCGCTCAACTTCAAACCGGTGCCCTAGGACGTCCTCAAGCGCTTGCACGAGTTGCTTGTCGGCGTCTGCGCCTGTTAACCAGAAGTAGGCATGCGGAAATCGCAGATGTGGCTACATTAACTTCCCGAGAACTGCGCAGATTCTGTGAGAATTGATATCCGCCATCAGACCACCGAGCTAACGGGCACCGTAGGAGCAGGCCAGATCACGCCCGGCACTTCATCTGCGCTAGAGCTCTGAGAGCACCTGCGCAGCGATAGTCTTCTCAGCATCCATCACTGTTTGGTGATCAGTCGAGCCCACCCAGGTCACCTGGACTTCGATAGACCCCTTCTTCACGTTTAGAATCGTCATAGGGCCAATTTGCGCACGGTAGGCATCGTCACCAAGTCCCGAGACGCCGATAACGTTTTCCTGCCCGGCGCTATACTTATCCGCTTCGAAGATCCTCTCAGCAAACGGCATCACCCAGAGCTGCAGGAGTATCAGCGTCGGTGGCGGGGCGCCCCTTGGTGGGGGGCGCGTCCACGTGCAGGCGTTCGTGGCTCCTCCCGGCGGGAAATCGTGTGTATAGGAGTCCATTGGGGCCCCGACTGCGGCGCTCAGCTCCGCTTGGGTAAGCAATGAACAAGCATCGACCGAGGCAAGGTTAACTGATTCCGCAGTGGCCGCTGGCAATGGTGCGGCATTGATCAGGAGAATGAGGACGGCCGACGCGAACAGACAAACTCTCGGGCGCATGATGTGACCTCCCGCTGTCCACGAAGTCTACGCTGCCCAACCGCGCACACGCCCGCCATTTAACGGGCATTACCGTGCACAATCGGTAATCGAGCAAGTCGCTGTTTTTGCAGCGGGTTGCGCTACCTGAGCCTCGCGCTCTGTGGGACTGTAGGAACAGGCAATATCACGCCCGCGCTACCAACCTCTTGGGGTGGTGCATTCCGATCACATAGCACACAGACTATTCCGACCGAGCAGATGGGTAACACTTTTGCGCCGAAGAGATTACGCGCGCATTCGACGCGATGCTCAGAACGAATAGGTAACGTGTATAGCGACCGTACGCCCCAGATCATCGTAAGTCACGGGATCATACGGCGTACCCGACGGGAAGAAGAGTAGTGCAGCACTGTCGTACGGCGGATAGCGATTGAACAGATTGACGATCGACAGGGTGAACTTCCAGTTCTTCAGGCCGCGATATGCGGCATTTAAGTCGACCGAGTTATAGGACGCCACATTCTGCTGGGTCGTGACTCCGATCGTGGTCAATGAGTTCTGGTAGCCAGCGGTGTAGCGAAGCGCGGCTCCGGCCGACCAGTCTTGATTGTCCCATCCGGCGGACAATGAACCCTTCCAGCGCGGCACTGGCCCACCTCCACTGATCGGCGACAGATAATCCCAGCCGTTGCTGCCTGTAAAGTCTGACCAGGTGCCCGCCTGATTCACCATGAACTTCTCCACGTAGGTGGCGTCGAGGCCGAACTTGAGCAACGCGTACATCCTAACCATAGACGAATCAATCACTTAAGGACCTAGCTTGAACGCTTTGAAAATCAAGTAGCTATCAAGAGTCGGTGACGCTTTGCACTACCGCCCGATCGATCAGATCGAACTGAGCCTGCAGGGCGTGCTGCAGAGCCCGACGCACGCCTGGGTAGAAATTGAAGTCGACCGCATGAAATGCGTTGCGCTGGGTAGCCGCGAATTGTACGAGGCTGTCCGGCTCGAGCAGCATCTCATCATTGACCAAACACACGCGACCGTCCTGCAGGCGCAGGGTCTCGACTGTCGCATCTGGATTGAGCAACATGCCTGAATGCTTCATCGGTCGGAGTGGTTATCGCAGCCGGGAGGATCATGGGATGCAGAAACTCGTCGTATTGCAATCGCTCTGGGCCATGGAGCGTCGGCACATGGACGGCATCGAGCGCTCCCTCGAGCAAAACGTGGAGATGATTCTCGACGCCGATTTTGATGGCGTAAGCATGAGCATCAGCGATGCTGGCGCGGCGCGCCGCGTTGCGGCTTTGCTCAAACCTCATGGCAAGCTGACGGAGGCGCAGTGCTTCCCAATGACGGTCGACGATCTCAATCCCGCGCTCGAGCTCTGTACGGAGGTTGGCGCCCATCATCTCGACATCCAGGCTGATGTGCGTCCCCGCCGCATCGCCGACTGCGTTCCTCTCCTCGAGGGTTGGCGGCGTTTGGCTGAACAAGTGAAGTTTCCGGTGTACTTGGAAACCCATCGCGATCGGATGACGACCGATCTCTATTTCACTCTCGATCTGCTCGACTGCTTCCCCGACTTGAAACTCCTGGGCGACCTTTCTCATTTCATGGTGGGGCGCGAGTTCGCCACTCCCATCTCGGATGAGAATCAGGCTCACATGCGCCGAATCATCGACAGTTGCTGGGCATTCCACGGCCGAGTGGCCAGTCGCGAGCAGGTGCAGATTGAGATCAGTTTCCCGCACCATAAGGTCTGGCTCGATATCTTTCTCGACTGGTGGGAGTATGGTTTCAAGAGCTGGCGGCGACGCGCAAAGCCTAACGACTCTCTCGCCTTTGTGTGCGAGCTCGGACCGAGGCCGTACGCCATAACAGGACCTGATGGAAATGACACGACCGATCGGTGGCATGAATCACTGCTATTGAAGGCACACGTGGAAGCGCTCTGGAACAAAACAGCATGAGTGAATTGCAATCGTCGCAGAAGGTAGAAATCTTCTCCCAAGCGTACGAAGTCCCTTTCGGGATGCGCTCACAGGATCCTGCCACCGAGGACATCACAATAGAATTTACGAATGCTGTCTCGATCTTGCCGCGGAGCTAGAACCGACGACTGGTCTCCACACATGACCTTTGCCATGGTTTCTCCTTCCAGAGTGGGCGCTGTAAATGGGGTGTTAACGGCGGCCGTAGGGATTGCCCGTCGGGTACGGGTCCTGCAGAGCGATCGAGCCGGTCTCCAGCAGGGACTTCAGGTTGGAGATGACCTTCGGCCAGCCGGCTGACACCGCCGCGATGAATTTCGAGGGATCGCGCTCGATGGTGTGGGTGATGGAGAGCTTGACCGCCGTTCCAGTGGGTTCCAGTTCCATCGTGCATTGCGAGTCGCCTTCGGCCTTGATCTCGGGCTTGTTCTGGTGCTGCCAGCGGATCACTAAGCGCCGTGGCGGGTCGGCCTCGACGATCTCGCCGACGTCGTAGATCTGACCGTCGTCGGACACCATTTTCCACGAGGATCCCGCCGTCCACTGGCTTTCGCAGTGCATGCCGAACCAGTACTGCTTGATGTACTCCACGTCGGTCAGTGCTGACCACAGCTTCTCCGGCGTGGTGCGGATGTAGGTCACATAGATAAAGGTCGATCTAGCCATTGGCTTTCTCCAGTCGTTGTTTCAGATCTGAGAGCGCCTTGAGGCGCGGCTTTTCGAACTTGGCAATCCAGCGCTCGTAGATCTCCTGCAGCGGTACCGGATTGAGGAAGTGCAGCTTTTCGCGGCCGCGCCGCACGGTGGCGACCAGGTTAGCCGCCTCCAGAAGGTCCAGGTGCTGCGTCACGCCCTGCCGCGACATGTCCAGGTGTTCGCACAGTTCGTTGAGTGTGCGGCCGTCGTGCGCATGCAGCAGGTCCAGCAGCTTGCGCCGGCTGGGATCGGCGAGGGCCTTGAACAGCACGTCGGTGTCGCGGCGCTCTGCCATGTTCTATACGCAAGTATTTACTTGCCTAAATGTTGGGCAAGTCGTGCCTTGCATGTCAAGCAATGGTCAACGATCGCCAACGCGCGCGCATCGAGGCCACTCAGCTTGCTCGCCGCCTTGAATGCCGGCTTTGTTGCGTTGAATTTCGCTGCTGCCAGTTCCCCTGTTGGCCGCCGGTTGCTGACTGCCGCGGTGGGCGGGCGACGGGCGAATAAATCGACAGACCGGATCTACTTCGGCTGGGATTGCCGGGAGCGGCTCCTAGCCGCCATCGCTACCTCAGGCGCGCTCGTCGGACCAGGCTGCGTATGGCGATACCGGTCGCCGCTACAGAGTAGATAACGACTTGATTCATATCGATTTATAACGCAGTCCAGAGATAGATCGAGCGCGCGCGGCGCTGCCGTTAGCGTGCGGTCAAAGGATTACAAGCCTGCTGGCGATTTGCCAGCCTGCACGATAATGGGCACAACCGTTGCCCATATGACGCGAAAACTGTGGCAGGCAGCACAATCGCGCACCATCTAGGTGCGAAATGTAGTTGTGTATTGGACAAAATGGTCTCGTTACGAACAGCAGCGTATCAACTGGGCTGCAGGTTCGGCGTTCGCTAATCTGGAATTCGCGCAAAAGGTGATTTCCCGCCTCCAGATGCCCGTTAGAAGTGCAGTTTCCCGTGAGATAACTTGAAAATGCACTGGATAAGAGCAAAATTGCACTGGATCAAGGCGGTAGCTTCCAGTAAGGAGCCGACATGTCACTGAGAATGAAATCTGTCCTGGGTACGATCACCACGTCTGCCATGTTGGTCGCTTCGGCCCTGCTTGGGACCAACGCTCAGGCAGATGCGAGACAGGACCGGACAACTATTCAACTGGCGGACTTGAATCTCGATCGGCCTGCGGATGTTGCTGTCATGTATGAACGCATTAATCTGGCCGCCGAGCAGGTCTGTCGCCAGCGTGCGCTCAATGGCTCGGATGTCATTTCGCCCGCCTATGGGCACTGCGTCGCCGACACAGTGGAAAAGGTGGTTGGTAAGATCAACCGCGCGCCATTGACCGCCTTCTCACGACAACGGAAGCAGATGCTGGTGGCTTCCGCCGCACCGTTCTGACCGCACGCGCCGGCTCGTGTGCCTGGCGCCCGCCGAGAGTGATCGACACACTGCTTGGGATCCTCAACGGGGTCGCAACCAGAGTTGCGCAGACTGTAGGCGAGATGATCGCCACCATAGGGGAGTGATGCCTGGCACTGGTCGTGCAATGTCATCGCAATAGGCATTGGTGCACGCAGCAAAAGCTGCACGCTTTGATTCACTACCGTCGCGCGGGGATGCACCTTCTGACCGCCCTCGTTGTTGCCCTTTTCATTCGAGCGTTTTCTCCCCATCCCGGCGGCGGCCTTGGGTTTGTTGTTGTTGTCCTGCTCGGGTACGCCGCGCGCGCCTGAGTATAATGACGCTCAGCACTCGGAACATCGCGGGGGAATGATCTGATGAGGATTGCTGTTCGAGCCGCCGTGCTGTTCGCGACAATCGTCGCCGGCAGCCTGGAGTGCGACGGCGCGCTCGCCCAGACCGACAGTACACCGAATTCCCAACCGAATCCTTATCGCCGCATTGAGCATTTCCTGAAGTTACCCGCGGGCCGTAGCATGGGCTCCAGTAGCGCTGTCGCCGTCGATCATGCCGGCCATATATGGGTTGCTGAGCGCTGCGGTGCCAACAACTGCGCCGGCAGCAGCATCGATCCCATCGTGGAGTTCGATGCAAACGGCAACTTCATCAAGGCATTCGGTGGCGGAATGCTGCTCTTTCCGCACGGCTTCTTCATCGATGGCGCCGATCACGTATGGGTAACCGATGGTCACGTCGGTGACGGCAAGGGCGACGATGTGCTCGAGTTTGATCAGTCCGGAAAGCTGCTGCGCACGCTTGGCAAGCCTAGCGTCGCAGGTGCGGGCCGCGATACGTTCCATGAGCCCAATGCCGTTCTGGTAGCCCCGAACGGCTGTATTTTCGTCAGCGATGGACACGAACCGGGCCAGGGAAACGCTCGCGTCGTCAAATTCGACAAAGATGGAAAGTTCTTGAAGGAATGGGGTGGGCATGGCAGCGGCCCGGGGCAGTTCGAAGCGCCGCATACCCTCGCGATGGAT
>Ga0182024_10022407_pt1 | contig 11386 bp, 12 predicted proteins | sample P32metaG_FD_120480 | JGI IMG/M metagenome (GOLD analysis project Ga0182024, IMG submission 120480) | Permafrost microbial communities from Stordalen Mire, Sweden - P3-2 metaG (Illumina Assembly) | ecosystem: Environmental > Terrestrial > Soil > Wetlands > Permafrost | place: Sweden: Stordalen... | reverse complement strand
GTCGACGCTCCGCCGCGAGTTCGACGTATCGCTGGCGCTCGACGCGCTGAAGGAGCGTGGCGACATCGTCGCGAAGTTCGCCTATGCCAACTGGGGACGCCAGGACGGCGCCACCCGGCAGATGGCGGAAAACGCGGTCCAGATGGTGCAGCGGATTCCCTCGCCGCGCGGCGACAAGAACGGAGCGGACATCAACCTCGCGCTGGACGCGCTCGAAATGGCGTTCACGCACACCCATGTGAACGCGTTCGCCATTGTCAGCGGCGATAGCGATTTTATTCCGCTGGTAAACAAGCTGAAAGAATATGGGAAGACCGTATTCGTGGTCGGCGGGAAGGCGTTCACCTCGACCATTCTGCAACAGAATTGCCACGAATTCATCAGCTTCGAATCGCTGATGCAAGACGCGCCGGAACGCCCGGTTACTTTGCCCGGCGAGATTCGTGCGCCGCGCGGGCCGGAGCGCCAGGGCGATCGTCCGCCGGAGCGTCAAGGCGACCGTCCCGATCGTGGACCTCGTCCGGACCGTGGTCCTGGACCGGACCGTGGTCCTGGACCGGACCGTGGTCCTGGGCCGGATCGCGGGCGGCAGCGTCCCGCGCCGCTCGATTTGCAGCAGGCCATTCCTCTGGTCGAGAGAGCTTTGCAGGTGCTGGAACGCCGCGCGGTGCAGCCTCAGCTTGGATTGCTGAAGTCGACCATGCTGCAACTCGACCCGGCGTTCAACGAACGTGCTTATGGAGCGTCCAGCTTTTCCGATTTCGTCGAGAAGCTGAAGCGCGCCGAGTTGGTAAACGTCACCGGCACGGGCGGGCGCTATGTGATCGAGCGCAAAACGTCCTCGACGCCGGAACGGCCGAATCTCAAGCCCGAAGATTTACTGCCTCCGCTGCGTGACGTGCTGGAGAATCATCGCCTGGAGCTTGAAAACAACTGCCCGGTGGAGGATCTGGCGGGGTGGTTCAAAGCCGAGCAGCCGAACTTCGACGTCAGCGCGTATGGCTTCCAGTCGTTCGTCGAATTCCTGAACTACGCCCAGGATAAGACGGTGGTGCGCCTGGAACCGCATGAGGATCAGGGGATGTGCGTATCGCTGGGCGCGGAATTTTATCCGCCGGCCGAGCCGCCCAAGCCGGAGCCCGAAGCGGTGCCGGAGGTAGAAGAAGAAGATGAGCCTCAGCCCTATGTGGAAGGCCAGCCGACCATCTTCGAGCCGAATCCGCCGCCGGTGAAAGCGAAAAGAGCGCCTGCGCGCAAGCGTGTACCCTCCAAAGGATCCGGTGGTGGATCGGGCACGCGCCGTCCTCCGCGGTCGCCGCGTAAAAGGGCGACGGAAATTCTTAAGAATGCCGATTGAACGAATCTTTCCGGCCTCCGTGCCCACGCCGCGAGGACCGTATTCACCCGCGGTGCGGGCCGGCGATTTTATTTTCGTGAGCGGGCAAGGCCCCATCGACCCGGCGACCGACCAGTTGTCGCCCGGCGACATCCAGCATGAGACGCGGCTGGTGCTCGGCAATATCAAGCGAATTCTCGAAGGCTGCGGCGCGTCGATCGCGGACGTCGTAAAATGCTCAGTTTTCCTGAAAGACGGCCGCGAATTTTCGCAGATGAACGAAGTCTACGCGGAATTCTTTGGCGATCAAAAGCCGGCGCGCACCACGGTGGAGGCGCAGTTCGTGAATCCCGTGATGAAGATCGAAATCGACTGCATAGCCTACAAGCCGAAATAGAGCCGCGCTCTACTGGCTGCTGGCTACTTCTTTTATTCGTACCTCAGCGCGATCATCGGATCGACGCGCGTGGCCCTGCGCGCCGGAACCAGAGACGCCGCGAGCGCGACCGTCGCCAATATTATCGCGATGCTTGCGTAAGTCCACGGATCGCCCGGCTTGACTTCAAACAGCAGGCTCTTTAAATATTTCGACAACGCGAACGCTCCCGCGGCGCCCGCCGCGATTCCGGCCCCGACCAGCAGCATGGCCCGGCCGATCACCATTTTCAAAATCCCCCCGCGCGACGCGCCGAGCGCCATGCGAATGCCAATCTCCGGAGTCCTTTGCGAAACCGAGTACGATATGACACCGTAGATCCCGACCATCGCCAGAATGAGCGCGAGCGAGGCGAACAAGCCCAGCAGCAGTGTCTGGAAGCGGCGCTGGGAAATGGATTGCGATACGATCTCGTCGTAAGAGCGGATATGAGTGACCGGCAGGTCTTTATCGATCGCCCAGACCTGCTGCTGCACTGCGCCGACGAGTTGTTTCGGATCGACGGCGGACAGGAACGTGAGTTGCGACAGGTGCACCGGATAAAGAGTCGTCTGGGCGGCGGGAAAATAGACCTGCGGGTTGATTTTGCCCGCCTTCCCGGCTCGGCGCACATCGCTCACGATTCCCACGATTTTCACCCAAGGCGCACGATCAAGATTGCGGAAGCGCCGTCCGATCGGGTCCTGGTTTGGATAAAATTGCCGCGCGAGCGTGGTGTTCACCACCGCGACGAACTCAGAGCCGGTGCGATCGGCGGGCGTCAGCAGGCGGCCGCGTTGAAGAGAGATGCCGAGCGTCGGGAAATAACCGGGGCTGACAGCCTGGTAGTCCGACTCCGCGTCCTTTTGATTCTCCGGCTGAAAATCGCTGGACCAACCGCCCCGCAGCGGAAAATTGTTCGCAAACGCCACGGATTTCATGCCGGGCAGCTGGCTGGCGCGTTCTGCCAGATCCTCAAAAAAAGCCAACCGGCGCTCCGGCGTGGGATAACTCAGGTCGGGCAAAGTGATGCTCATGTTGACGACGTGGTCCGTCGCGATTCCGAGCTCGACGTGATTCAGCGTCATGAAGCTTTTGAGAAGCAGCCCTGCGCCGACCAGAAGAATCATCGATACGGCAACCTCGGTGATCATAAATGCGCTGCGCCATCGCATCACGGAGCTTCCGGCCAGGTGGCGCTCGCTCGCACGCATCGCCTCCACCGGCTTCGATTTCGAAGCTTGCCAGGCTGGAAAAATCCCGCAGACCAGACCCGTGAACGCGGAAAGAACCAGCGTGAACAGGAGTACGCGTGCGTTAAGAGACGCGTCGCCCAGGCGAGGCATCTGCGGCGCGTAGGCGGTAAGCAGCCTCTGCGTCCAATACCCGAAAACGAGCCCGCTCCCGCAGCCTAGCGCCGCGAGCACCGCGCTTTGCGCCAGCAGTTCGCCGATCACGCGGTTACGGCTGGCTCCCAGCGCGAATCGAATTGCGATTTCCCGCTGCCGCCCGAGCGCGCGCACCAGCAGCAGGTTCGCGAGGTTCGCGCACGCGATCAGCAGAATCAATCCGACCGCGCCCAGCAGAATTAGAAGCGAGGTTCGCACTCCACGGGAAATATCGACCGAGAGAACATCGATGCCAGTCTTGACGTTCTTGCACTCTTTCGGATACCGCTGGGCCAAACTTTGCGAAATTGAGTCGAGTTCCGCGCGCGCGGCCGCGACGCTGACGCCGGGCCGCAGACGGCCGATCACATTGATCTGATGATCGGCGTGCTTCGAGAGCAGCTCCGCCGGATACGCCGCGGGGATGTAATACATCAGAGCCTCGTTGTAATTAAACTGGCTGGGACTCTGAAACCCGGGCGGCATGATGCCGACCACTCTGTATTTTTCGTTATCGAGCGTGATCGTGCTCCCCAGGAAATGCGGATCGCCTCCAAATCGGGAATGCCACAACTCATCGGTGGCGACGATCACGTGATTTGCGCCGGGACGATCCTCTTCCGGCAGGAAGGCTCGTCCGATGACGGGCGAAACGCCGAGAGTCGAGAAACAATTGGCCGTGACCTGGACCCCAAAAATGCGCGCGGGTGGTCCGTTCTCGGTAAGGTTCATGCCGGTTACGGCCAACCCGGCGAGCGACTCGAAAGAATTCTTTTGCGTGCGGTAATCCATTAAATTCGCAGCTGCAACGGTGATTCGAGCAGGGGACGCCCCGCTTCCCAGATGCTGGCCGCTGGTGTTGGACTCATTCGGCCCTACGCCCACGTTCTCCTCCCACAGCGATACCAGGCGCTCCGGCTCCGGATAAGGAAGCGGCCGCAGCATCACCGCGTCCACCACGCTGAAAATGGCGCTATTGACACCGATTCCCAGCGCGAGCGTAAGAATCGCGACCAGAGCGAATCCTGGAGACTTCAGAAGCAGGCGCACTGCGTAGCGGAGGTTATTCATATTTGATCCCCATCTGTGGGGCGGCGCCATGCGCTGCCCATCAACAGCTTATTCATAATGAAGCGCCACCATCGGATCGACATGCCGCCAGCGCGACCATAACGAAATACCGGCCACCTCTGAAAAAGTGACAGGGTCGTAAGGGCGATTCCGATCGCGACCGGCTTCATCGCGAACTCCCTCCGGCGTTCGGAGGCCGGAAGGCGAATCTCAGATCGGCCAAAAGAGTCCGCATGCGAATTCAGACGCTCACGCCCAGGAACCCGTTGGTTATTTTCTTTGTGGGGCGGACGCCCCTGTCCGCGCCGGCTGCGCGTCGCAAACAAAAAGGCCGATCCGGGGATCGGCCGCGGACCAGGGGGTCCGCCCTACTTTTTGAAATAAAAGGCTAGTTTTTGGCCTGCGGAGGCTGATAGCCTGGCGGAAACGCGGCGCCTTCGCCGAAGAAGTAGTCTTCCATCTGCTTGAGCACGAACTCCTGCGCCTCTGTGGTGCCCAGGTTCAGACGGTATTCGTTCATGATCATCTTCATCTGCTCCAGCCACAACTTCCAGGCTGCGAGCGAGACGTTGTCGTAAATCCGCTGGCCCACCGGATTATCGAAGGGAACTTCGTCCAATCCCGGCATTTCCCGCTGGAACTTGACGCAGAACACCTTATGGCCAGTCCGGTTCTGCTCCTCGGGCGCACGAGGATTCATCGCGCCGCTGCCGCAACCCATATATTCAGGATAGCAGTTGGGGTGTTTCCGACGCCGGAGCCTGCGCCGCGCGCTTGGCTTTCACGGCATCCATGTATTCCGACAATTTCAGAGGCAGTCGCGCCCCCTTCTCCATGTGGCGTTGAACAGCCTTCTGGTACCGGCGCAAAGTCTCCCGTTTGGACGACTCGCGCAAGTTGCAACTCTCGATATCCAGGAGCAATTCAACCTCCCAGGGCCGGAAGGTGTTGCGATGCATATTACCGCGAAGCAGTTCCTGAATAAGGCGGTTAAACTGCGCCAAGACTGCGTCGCTGTCAGGTAGGGAGTCGTGCATACGGTTATTGATCGTATCGTCCCGTCGGAAACTGTAATGCTAACACGACTAGCGGCAAATTGCACTTCCTCTCAATTCACACTGGCCAGCCATTGATGGATCTTCTCGAGACTCCGCTCAATATCTTCCCGGTCGGACGCCTCCGGCTCGAGCTCCAGATATTTTTCGAAATCGCGCCGGGACGCCTGGTATCGTTTCAGCTCCAGCAGAAGCGCGCCCCGGCTCTTGTAAGCAGCCGCCTCGGGATAGCCGACAATCAGCCAGTCCAGGGTGGTGACGGCCCGCTCAAAATCGTTATTGCGCAGATAAACATGGCGCAAATTGTGGAGCATGCGCATCACGATCTGCTTTTTCGTCACCCGCGCGAGGATGGACGGGTCAAAGACCTGGGTCTGCGCCAGCGCGAAACAATCGCGCGCGGTAATCGGACGTCCTCCGTACGGGTCGATGTAGGTGTTGTAATTTCCGTCATCGTATTGCACGACGAAATGCCTGGGCAGGCCGATGCCGAAGAGAGGCATGTGCAGACGCCTGCCGACTTCAATGTACAGGACCGACAATGTAATGGCGATGCCGGTGCGCCGCGCGAGCACCTGGTTCAGGCAACTGTTGAGCGGATCGAAAAAGTCCGTATCGTTGCCGTGAAAACCGAGTTCTTCGAACAGAAATTTCTGTGCCGTCTCCACGAAATCGCGCCCATCGTTGAAATTCCTGAGACGGTCGCCGAGCTGTGACGCGAGATCGTTCAGAAGGAGCAAAGTAGGCTCCGGATCAAGCTCGGGGAATTGAATGCTGGCCAGTTCCAGAGCCGCCCGGTCCAAACGCCCTTTTTCCGGGTCCTCTTCGAGAATGTAGCGGAGATGGTTCATTTCGAACGCAGGTACGCGTCGTCGCCACGGATCCAATCCTCGCGCCGGGGAGAAAAAAGATCGAATACGATGCAGTCTTCGATCACTTTCACAAAGTGTGGCACGTTAGGAGGAATGCGCACCGTTTCACCCCCGCCCACCGTGGTCTCGACGCCACCGATATTGAACATAATGCGACCCGACTGGACCATCGCGATCTGTTCGTTATGATGACTGTGTTCGGGCACGCTGCAGCCCTTCGCCAGTTCGAGGCGCGCGATGGTCATCATATCGCCATGAATTACCTGCCGGACTAAGAACGGATTCATCCGCTCTTTTTCGATGGAACCCCAGTTGTAGGTCTGCATGCTTTCATTTTACGACGGGCAGCGAGGCCGCGAACTCGAATTTTAATTGGGCTTGGGCGTTGCGCAGAGCCTGGACAGCGCGTTGCGGCGTCTCCCTCCGGGCGAAGATGAAGCCCAGGTAACTGGCGCCTTCGGGAAGAGGCAGCATCGCCTGACCCTGTTTGGCGGTAACGACGATGTCCTCAATGCCTTCGGTCAAACGCGCGTCATCGACACCGGAGACTCCTGCGTAGACGCCGGCGCGCGGAATCGGAATCATCATCACTGCGTGCGCCCCGTCTTCCAGGCGCGCTGCACTGACATCCTGGCCCACCGCATGGCGCAGAATCAATTCCTCCAGCGACTGGCCGCCCGAGAAGCGCAGCACCCGGGAGCAGAGACCTCCGATCGGGCGCGCGGCCACTTCGAGCATCCACACCCCCGCATCGTTTACGCGCATTTCGGCATGAATCGGGCCGTTGGTCAGGCCGAGCGCGGTGATCGCGCGCTGCGCTGTATCGGCGATCGCGGGCTGGACCGGAACCGTAACATAGATCGTTTCCTCGAAAAAGGGACCGTCTAAGATATCGGGCTTGTCGAACAGCGCCAGCGTCTCGAAACGGCCTTCGGTAACGATGCCTTCGAGCGCGTATTCGTGGCCGGGAATGAAGTCCTCAACGAGCACGGAAGGCTCGGCCGCGATTTTCTTGACGCGCGCGAAAGCCGCGGCGAACTCTTGGGGGTTGTTGGCGCGAATCACTCCGCGGCTGCCGGTGAGTCCCAGGGGTTTCAGGACGCAGGGATAGCGCAGAGCTCCGCTGGGCTGGTGGAGGAGTTGATATTCGGGGGTGAGCAATCCCTCCGCGCGAAATTTCTGGCGGGCGAGAAATTTGTTGGTGGAGGCCAGGACGGCCTCAGGGGGACTAAACGCCAGGCCGAGCCGTTCCGCTGCCAGCGATGCCACATACGCAGGCCGGTCGCCTACCGCCGCGATTCCATCGAAGGGTCGGCGCGCGGCAATCGATTCGATTCCCTCGGCGGGCTCGTCAAAGCGCAACGCGACCGCGTTGTCGCCCCACGGATCGTCGAGCACGTGGCATCGATCGGTCGCAAGCACCAGCTCGCACCCGATACGTTGAGCCACTTCCGAAAAGGCGCGCGTCTGATAACCGGTGGTAGCGGCTAGGAGCAGAACACGCATGCTTGCATTTTAGCGGGTGACTTTGATTCGCAGCCGGATTTCCGCCTGCTGCTCCTGCGTGAGGCCCCACATCTCGGTTCCGTGAATCCTGCCGATCAGGACGTTGCCGGCGACTCCTTCGAACGCGGCGTTCTGCTTGAAATTACGCTGCACGCCGTCTTCGTTGATCTGCGCCGTGTATCCTTCGCCCAACTGCGGATCGAAAGACTCGAAGTGTCCGCCGACTTCCTGCCGCGACTGCTGGAAACAGATGGGGCCGTTCGACTTGGTGACTCCACAAGTGCCGTCCGCGGCCACCAGAATGTACTCGTGAACTTTCGCCATGAGGTTAGTTGGGAAGGAGACATGAGTCCCCTTCCCAGACTGACTACCAGCGCTTATTCTGGCGAGGAGCGCCGTTGCCGCCCCGTCCGCCGCCAAATCCGCCGCCGCGATCTTCCTTCGGACGAGCTTCGTTGATGGTCAGGTTCCGGCCGTCGAGTTCCTGGCCGTTCAAGGAGCTGATAGCGCGCTCCGCTTCGGCATCGCCGGTCATCTCGACGAATCCAAATCCCTTGGCCCGGCCGGTGTCGCGGTCGGTAACGATGCTGACCCGCTCAACGGTTCCGTATTGTTCGAACAGCGAACGGACGGTGTCTTCGGTGGCCCCAAAGCTGAGGTTTCCTACAAATATATTTTTCAAGTGATACTTCCTTTTGATTACTAACGGTGGATCGGGGCAGGATCGGACAAGGGCGGTTGGACCGGACTATACGAAAGATGCCGAAATTGAACTACCATTTATTGTCGCACAAATTGGGATGATCTAGTGCGTGGGTGGGAAATCCCGCCAGTGATGTGGCGCGCGCCTCCAGGCGTGCGCCACATACGCATAGGGAAGTGGCACAATGGCATCGATGAGCCAGGAACTGTGGACCGCGGTTGATCGCTATATTACGGATTTGCTGGTGCCCGGCGACGCTGCATTGGAGGCTGCGCTTCAGGCGTCGGAAGACGCGGGGATGCCTGCGATTGCGGTTTCGCCCAATCAGGGAAAACTGCTGATGCTGATGGGGCAGATGCTGGGGGCGCGGAGGATTCTTGAAATCGGGACGCTTGGCGGGTACAGCACTCTATGGCTGGCGCGGGGACTCGCGCCCGGCGGGAGATTGATCACGCTCGAGGCCGATCCCAAACATGCCGCGGTCGCCCGGTCGAACATTGCGCGGGCCGGATTCGAGAATGTGGTCGAAGTCCGCGTGGGCCGGGCGGCCGATACCTTGCCTCTGCTTGAAGGTCCGTTCGATCTGATCTTTATCGACGCGGATAAAGTGGGTTATCCGGAGTATCTTCGATGGGCCATTGCGTTGGCACACCCGGGAACCGTGATTGTCGCCGACAACGTGGTGCGCAAGGGCGCGGTGATCGACCGGGAGAGCGGCGATCCGAACGTGCAGGGAGTGCGGCGATTCCACGAGATTCTTGCCTCTGAGCCGAGGTTGAGCGCGACGGCGATTCAGACGGTGGGCAGCAAAGGGTACGATGGATTTACGATCGCGCGCGTATTATAGCGATTCGAGCTCCGGACGCAGCGCCGCCAGGGCCAGTTCGAGCGTGCCGAGCACGTGCTCTACTTCGACCAGCTTCTGGGCTCGACCCATGACTTCGAGCTGGAACGCGGCATCGACCGCGGGACGCGCGCCGAAGTTCGAAACCGAACCTTTTAAACCGTGCGCGGTGCGCTCCACCCCCCTGGCGTCTCCGGTTTCAACCGCTTTGCGAAGTTCACACAGCGATTTGGGGTAATCGTCAAGAAACAGAATCGCGATTTCTTTAAGAAGCTCCACGTCGCCGCCCACGCGCGACAGCGCAACTCCTTTGTCGAACCCGGCTTCGGATGTATCGGTTGCAACGGATGGTTTCACGCGATTTACTCTCTAACTATCTATCGGCAGTCGCCGGAGGATTATGATAGAAAAACGTGCGCCACTCGGCCGCTGTTCATCTCGAAGCTGAATATCTCCTTCATATGCCACCGGCAGTGGATGCACGGACGCTGCTGGTACTGACCCTCCACGGGTACGGGTCGAATCCGGAGGCGATGCTGCAGTTGTCGTCCATGGCGCTAGGGGAAGGCCCGATCATTGCGAGTTTACGCGCGCCGAATCAACATTATCTGGGAGGAAGGCCCGGACCGGGCCGCGAGACCGGGTACAACTGGGGGACGGTGGCTCATGCGGAGCATAATATCGAGCTGCATCATGAGATCGTGCGGACCATTTCCGCGGAGCTGCGTGCGCGCTTCGGGATTCCGGAGAAGCGCGTGGTGCTGATGGGATTTTCGCAGCCCGTAGGACTGAATTACAGGTTTATCGGTACCTATCCGGCGGCGGCCGGCGGCGTGATCGCGCTTTGCGGGGGCGTTCCCAAAGATTGGGAAGAAGATAAGTACGGCAAGGTAGAGGCGCCGATTCTGCACATCGCGCGGTCCGAGGACGAGTTCTTCCCGGAGGCGCTGGCGCGCGGGTTTCCAGACCGTCTGCGCGCCCATGCAACGAACGTTGAATTTCACATGCTGCCGGGGGAGCACCGGTTCCCCTCCAAGGCATCCGCGACCATTCGCGGGTTCGCCGAAAAAATCAGAACATCTTGAATTCTTGGTAATATTAAGGAGCGCCACCCTAGCTCAGTTGGTAGAGCATCTCATTCGTAATGAGAGGGTCTCCGGTTCGACTCCGGAGGGTGGCTCCAGATTTAAAAGAAGCCCTGGTCGTGAGATCCGGGCTTTTTTGTTTGGCGTGTTATATTCCTTCCATGCGTATGTTTTGGCGATTTTTGCCCTTAATCCTCATTTTTCCCCTATTCGGACAGCCCAGCGTCACGATCACTCTGAAACCCGGCCGTGATGCTAATCAGCCGATCGATGAAGAGTACACCAAGAAGATCCGGGAGTACACCACCGAGACCTTTTTCAACTCGCCTCTCACCGATTATCTGCCTGCTTCGAAAACCGTCCCGACGCCTAAGGCCGTGCTGGGCGACGTCGCCGGCGCGCCCGGGATTCTTCCTTATTCGCAGGAAGTCTATCGATACATGCGCATGCTCGAAGCGGCCAGCCCGCGCGTAAAAGTCTTCAGCATCGGCAAGAGCGAAGAGGGCCGGGAGATGATCGCGGTGGCCGTCGCGTCCGAGAAACTGATCGCGCAGCTCGATCAGAATCGCGCGCGCCTGGCACAGCTCGGCGATCCCCGCACCATCAATTTCGATGACGCCGCGGCCGACCGGCTGATCGCCGCTTCCACGCCGATCTATTACATCACCGGCACCATCCATTCGACCGAAACCGGGGCGCCCACCGCGCTGATGGAACTGGCGTACAGGCTGGCCGTGGACGATAGCGCCTACATCAAGGCCATCCGGGAAAACGTCATTACGTTGATCACTCCGATCGTCGAGGTCGACGGCCGGGACCGCATGGTGGACCTCTATCGCTGGCATCTCGCCAATCCCGGCAAGCAGTGGCCGAACCTGATGTATTGGGGCCATTACGTTGCTCACGATAACAATCGGGACGCGATGGGGCTCACTCTGCAGCTCACGCGCAACGTCCTCAATACGTTTGTCGGATTCAAGGCGCAGGTGCTTCACGACCTTCACGAATCCGTACCGTACCTCTACGACAACACCATCGGCGACGGTCCTTACAACGCGTGGATCGACCCGATGCTGGCCGATGAGTGGCAGATGATGGGCTGGAACAACGT